>WNGL01001919.1_pt1 | contig 42424 bp, 40 predicted proteins | sample 5400591 | NCBI WGS metagenome assembly WNGL01 (sample SAMN13153377, study PRJNA577476) | soil metagenome | isolation source: 80 cm soil or saprolite under Garry oak tree replicate 1 | place: USA:California | collected 2016-06-15
CCTCTTTAAGCCAGGCCGTTCCCTCTTCTTTCTTGAGAGCGGGGATCGCGGCTGACAAGTCTTTCGTGGAGAGCTTGATGCCCTGATCGAAGTAGGCCCGCTTGCGTTTGTGCAAAGCCCAATTGTAGATGAAGCGGCAGCATCCGAACGTACAGGCCAAGTTATGCGCCTGGGCAGGAGTGGGATAGAAGCGATACCTGTACGCTTTCTTGGTCATGCTGTCCCACTTGCCTTTCTGCTTTTCGACGTACTTGCGAACGGTTTCAATGGTCACGCCCCCAGTGGTCCCGCAAATGTACTGGCATAATTATACGCCCGCCGAATCTGCTCAGGAGGAGCAATTGCTTCAATCATTTTCGGCGGCGTTGGCGTTTATCATCGTGTGACAGGGCGATATCGAGCGTTTCATGTAATCGCTCGAAATCATCCACATCCAGTTGCAATTCAACGGCGGGAAGATCATCTGGTCTGGCACGTCCCTCCTCGAAAAGCTGGAGCACCATCACCAGTTCTACCTCTACCTCAAGCAGACCGTCATCATTGTGTACGCTTACCCCCTCCTGCTCATCCTCGCCTTCTTCATCCGAGACGGCCTGCACAAACTCAATGTTGGTACGTGCGCAACGAAAACGGCTGGTCACTTTCAATGCATCAGTGGAAAGCTCCTCTGCCAGTTCGCGTACCACCTCCATCATCTGGACAAAGGCATCCTGCAATTGTTCCAGGGCATCTTCCTCATCCGCTAAATCACTTCCATGCTCACCCTGGACTGTTAACTCACTTTCTTGTGTGGACTGCTCACCAGCGATCCCCCCAGAACCCTCTGGCAAACGTTGGCGTGCCAAGTCATTCAAACGTTCAAGGGCCTGGGCAAAGGCAGGTGAAAAATTACTACCTTCACGCTCGCTAGGCTTTGTTGCTTCAGCGTCCATCTCATTCTCATTAATATCTTCCTTTAGCTCTTCTTCATCCTCCTCATCTAGCCCAACCGCTGATTCCACCAGCAATATCTGCTGATGCAGTTGCTCAACCACATCGCGGCTCAGGTAAGCCATAATCCGTGCCTGCCGTGAAGCCGCCAGTAATTCAAAAGTTGGCCAGTCGCGGTACCGCTCTCGACTACGCAAGTAGCGCATCTCTACCACGCCAAGGGTATCCAGTCGCAGTGAAAGTTCCATACGCCCCTCCTCTTGAGCCACCAGCTCTTTTCTATATTTTTTGTCCTCTCATCATACCACAGTATCGAAAACTGGGTGGGAGTCTTTTTTTGGCATGGCAGGGGTAGCTGCGCGAGCCCTGCCATGTTCGCTAACCATCTGGGATATGAGAACGTAGACCCGTCTTAGATACCAGCCAGAGAGGGAGAACTTAACAGGCGACTATAAAACTGGCTGGCAACGCGCTGATCGACCCGCTTGCCGACACGTGCCAGCAAAACATTGGCAGGTTCCATGCTCACATTTGGTTCAGTGGTAGGATACTCAACAAACCCTTGCGAAGCAAAGAGCCGGGCGATCAGCTGGCGATAGCGGTAGACGGAGATTCCCATACCTTCGATATCCCAGTGCCAGGATAGCCCGATGGCGAAAAGAATCATATCCTCGAGTGCATCGAGTTCGAGGGCAAAAGCCAACATAAGGTGAGCAATACCCAATCCACGCCAGTTTGAGCTAACCTCAATCGCAACCTCATAGAGGTTGTCTATGCCTTCCCACCATGCATCAGCAGGAGCAATAGTCACCTGCCCCACAATTTCACCGGCAGGTGTATGCGCCAGGGTCAACTCACAATCAGGGCTTTTCGCAATATCCAATAGCAGCTGATGCTCACGTTCTGGCAGGCGTGCAAAAGCTCGCAGACCACTATCAGCTCTCAGTCGTTCTACCAAAGAAGGTGGACAGAAGTCACGTAATAAGATTGGTCCCGCTTTGGTCTCAAGGCTTTTACTGCGCGAAGGAGTGGCATCGCCTTGCAAGTGCAATAAATCATACAAGTCGACCAGAGGTGAACGCTGCCGTGTTGAAGGAAAAGCTTGACGTATTGGCGACGGTATCAGCAAGTGACGCACCAATGCCACTGTACGCTGATGAATGAGGCTTAATTCTTCAATAGTGGCAGAACGCAAGGGCAAATGTGTTTGTTCATTGGTACGATACCACAAGCCACTCGCTTCCAGTAAATCTATCAGAGCTTCTAAACGGGAAGCCTGCAAAGGATGCTCTGCTCCAAAGTCGTATTTCAGTTCAATGGGATCAAAAATAAGCCGCGCTCTAGCAGGTGCTGACTTCAGCTTCTTTATCATTATTTCGTTAACAATCATGCCCTAAATGTCCTTTAATGGAGATGAAATGATGCGCTTAACTAGATCATAGCACATTTCACAAACTTAGCAGTAGTATTCAATACAAAAAAAGGAACTACGTCTCCTACATTTCCAAATTCTGATCATTATGTAAAGAGCAGTACGATGGAGGACAAAGCTGCCAGTGCCAGTAACAAACAGTAGACACCAGCGATGACGCGGGAAGTAGGGTTAATCTTGGCACCATAACGTTTGAAAGTTCGATAGGAGAGATAGGCACAGACGGCGAAAATACCAAGGAGTAAGAAGAAATCCAGGACACGAACACCCAGAGTACCACTAAATAATCCAAAGGTGATCGCAATAGCTCCAAAGACGAAAATACCGCCCAGGATATCGCCCGCCGCAACGGCCATAAACAGTCCTTCATCGTATGCACGTGAGAGGAGCATAGGTGTCACTCTCAGCAGTATTACCAGTCCACCAGCGTAAGCTACCAGAGAGGCAAGCATCCATAATACATATGGCATGGCATTTCATTCCTATTATATATACTATGCACTTAGGGCATCGATCAGCAAAAGACGCCCATATATATTCAACCGAAACCGAGATTGTGGTTATTTACGTGCCAACACATACCGCAACGCAAAAGCAGAGATATCAGCATGCCATATTATAGCGCATCAAAAGCCATAACGGTAGCCCCGAAAATTGGGCTCGCGCAGCTACCCCAGCCATGCTCACCCCCGAAAATAACAAACACAAGAGAAAAGGTTGACAGAGACCAACAAGTTGCATATGATGCACCGTAAATAGTATTGGTTGAGTGACAGGTATTCAGTATGGCAGAACTTATATGGAAAAGCAAACCTTCAACACCGCTTGTATTGGCCTCTGCTCACCTTCACGCCAGCGAAACGTTCCCCCCTCAAGCACATCACTGGCACAATCGCCTGATCTACGGTGATAAAAGCGACGTACTCCCAGCTCTGCTTCCCGAATTTACCAATGCCGTCGATCTCATTTACATCGATCCGCCCTTTATGACCGGGCGTAACTTTATGAGCAACTCGCAGCTTGCTTACAGCGATACATGGCATAATGATCTGGATGCTTATCTTTCATGGCTATATGAAGTCTTGCTTTTGTTACATACATTATTGGCGACGGATGGAAGTTTGTATGTTCACCTCGATTGGCGCGTAACCCATTATGCTAGAGTCTTGTTAGATGAAATCTTTGGATACAGTGCAAACGCTGAAGGGCCTGGTTTCAAGAGCGAGATTATCTGGCATTATCAGTCGGGGGGACGCTCGAAGAGGCTCTACGCACGCAAGCATGATACTATCTTGCTGTATACAAAGTCAGCCGAATATTGCTTTCATGCAGAGCGCATTGGCGAGCGGCGTGGGATACACAAGCGCAACCATATGCGCAAACAGGTTGGAGAGGATGGGAGTGTGACATGGACAATTCGTGCTGGTGAACGTGTATACAGCTATCATGAAGACACATTGATGACACCGACAGATGTATGGGGCGATATCAGTCATCTCCATCAGAGAGACCCCGAACGCAATGGCTATGCGACACAAAAACCGGCGGCACTGCTTGAACGCATACTGTTGGCCTCCTCTGAAGAGAACGATCTTGTGCTGGATTGCTTTTGCGGGAGCGGTGTCACCCCTGCCGTTGCCGAACAGTTGGCACGTCGCTGGATTGCCTGTGATGCAAGTCCTCTGGCTATTCAATTAACACAGCAGCGTTTGCTGGCACGCGAAGATTGCCGACCCTTCGTTGTACAGCACGCTCACCGTTAAGCTGGATCTGCCCAAGAGAAAATTCAATATGTGCTATAATCATATCTGAGTCTATGACAGTGAAAAGATCAGGTAAATATGTTAGAACTCCTTGAACAATTATTTCGCCAAGTGCGTGCTTACATGAACTCTCAGCGCTTTGATAGCCAGCAGGTGTACTTCCAATCAGAGAAGCATACAACGATGCGCTTTGACCATGAAGCCGAAGATATTATCATTCAAGGGCTGGCTGAGAGTAGTTACAATTTTGAGGTTATCACGGAAGAGAGACCTACATTCAAAACCAGCTCACCACCGAACTATCGCATCATTGTCGATCCGGTGGATGGTTCAACCAATGTGGCACGCGGCATTACGACCGCAGGGGTCTCGTTGGCTGTACTGCCCATTGACGCCCCTATTCGGCCAGAGCATGTGCAATGGGCGTTAGTAGGTGAACTGTTCAGTGGAACTGTCTATCAAGCGCAACACGGTGGCGGAGCGTTTCGCAATGGCCGACGTTGCCAAGTAAGTGAAATTCAAAAATTAAGCAAGAGCATCGTCGGCATGAATTTCGATAAGCGCGACCTTGCTACGCTCAATAAATTCCTCATTCAGAAACCAGTACCAGGCAAAATACGCCGTACAGGTAGTTCAGCTATGGACATCGTCTACGTCGCCAGCGGAGCATATGATGCTTTTATCGATATTGGTAACGTATTGACTGCCGAATCCTTCCTGGCCGCGCTTACTATCGTCCTTGAGGCTGGCGGCATTGTCAGCGATCAACACGGCGACCCCATACAAACCATCACCAATCTGACCGATGGCTACTCACTGGTAGTAGCGGGAACTCCACAGTTACACCAGGAGATGCTGGCAAAGATACGTTAAATACCAGGATTGTGAGATAATTCATAGCACCTTACCACAGCCATGAGCTACACTATGCATGTATTCATGTTTATTAATCAGTAACCTGATACGGATAGCTCTATTGAAAAAGACTCTGGTAAAAGGTATATCGTATGAATCTTCACTATCTCTCTCAAAAAACTCACTATCGACCGCATCTACTGACCTTCCTGCTTAGTGCAGGGGTATGCTGTATGCTCCTGTTGAGTGGATGTGGCAGTACAGGAAGCACAACGAAAACGGTCTCTAGCACAACGACAGTGGTACCGACCCCCACCGTTGACGCAAGCCTGCAAAAGCAGGGGGATGTGCAATTGCAGGTCTTTCAGCAGTGGATTGCTTTGATGCAGAAATACCATGGCAACACCACAACCTACCAGCAACAGTACACAAATGACCAGCAAGCGTTGCTGCACGCGCGAACAAATACAGTATATAAAGTAGCTCTCTTAGCACTGGATAAGCATGTACAGGCGATTCAGATACCTGCTATAAAGACGGAGGCCCAAAATCTCCAGCAGCAGTTGCAACAGGAAGTGACCAGTTGGAGTCAGCAGCATACCTACCATGATGATTACGACAACACTACCTATCAGCTTGGCTTTGAGTATGGGCCAAATGGTATTGGAGGTTGGGTACAGAGCGAGTTAGACTCGGCACAAACGGTGGCCGACTACCAACAGGCCATCGAAGACCTCAATATGTACTTGACCAATTTCCAGGCCATGACGACGAATAGCAGTGATAAGACACCATATAACCAGACTCATCAAACAGATATACAATTGTTGCAGCACTACCAGATGATGGCAGGCAAAGTGATCGTCGTTTCCCTATCAGAACAAGCTATGCGTGTCTATGACCAGGGCAAGCTCGTGAATGCTTTCCTGGTTACTACCGGTCGTCCGAGCAAACCGAGCCCTCCGGGAACATGGTGGGCTGAAGACAAGCAATCTCCAACGGTCTTTAAGGCCGATGTTCCCCCATCTTCACCTTACTGGTACCCAGACACACCCATCAACTACGCCATTCAATATCACAGCGACGGCTACTTCATCCACGATAGCTGGTGGCGAGCCGATTACGGCCCCGGCACACAGTTCCCTCACGCCGACTCCAGTGGCGACACTTACTCATCGCAAGGCTCGCATGGTTGTGTGAATATGCCGAAAGATAATGCCGCATGGGTTTACCAATATGTTGAGGTCTACACACATATCGTGATTTATTAGGCAAACAAAGAGAGACGAACTCAAGCGAGGTCCGAGGATTATTTTTCTCAAACCTCGCCTTTTCTTATGACTGAGGAGTTAACAAAACACTAAAGTTATTCCATAGGGAAAGAAACTCGGCATGAGTCATCCTTGTCTGATTGGCGGGAGCCGAGTCAACAAGATAGACGTAATTGCTATCCCCGCCACGGACGACGAGAATATGGCCCGGTATGCCAACAATTACGGGAAAGCCCTTGTTGGTGACACTGATCAGCGCATCCACAGTACGTGGGGGCTGGGGATCGGCTTTAAAGCCAAAATAGTTAGCCACGCTGGCTATGCCAGGCTCTCCTGCGGTCAAGCCATTATAGATATCCCAGACGCCCATATTAAGTTCTACCTGTAGCACATCGGCGGCAATCAGATGACGGCCATAGGCATTCATAACTTCTTCCATCGCAATGCCTGAGCAAGAGGCATAGGACCATACTTGCCACTGATAATCAGTATAATACTGGTTGCGAGCAGCTGAGTCTACACGCACAATAGCTGTACTGGCCGTTAAGGACAACGGATGACTAGAAGCGTGAATATCTCGGGTCTGGAAATTACGTAAAAGACTGAAACTCTGGTTCAAGTCCGTTAATGCACCATCAGCCAAGCCACTTTGCACAAAGAGGGTCAAAAATACCATGATGAGAAAGCCGATGGAGGCAAGAGTGCGGTGACGGCGATACCAGGAAGAGGATAATGTAAATGAGGGCAAAGGCTGCCCTTCCTCAATGCCTACTACACTCCCCTCTTGCATACGTACAACCGTAGCCACATGCCCATCAAGCGGATCGACAGGCCCTCGAGATACAATTGCTAGACCTCGCTTATGGCGGAGATGTGCTTGTAATACTCCTACCCCAAAGCTGGCAATGATCAACAACATGACGCCGAGCAATAGGGCCGTAATTACGGCAGACGACATACGCTAACCTCACTCTAAGAACTACATTGACGAGTCTCTTTAACCAATAGTATAGCTTAGCTCTCTATCAGGCGGTGCAATTTGGTGCCAAAACAGCCCGATCGGGCTATTCTGCTTGCTACCTGCCGTATGTAAAATGGAGCACCTTTCTTATCTGTCTCTAATAAACAGAAAAGTCACTATGCTTCCAGCAAAAAGGCACAGACCTGTACCTTTTTGCTGGAAGCATAGTGACTTTTCTGAAACTTTTTACCCTCTGCGCCAGTTCGCAAGGCAACGGACATCTGAAGAGTTACGCTACGCTCATATCATACACTTCAATATCCTTAGCCATCTGTCGGCGATAAATACGCACACGCCGTATGTTCGCACTTAATGACAGCACAAGGTACTCCACTTCCGCTCCCTCTTCCCATGGACGTGCGCTGAGCGAACCGTGCTTCACAAGGTGAAAGACACGCCGCTCATCTGGGTCAATAATACCTAACTGATGATAGTTATGATAGACCCGCCACGCAACCTTTGTTTCGTTGTTGAGTACTAACTCTTCATCGTCGCCGGCAAACGCCAGCTTGACGCGTCGCTGCAAACGTCGCAACCAGCCACCGGAACGGCGCGGCGATGTTTCGAGTGGGAGTCTTTCGTCTATCTCAGGAGTGATTGCCATATGTTACCCATCCCTTTTCTTTTGACAACTGAACTAGCGTACAAGTGTTAAACGCTCTTGCTCCACATCTACTTGTAAGCCGCATACCCGCTTGATACGCTCTGCTAGCGTAGGCTCACCCCATTGCTTCCTCTTACTGTTGCGAACACGCTGCGCCAGCACATGTAACCCCTGGCACACCCGACTACGACCCAACCACAGCACGATCAGCGTATCCGCCCGAAAAGCCATGCTACATCCCTGCCTGTGAAGCAACCATAAAGCTAGCATACCCAGTCCTAAACAGAGGATTATGGCTATAAGAAGCGCAAGATGAGCTACATTGTACCATAAGAGCAGAGCTAGCAGCATACAGAGCAGAGGTACTATACTACCAAGAAGCAGACGAGATACGGCATAGGTCGGTTTACGCATACAGAGATAACGGGCCAAACCAGTAGCTAACAGTACATCAAGCTCACTTGGTTCCATTGAGTGCGCCACATCCAGAGGTAAGATGAGCCTGATAGGGCGTCTTCTGAGCAAGGAAACCTGCACACGAGGCAGTTGAGCATTAAATTTGAGGCTGTATGTGAGTATAGCAGTTGTGTAGGGTAAATGTGCTTCGTAGGCAATATGGGCAAAAGCGTCTTGTATGAAAGTAGGAACAGTACTGCGTCTTGGAGCGCGACGCTGAAACATATTCACAAGCTGCTGTTTGATAGAACGACGATGAAAGGCATACACAAACTGCGATTTGAAAGAGCAGCGTAGAGGAAGTTGAGTACGTAGAGCTTGCCATGAGGAGGATGCTAAGGGCTGCTCACGCAGTGGAGGGCCATAATAGGCACAGAGACGCTGATCCACATCAACATCCTGTCTGCTTTCTTTGTTGAAAAAGTTCCCCTCGTTCATAGCAACCTATCTCCTTCATCGCTCAACAATGTACGTAAGAGTTGGCGGGCTCTGTTCAGGCGCGATTTCACTGTGCCGATAGGCCAACCCAGAACTGCAGCAATATCGACTTCGGTAAGGTCAGCCCCATAGCGTAGAGCTACGACACGCCGTTGATCAGGATTGAGTTTCGCCAATGCCTGTCGTACTTCTTCACGTTGCGCTACCTGCTCTTGCAAGTCCTCAAGATTGTGTAAGCCATCTTGAGTTTCTCGTTCGAGCACTTCATCTAAAGAGAGAGGGTGCAGATAGGTGCGCTGCTTCTCCATCACGTCGAGCGCATGACGATAGAGAATTCGCATAAACCACGGGCGAAATGGGCTCCCACGTTGGAAACGCGGCAAGCCTTTCCACGCGAGTAGAAAAGCTCCTTGCGTTATTTCTTCAGCCAGGGCACGATGATGACAGAGCCGTAAAGCAGCAGCCATAGCCACAGCATGATGCGCGTCCCAGAGCTGTCTAAATGCCTCCGGGTCTCCTTGAGCTGCCGATGAAATCAGGTCATCTTCGCAAGTCTTCACATTTTTCCCTCTCCTCTGTAGATGTACTACGGAGAGAGAGCAGAAAAAGGTTCCCATCGGGAATGAGCAGGGATGTCTTCCAGTCCTTTGATACGATGAAGCTGGTCGTAGAGTTCAAGAGTTGTGCTGATCACCTACGCATGCGCTTGCACCATGAACTGCTCAAGACTTGATGGCTGAATCAATGTCTGCGTTTGGCCAGTGTTGAGCAACTCTGCTAGCAGCTTTTATTTGGAAAGATAAAATTGAAGCCTATTTTCTCTCTGCCGTCGTGGCAACTATATAGTTTGATTTGTATTCTTGCCACTTCCTTTCGCCAATTCCCAGTGCCAGCTTCAGCCATTCCAGATCGGCTGAGTTGAGGTCTTCTTCTGCCTCATAGCAGTGGTGACCAATTTCCTGCTTCTTTAAAGAATGTTTCATCTGCGTATCAGGCCCACTTCCCTCTAGCTTCACCAGCTCAGAGAAGTCTCGCATAAGCAGAGCCTTTGTTTCGCGGTATGCTTTCACGTCTTTCCTCTTTCAGTATCAATGTTACTTGATTCAATCAGCCATTTTTCACTAAGCTGCTCTGTAAACGGGACGATAATTGTCATTGGTATTGTCCTTTCGTCTCTGCATTAAAGTTGAAAGAGACCTCAGGCCCGATCATGGTAATAGTTTCGTTTCTTTTCCTGCGCCCAACTTCTGACGTCGGTACAAAACGTCATCCTCATGAAGAGACCCTATACCTCCCCTCCCCATCGTATGGCTTACCTGGCATCTACAGTGATAAGCTCGATAAATGCATCCTCATCAACATAGGCGGCAAAGAGTTTGCTCTGGTCGGTGTCATCCATGAGCACATACACCACTCCCCCAGCGATTGCATTAACTCTCCCCGTCTCTCCTGTGCGCTTAATACGCACACAATCCCCTTCCTGAAAGTAGGTTCCGTCTGCATTGGTCTCCATGGTTCTGTCTGCCTTTCTCGCGGTATTAGTCTCTACACTTACAGTTTTTTCTTCCGTCTACACTTTCGTTCATTATGCATTCGACTGTTATCTGCGTGAAGAGGACAGTATCTGCAGTTCCTCTCGTAAAGGGGAAAAGGAAAAAACGGTTGCTATGTCACAAAAAAGAAGAAGCTCTGCGTAATCACTTTCCGCTGTTCTTCTTGAGTATACCACATATGTCCCATCACTGGCGTTTCATCAGTGAACGCCAGCAACTAATCTGTAATATCCACAATATACACGTGGGTTGCGTCTTCTGGTAGAACCCCACTAACTGGTTCTACCACGTACTTTTTTGATAAGTTCTTTAAGTTCAGAGATGATGAAATGCATAGCTCCGCTATTGGAAGCGTGGGCGCAACAATTGGCACAATGGCACGAGCAAGGTATTACCCTGTACGTCTTCTGCCACTGCCCCTTTGAGGTACATTCGCCGGAAATTTGCGCTGTACTCTATGAACGTGTCAGAGCAATGGTTTCACTTCCGGCGCTGCCCTGGCAGTCTGAGCACTTGGAGTAACCTGAACAGGCAAGGCTTTTTTGATAATAGTCGGCGCAGGTGGCACTAATGGCTTTTTTAGAGCCTGAGAGAAGGGATGCACTGGTGGATTTTTCGTCGCGATGACATTCTTGTATATTTTCACATATTTGTCTGCCATAACGCGTGCTGAGAAATTGCGCTCTACATGCATGCGCGTCACCGTGCAATCAATCTCATCAATGTGCGGAATGAAACGCACCATTTCCTCAACATCATGAACAAGAAAGCCAGTTTTACGATGTATAATAATTTCTGAAGCGGCTCCACGAGCAAACGAGATGACCGGACAACCGAGAGCCATAGCCTCGATCATCACCATCCCAAAGGGCTCCTCCCATTGGATGGGGTTGAGAAAGCCACGCGCACGACTGAGCAAGCGAATCTTCTCTTTCATATTTACCGGCCCCACATACTTCACGTGCTCATTATCAATGTGTGGTTTTATCTGCTCATGAAAGTACTTAACCGAGTCCTGCTGATGACGATCAATGGTACCCGCCAGGATAAGCTTCACGCCTGCCTGCTTAGCTGCTTCAATGGCAAGATGCGTTCCCTTATCTTCTACGAAACGTCCCAGCCAGACAAAAAAATCCTCGCGGGGTTTGCCAGTAGGCACAAATTGCTGCATAGGTAGCCCATGATGCACCACCCCAACAAAATTCAGCTTATGTGGCACTTCTTCACGCGCACTCTCACTGATCGCAACCATCGGCATCGAATGCGCCCACTCCATATAATAGTCATCGGCATGCCCTGTCCAGGTTTGCACACGGTCAAAAGGGAAGCGGCTGTGTAATGTCATCACCTGGGGTGTAGAAAGAGAGACGGTCAAAGGAAAAAGATACATGTCCGAACTTGAGGAAAGATGCATATGTAGCATATCGAAGTTATGCTCTTTCACATACTCCACTGCCTTATGCAAATGGTAATACGCTTTGAGGTGGCCCTGCCAGGGTATCCCATCCTCCACCAGTGAGGTCAGGAAAAATGAGGCCAGCTTAGCCGATGTTTTGGCGTCTCCTGGTGCAATTAATGTGACATCGTGTCCCTGAGCAACCTGTTCCTCAACAATGTTATAAATGACAATCTCCGTACCTCCGTAGTTCTTCGGTGGAATAGCTATCCATGGTGGAGCTATATGTACAATTTTCATGTTCTCCCCTATCTAGTGATTGTCTCACAACACAGCCACATACATCTTGACGCTATCCTCAAGAATATCTCACTCTTTATACGAATTAAACACGACAAAAGTGTACACTTCTCTACATAATAAAGAGAAGGTACAGATGAACATAGCTATGTTCATCTGTACCTTCTCCCAAAGGACCAGAGAAGGAGGTCGAAGTAGTCTGTGTATATTCACTCGCAAAAGATCTTATGCGAAGATGTGGTTGCTAACCAGTAGCAACCTTCATAGTATCTGCCCCAGGAGTATCTGTAGTGAAAAAGCCAACAAGGCAATAACAGGTTGAAGCATACCCGCTATTGCCGACTCCGTCACTATTCCCCCCTGTTACCCCGATACATCATGTAATACGCCGATATCTTTTCGGCGGATTACTACAACATTTCGAAAAATTCGCTTACATCGTAACAAAGGGGTCACATCGCACGGAATACAATTTCTCTTTGAACGCTATGTGTTAAATAGATTGATCTATTTGCCCGCCTACGACGTAGTCTTTTTAGAGGGATTAAATGAGAAGGTACCAGTGAATGGATAATATTGATGAACTAAGCGACGAGGCTCTCATTACAGCCATTGCCGGGGGAGCCGTGTGGGCCATGGAGCCCCTCTATCAACGCTATAGTCGCATACTCTATTCTTTAGTTTATCGCATGGTCGCCGATCATCAGGTAACTGAAGACCTGTTACAAGATTCCTTCTTATCTGTCTGGCGGCGTGCTTCTTCTTACTCACCTCAATCAGGAGCCGCACGCAGCTGGCTGGTTTCTATCGTCCATCATCGTACGATTGACTACCTGCGTGGTGTACGTCGTCGCTCCGTGATGAAAGAGACTCCCTGGGAAGAAACTGAGGTGGACGAGCATGTTTCCTTTCCTGATGTCTGGGACGAAGCATGGCGATCCGTGCAAAGCTCACAGGTACGTGCTGCACTCATGAAGATCCCTGCCGAACAGCGCATGGTCATCGAACTAGCTTATTTCCAGGGCTGGACGCATACAGAAATTGCCGAGGGGTGTCAAATTCCCCTCGGCACCGTCAAGGCTCGTATGCGCCTGGGTCTCAGTCACCTCAAGCGGTTTCTGGAACAAATGGGGATTGACGAGGTATAAGAAAATTTTATTTCTCTACCGTATAGCCAACATCGTCCAGTACTTCCTCAATCTTTGCCAGCGTGACTTGCTGTGCATCGTATTTAAGATGCACCGTCTTGGTAGGAATATTTACCTTGACCTCACTAACACCTTCCACTTTGCTTACTGCCCCTTCAATCGCGTGCTGGCAATGTTCACACGAAATGTCGGGAGCTACCAATGTTCTTTCTTCTAGCATTTCCCTGTTCAGCCTTTCAAAATGCGTTCAAACCTACTGATTACAGAGCCCCTCTTTCAATGGTTCCCTGCAATATTATAAAGCTGCATCAACTCTTGAATGACAGCATCCTCACGGTCTCCTTTAATACCTTCCGGAACGCAGGTACGTAAATGGCCTTCAAGGACAACTGCTTCGAGTTTCTCTAACGCTTTGCGCACAGCGTAGGTCTGTCGGAGAATATCGACACAATATTTGTCCTCCTCGATCATCTTCTGTATACCATCTAGATGTCCCTTGATATATGAGAGCCGTTTCAAGGCATCTCGCTGACGCTCTTCCTGCATTTCTTCTCACTTCCTTTCATACCTACGCGCTACATTTTTATACAACCTCCCCTTCAAGAGAAGATCGACAATAGTAATATACCATACCCCCTGGGATAGGGTCAAGTAAAAATAGATCGAGGGCATAGGGAACCAAAAATACGATAAGGGAGAGCCGTTATTTGCTCTCCCTTATCGCTCCCCCTAAAAACTTTCGTAATGAGTCCTCAGGACTCTCGTTCCTACAAGACTCAAACAGGTTGGCCTGTTTAATCTCTTATTCCTTCTATACAGAACGCCCCAACTTTTGGCTAGTTTACGTTCCGATTCCGGCTTTACCTCCCGCAGAACGAGATACGGTACACCAATGTTCCCTGCTATATACGCGAAAGGATCGTATCTAACACTTAGATGCTCCCCCCAGAGCACCCCCCCATGGAACATTTCGTCCCCCACAAGAATAATACTATGAGCAGGTGATAGTATGGTTGAAAACCTGTTAAGATAGTATGGAGATTTATCGAAATGCAGCAATACCCGGTTAAGAAAAAACCCAACCTCTTTCTTAGCCCAGAAGGGGTAGCTAAAAAACACATGCTTATACAATTATTCCCACACTGCTACCTTCCCGGCCAATTCCTGCACAAAAATTGACTCCGCCCCTTTTGTAGTTATCATGTAGAGAGCTTCGGCGGCACGGGTCATACCAACATAGCAGAGCGCACGCTGCTGTTCAAGATGCAACCTTGCCTCTTCTGTATCTGTATATTCCGTTCCCTGGCGGGAGGGTAGCTGACCAGATGTCAGCCCTAACAGAAAAACGACGGGAAACTCCAATCCTTTCGCAGAGGAAATGGGCATAATCTTGATGCACTCATCGAGCATATCGAACTTAGGGTTGCTATGAAGTATCGTGCGTAACCCCGCTTTTTGGAGTGCCTGTTCACAAAAGATACACATGCCCTCGTCTGGACATAAGATAGCGATATCCGCAGGACGAACCGTTTGATCGCTAATTAAATCGAGGATACGTTCCAAGGCTAGTTCCACCTGATTGTAGGTACTGCTCGCCCTCATCAATACGGGCAGCGGTCCCTGACGCTGAATCGTTTCGGGATCAATGTATTCACCAAGCATACGCAACAGTGTATTGTGTTGCAGGAGATGGTTAGCAGCTTCGACAATCTGCCGCGTATTGCGATGGTTTTTCCGCATCACCCAGGTATGGCCTCGCGCTGCAATACCCGCCTTCTTCCAGGAAAAGCCGCGAGAGTACAGGGTCTGAGCCGCATCAGCTAGCAATAGGATACTGCCCATCGAAGCAGGTGGGTAGGGGAATCGTTCGACCAACTGCTGCACAATACCCAGATCAACTAGCGTCAAATCCTGCACCTCATCCACAACAGCATCGTCATAGCGAGTATGCTGGGGGTGTGTTTGTAAGACTTCCAGGGTGCGCGAGGCCATGTCCAGATAGTCAATAGTATTGCTTTGCAGAAATCTGCGCCGGTAGGCCTCGTAGACCTGCCACATCACTTCTCGATAGGTCGGGCCAAAGGCAGTCTTACGCCCGTAGCGTTCCACGCGCTTATACTCATCCAGGCTCTTGATACCAAAGCCTTTGATAACATACTTGATCTCTTCTTGAAAAAATTTTGTGGCACGTTTCAAAACAGGTGAGGAATGCTTCCTGCGCATCTCCGCTAAAACATCCTCAAGTACAGCATAGCTCTCTTTTTCTTCTTTAATCATTGTTCCAGGCAGATATTCATACAGAATAGCTCTCATCAGTTCTTGCAAGTGCATCACTCGCAGATTGGCAGGCAAGGGGCCGATCAGTTCTTCGATCAGCGATTGTGTGGCTGAGGCAAGAATAGGGTTAAAAGTAAGCACAAGTACTCGCCGTCCCTTCTCAGCTAGGCGAATAGCGCGATAAATGCCTACCGTCGTCTTACCAGAGCCAGCCACACCCTTGAGCAACATCAGGGGGGCATGCTCCATATCGACATACTTCTGCTGTTCGGGGGCTTGCAGATTCAGCATCAAGCGTTTAATCTTACCCTCACAAAACCCTTCTAAACGATCCAGCGTGGTGCGAAAGAGCAAACGCGAGGAGTCGTACATGACCGAGGCAAGATCAGGAGAAGTACTTAACTCCTCTAACCACAAACGGGTACGCTCTGATAGCTCCGATAGCTCAAGCACTTTTTCTATTGAAGATGCATTGCGCACGCTCTGTACCAAATATGTCGGTACCCCGAGCACCCGTAAGTGCGTCGTCTGGAAAAAAGCAAAAGCATTTGACGAGCCGGAAGGCTCAACATCATCAGCTTGAGATTGCTCGGGGTGAAAGGTGAACAGTGGTTGCGATGGCGATGGAGGCAAAACAACCGGTAAAGGTTCCGTGGTCTTTGCCTCAAGATTCATACTCGTTAATGGAGCATCAAGGGGAAAGCTACGACGATTTACTCTTTCTATAGTATGATCTCCCAAATTCCACAGGTAGAGGCAGTTATTTCTAAATTCATATAAGATTCTGTCACCATCGCTGATATAGCCTATCCAGATGCCCTCTCGTGCCTGCGTCATCTTATGAGCCTTCAGAGGTGGATGGCCCGGATCCTCTAATAATCTGCCGATCACTTTCCATACAACCTTTGGATACCGATATCGTTGTAATGCTTCCTCAAAAGCTTTAGACACGAGTATTTCTATGGTCATGCCGTCATTCCATCCTTATGTAAGTATATATAGATACAAGTATGAGAGCAAATGTACTCATTGTCAAGTCCTATATCAGTTGCCAATCCCTACGAAAGCATGCTATAGTATGCCACGCAAAACCAGGGACAGTGAGGAAGAAATTTATTCATGCCATCTACGGGAAACAAACACATCGTCAAACAGCCATTACCCTCTTTTGTAGCCAATGCACAACAAGCCGCCGCTATCGCTCACACCAACGGACCTGCTGCCTTCGTTGCTGCTGCAGGCACCGGCAAGACCTCCATACTTGTACGGCGTCTCGTGCGCCTCGTAGCCGATGAAGGCATTGCGCCAGAGAGCATCCTATGCGTCACCTTCACTCGTGCCGCCGCCCAAGAAATGGAAAAGCGAGCCTTGAAAGCTCTGAAAACCCGTAATATTGCAGCTCAAGACCTCAAGACATTGCGGGTCGTGACGTTTCATGGCCTTGGACATCAGATGCTGCGTGAAAAATTGCAATGGACACCACAAGAACTCAACCAACGCCTGATCAGCGGTGAACCTCGCCAGTGGCTGGCCGAGGATATTCTACGTCCGTGGCGCAGCAATCGCACTCGCGGCATGAACTGGGAAGTCGAAATTCTAGATGTGTTGAGTGCCGTCGATCGCGCTAAAGAGGCCATGGTTGGGCCAGAGCAATCCGCCGACTTCTTTCGCTCCCACCTGGGCATTGACGGAGAGCTAGCAGAACGCTATCAAGAGTTTTATCTACACTATGAGCAGTCGAAACAGAAAGAGAAAGTCTATGATCTCTCTGATCTGATCTACGTACCGCTCGGCCTGCTGCAAAGCAGCCCCAAATTCCGCAAGACATGGCAGGGACGCTACCAGTACCTTCAAGTTGACGAGACCCAGGATACCAATCCCTCACAGTACCAATTGATTCAATTTCTGGCAGCTCCCCAACAGAACGTTGTCGTCGTCGGTGATCCTGATCAGGCCATCTACCAGTTTCGGGGGGCCAGCCCTGAAGCTTCGATTCTGTCATTTCGCACTATGTATCCAGAAGGGATCATCTATCGCATTGAACACAATTATCGCTCTACACCACAGATACTCGAAGCCGCCAATCGCCTGATCAGCCATAACGAAACAACACCCGGTTTCGAGAAAGTCCTGCGTGCCACCCATCCTGATGGCCCACCCGTACAGGTTACCGCCTATGAAGATCAGGAAAGTGAAGCCCAAGGTATTGCTACACGTATTGATGGTCTGATACGCAGTTGGCGCGAACAGAAAGACAATCTCTCCTATCGTGATATTTTCGTGCTTTCACGTACCAACCATCACCTGGCTTCATTAGAAATTGCTCTGGCGCGTAACAACGTGCCGTACCGCACCCTTGGTGGCTCATCGTTTTTCAAGCGCAAGACCACTCGCGATATGCTAGCCTATCTCGCACTGGTTGATGGAGTACGCATCCACCAGGAATATCTTGCCTCGCGTAACAGTCCTCAAGCTAAAAAGTGGGATGACGTCTTCACTCCCATGCATTGCGGTGAGCAAAATACCGCGTTCAGGACAGTAGCCAACATTCCCTCACGTGATTACTTCATGCATACTACCAAAACCTCGCATCGTTTCACACCAACGCTTTTCAGTACGTTATCTGCCCATGCAGGGGGACGCCCATTGCTGCAATTTTGCGAGGAGCACGCTTACACTGTACCAGCCGAATATCAGCTTGGTATGAAAGATTTCGTAGCCCTGATCAAACATGTGCAAGCTCATTGCAACAATTCCCCCGCCGAAGCTATACGGCTCATACGCCAACTGGCCTATGACGTGCATTTACGCCATACTGACGGCAAGCATCGTGACAACACCGATGATGAGCAAGAGTCGCCCACCCATCATGAGGAGGTCAAGCTTGAGGGTCGCTACGATGAACTAGAGGAGTTGATGCAAATCGCCAAACGCTACCACACCCTCCGTCATTTTCTTGATGGTATGACTCAATTAAAACAGCAGGCAGAAGATACCAGCAAGCATAAACGTGACTGTGTGAGCCTCATGACCATTCATAAAGCGAAAGGACTTGAGTCTCCGGTAGTATTTGTCATGGGCCTGACCGAGAGCATTTTTCCCCATCGCCGCTCATTCACACTAGTCGAAGATGGCCCCATCGTCGAAACGGGTATTGCCGAGGAACGACGCCTGGCCTATGTGGCCTTCACACGTGCCCAAAAACAACTTTTTCTCTCCTCTATTCTACGTTACCGGGGCAGTTCCGCCGTTGCTTCACGCTTTCTGCAAGAAGCCGGATTGACTCCTACCGACGAAGATGGTGTCCTCAATCCCTATCTCTTCAACCACGACGGCTCACCACGTCGCTTAAGCCCACTGGTGACCACTCCCACATTATTTGGCTAACAACAGAAAAGCATAAAGGGGGTATGCCCATAGGCGTGAACTGAAGCCAAGAAGGACGGGGGTGCCAGTCCTTCCGTCAACGCCTGTGGGCTCGCCCCCCGCCTGCTGTCATCCTGAGCGCGAGCTTTGGATCGGCGCTGGGCCCAGCCAGAGATCCTTCGCGGCGCTCAGGATGACAGCAGTACTTAAGTTCACGCCTATGGGGGTATGCCGTAGGCCCAACGTATTGTGCCCACAGCATACCCTCTTAACTTTTAAAGATATCCACCTTCCTGCCGATAGTGTAGATTAAACTTCACTATAACACAATAAAACCCTAAAAATGTAACAGCAATTGCATTTCGTGCATATCAATACATATCCAAACAAGAGCTAAAAGTTATACCACTCTTCGGTAACTCTCTTCAGGAATTCTCACTATCTGCAACAATGCGCAAAGGTTTTGTCGTCTGTGCCGTGCCGCTAATGGCGGCACGGCACAGACGACAAAACCTTTGCGAACCGCTCCGCGGTGCGCAGTCAGCTACATAGATATATGTTAAGATTTCTCTACCAAAATATCATAAAAAGTTATGACTTTGATAACTTAAACTATTGACTTAGGTTATTAAGGATGGTATGCTCTTCTATAGAAATTGTAACTACAGTTTCAAGTTGTAACAGAGTAGTGTTTGGCAACGCATATCATAGTTGTTCAGTAGTTCAACGTAAGAGGTGTTACTTTGGATTATCGCATATCACTTGTAGGATTGTTTATCGGTTTTCTGGTTGGGCTCACGGGTATGGGAGGAGGGGCACTCCTAGCTCCTATCATGATTCTCTTTTTCCGCATTCCCCCTGTCTGGGCCGTAGGAACTGATATCGCTTACTCAACAGTGACGAAAGCGGTTGGCTCAATCGTCCACATCCGCCAAAAGAACGTGAATTTCAAAGTTGCTCTCTGGCTAGCATGCGGAAGCGTTCCGGCCACATTACTGAGTGTTAGCCTTGTCCAATACCTGCGCAAACACTACGTTGACTTCATCAACAACTTTATTCTTCACACCATTGGTTTTACGCTTTTGTTGGTAGCCATGCTCTTGATAGTTAAACCCTTTATTATGCGACGCATAGAGCGCAAAAATCTTGAAGCGCAGAAACAAGCGGCCCTTCGTGGCGAAACGGCTACTACATCCCCTTCAAAATGGGAAAAATTGTATCGCCCAATGCTCACCATCTTCGTCGGCGCTTTTGTTGGCTTCCTCGTTGGATTGACCTCCGTTGGTAGTGGTACGCTGATTATCGTATCGATGGCCTTCCTCTTCCCACGCCTGACCTCAAAGGAACTAGTCGGTACCGATGTTTTTCAAGCCTTCATGCTACTTGCATCAGCGGTTATCGGCTACCTCAATGCCGGAACCATCAACTGGACGCTGGTGATGCTGCTACTCATCGGTTCACTGCCCGGTGTCTTCCTGGGTAGCAAATTAAGCAAGTTCATCCCTGAACGCTACATGCGCCCAGTGCTGGCAACTGTGCTGGTCATCTCCGGTTGGAAATTGATTTAATACTCAGACTACATTGTTGCCTCTCGACTCTCGCAATTAGATACAGTACAATAAGCCAGGGAATGATGTTCGTTCTCTGGCTATTGCTTGTCTACGAAGAGCATTATGGTACAGCATGAACAGTCTGTGTCTCGCGGAGAGAAAAGCCATGATTTGTCCGAGTTGCGGTTTTGAGAATACAATTACCAGTGGCTACTGTGAACATTGTGGAGCAGCACTGCATCCGCCAGAGTATACTCTAGGGCAAATAGAATATAAAGTACCACCCCCACCTGCTCTCAACGGACACAATAAAATAGCGGTTCCACCACCTTCAGCCGATCCTGGGAATATACCACCTCCACCTTCTACAGAGTACGAATATGGCTATGAATATAGTAGACCTTCGCAGATATTTGCCGAGGAGAAGATTACGCCTCAGGCACGCATAGGTATATTTAGCGGCATTCTTTATTTCGCCAGTCTCTTATTAGCTGCCTTTGGGCTAATGGGGATAATTACCACTTTTGGCACAACTGCCCGTATAGGTGGCATCGCTCTCCTGCTGGGTATCGCTGTAGTCATCGTTGGTTGTGTGGTGTTTATCCGACTCCGCCGACGCATTGTCCACTTGCGGTGGTGGCAGCGTATCGTCGGTATACTGGCAGCAGCACTCGTGGCTTTTATGGCTCTAATTATAGAAGTGCTGATCTCTCCGAGTCCCCTCCTCACCAATTATTTCACTGCTTGCATCATTTTTCTTTATGGCCTGATCTGTGCAGCTATTGCTATATGGTAGGTTGTTTTCGCTCCTCTGAATGAGGCCCACTGCCCCTCAAAACACTATACGATTGCACCCAATAGTCCCTTTTGCTTGTCTTCTGACCGAACATCACCTATAGTTAGCTGAGGAATAGGACCCAGCCTCACAAACAGGAAAGTACTCCAAAAATAACTAAAAAGGAGAATCTGTCATGCAACTTGATTGGTTGAATATCATATCAAGCATAGTGACGATCGTTGGCGGTCTCTGGGCACTTGTCTTTGGCGGCAAGGCCATTGTCGAAGTGCTACAACAACGACATCAAAAGCCAGAACAGTCCCCAAAAGAGCCTGGGTTTGGGCTCAAACCACTCACCATTACCAATATTCTGCTTGGACTCCTGGTCATCCTAATTGGCACCGTCGCAGCTATATTTTCACCCCAACTACACCAAGCCAATCATCTAGTGGGTGTCCCAGATCCAATGACTTCACGCGTAGGGCCCGAGACTGTAACTCCTACCTCACCAACAGTCCCTGTGGTTAAGACTCCAGGGGTACAGGGAGCAGACGATCTCCTCCACTTCTTTTGTTTTGCCATCGGCAATGGTAACTATGCACAGGCATACAGCTTCATGACAGAGACCCAACGCTCACTTTGGGAACCCCAGCAAGAGCTTGAACGATGGGCTAAATGTACAGTTCCTTCATCATCTAATCAAATTAAGTTGGTTTCCCCTATACGGGCATACTACGTCATACAGATGTTTAGTAACGATACATCGGTCCCCATGCGAAAAATCACATTGTCCTATACTAATCAAGAGGGGTGGAAGATTTCCACCTACGCAAGCTAGTGAGGTACCATTCATTATTTTGCGAAGCATGATGACCTTTTGCGAAGCATGATGACCTTTTGCGAAGCATGATGACCTTTTGCGAAGCATGATGACCTTTTGCGAAGCATGATGACCTTTTGCGAAGCATGATGACCGCAAGGGTCATCACTACTATACACGCATGCGTCGGCCTGCGAAGCCGGAGTATAGTAGTGATGACCCTTGCGGTCATCATGCTTTTTAGAATAAGGTGAACTGTTCCCTTATATACATCAAACCTCTATCAAGAGTTCACTCTCGTCAAACGTTTGAACCTTACGGCCACGCTCCTCAACAACAATGCTCTTTGCCCTCGTTGCACTCCTCAGATCGGGAAGGGCCATCGCTACAGCCTCGCGTTGTTCCAATGGAACACGTATAGGCAATGTCTCTAGCTCTGCACCAACCGATAGACCCCGATCAGCTTTATAGCGACGGACATCGCGCAATATCTTCAGCAGCGTATCACCAATAGCTTCAGCCTCTGCATCAATCTCCGCTGACTGCGCCTCTGGCCACGACGAGATGTGGATAGAGGTTGCACCGTCCCATTTACGGAAGAGCCTTTGATGCATCTCTTCCGCGATATAGGGCAGGTGCGGCGCGAGCATTTTCAAAACATTGAGTAGTGCATGATAGAGTGTCCATTGTGCGGCGTGGCGTGGCGAACCACTCTCGCCGTAGAGCCGCGCTTTGGCCAGCTCAAGGTAGTTGTCACAGAGGTCAGACCAGAAGAAACGTTCAACCTCTGCGCGTGCGTCTGCATACTCATATTCGTTCATAGCAGTTGTGGCAGCCGTTATCGTTCTGCTCAGCCGCGAAAGCAGCCAGCGATCGGTTGGCAGCAACATTGTGGGAGCAGTGCCATAGTCAAAGTCGTTGAGGCGACCTTCGGCAAAGCGGCTGGCGTTCCATAGTTTTGTAACCAGTCTACGTCCGGTAGCAATAGTTTCCAGATTCAAAGGGCTGTCAGCACCTGTGCGCCCACTTGTAGCCCAGTAGCGCAGGGCATCGGCAGACTCTTGCTCAATGAGTTGCATAGGGCCGATCTCTGTATGATCTTTCGACTTAGAGATTTTGCGCCGGTCGGCTGAAAGACCATGCCCTGAGATCATGATCTCCCGCCAGGGGATGTTATCGAAATGATACAGCGATTTGACGATGGTATAGAACGCCCATGTGCGAATGATATCGTGGCCTTGAGGATGCAGGCTGGCCGGAAAATGTTGTGCGAACCAGTCGGCATCGTCAGGCCAGCGTCCAATAATCATAGGCGTGCAGGACGAAGTGGCCCAGGTATCAAAAACATCCGGCTCCGGCTCAAAGTCAGTTGAGCCACAGGCACAAGGGTGCAAGGGCGCGGTAGTGTGTGGATCAACGGGTAGTTGATCCAGCGTCGACAGCACTGTCTCGCCACAGGCATGACATATCCAGGCGGGGACAGGAACGCCAATGTAACGTTGGCGCGAGATGCACCAGTCCCACTGAAGATTTTCAACCCAGTGTTCATAGCGCATACGCATATGTTCAGGATGCCATGCAATCTGACGTCCCGCCTCTAACAAGCGCTCTTTCTGGTTCAGCACACGAATAAACCATTGGCGCGTATGCAAGTACTCGACAGGTGTACCGCAACGCTCATGGGTACCAACGTTATGTTCGATGGTCTCCTGCTGCAAGAGTTGTCCAGTCTCGTGCAGGTAGCTCAATATACGCTTGCGAGCCTCGGCAGCTGGCAGTCCAGCATAGGTACCTGCCAGTTCGGTCATGCGTCCGTCGCGTCCTATGGCCGCCTTCAAGGGCAGTTGGTGAATGTGCCACCAGCGAACATCCGTCGAATCGCCAAAGGTGCAGCACATGACGGCTCCGCTCCCTTTGGTCTGGTCGACCAGTTCATCGGCAAGAATGGGAACTGCCAGGGGTGGTGCGCCAGGAAAAGCTCCAGTGTCTATACTCGCTGTTTGGCCGATCAGATGGGTGTAGCGCGTATCAGATGGATGTACAAAAATGCAGACACACGCGGGTAGCAATTCTGGTCGGGTTGTGGCAATCGGTAAAATGCTGCCATCCAGGAGACGAAAAGCCAGCGTAGCAAAGAGGGTCGGCAGCGCGGCATCATTGACCTCAGCTTGAGCTATGGCTGTCTGGCATTCAGGACACCAGAGGGTCGGAGCCGGTTGAGCATAGGTCAAGCCTTTTTGATGCAGTTGGATAAACGACCATTGTGAAGCTCGTCGCGCCTCTGCTGAGTTGGTCGAATAGCGATAGTGCCAGTCTACACCGAGACCGAGCCGCCGCCACAAGCTCTCAAAGCGATCCTCGCTCTGTTGGGTCAGTTCCAGGCAGGCTGCGATAAAAGCTTGTCTCCCCATGTCCGTTGCCCTCTGGTGAATAGTCTTTTCGACGAAGCGTTCAGTAGGCAAGCCATTGTCGTCAAAGCCCATAGGATAGAAAACACGCTCACCTCGCATGCGGTGATAACGGGCAATGACATCGGCCTGGGTATACGAGTAGCAATGGCCAATGTGTAACTGACCAGAAACGGTTGCTGGCGGAGTGTCGATGGTGAAGAGGGGAGCGGGACCAGCGGCATCAAAGGCATACAAATCCATTTCATCCCAGAAACGAGCCAGGCGTGGCTCTGCTTCACGGAAATCATAACGTGTATTGCGCTGTTCTACAAGCGGATCGGATGCAGACGGCATCGTTCTCTGAAGTTGATTTGCAGTCTCTGAAGCACCAGCCTCAGTCTGATGATTGTAACGGTTGGGCAACATGGTTGTCGTACCACCTTTCATAGAAAACTAAAAACGCAGCCTTCTCGCAAGGACGAGGGCTGCACTCGTGGTACCACCTTGTTTTGATAGCTGGCCCGCCCAACCAGTTTGGGGCGAACTATCCTTATAGCAGCAGTAACGGGCTGTCCCCGGAATACTTTACCACAGCAAGAACTGCTTAGAGTATTCGACTTCCGAGTCACGTTCAAGAGTCGTTTCTGAAGAAGGCTCGCACCCGGTGACCTTCATTCTCTGGCAGAACAGTCCTCTTTACTCCACTCGTTCTATGTCTTTTGTATTCTCTATAGCCACAACTATACACGCTCACAGCACAGGTTGTCAAGATAAAAGTCCATATCTTTGTTGTATAGTATGGACATATATTTCACTACACGAAAGGGTTTACCCATGAAACTTGAAATAGGTACAAAGGGCGAAGCGAGTACCATGGTGGTCCATGACAACACAGCGGCAGCAGTGGGGGCAGGTGGAGTTGAGGTCTTTGCTACACCGATGATGATCGCGCTGATAGAGAATGCGGCGTGGAGGGCAGTTGCTCATGGTCTGGATGCCGGTGATGTGTACGTCGGTAAACGTGCAACATCTAGCAGCGACGCCTATAGGTCAGCAGGTGCGAGCCATTGCTGAACTGATCGGGATTGATGGTCGCCGATTAGTATTTAAGGTTGAGGCATATGATGAACAGAGGAAGATCGGTGAGGGTCAGCATGAGCGTTTCATTGTGAATCTGGAGAAGTTTCTCAAGCGGCTGGGATAATTGCATTTTTTTCTCGTGCAGATTGCCACAACTATGAACGCTGACCCAGGTCTCCAGGGCCTTGTTGAGCGTATGCTCATGCCGATCATCAATGGGCGTGCGTATCGCAAAGAACTCCAGCTACTGGAGGCATTTGCACAGAAGAGAAGCACTACCACGCACGTGTAGCCGCGAAACAGGGCAATTTTTCTCTTGCGATCCGTCAAGTTAATATGGTATAATGAGTATGCATCCGACGAGATATGTTGGATGCATCTACGCCTGGGGATGTCGGGATTCGACAGGCGAACAGATTGTAGAATTGCAGGTCGAGGTGTCGGTAAGCACTCTCGTTAAACAACCGACAAAACAATAGTTGCCAACAAGCAACCACAACTCGCTCTCGCTGCCTAAGAAGTAGTGATGCGACGTCCCCCCAGTTTTCGCCTATGGGGCTGGGATCGGGCGTCACAAACATAGGCTGCTACGACGAGGACCGCCTTCTAATCGTCGTTTAAGACCAGAGGGCCAGCACTGCGGAATCCTGTCGGTGGGAGGCTCCAGTGTAAAGCAAAAACATCGACTAAACCTGTAGTACATTTTACGATAGGCTCGTTTGGACAGGGAGTTCAACTCTCCCTCATCTCCACCACTACAACGAGGTGCGAATTGGCTTCACACCTCGTTTCGTTTTGCTCCCTGTACAGCGGAAACCCAGGCTGACAGCAAAACTGACAGCAAAACGGCGAAATTCCTCAAGATCACTGGAGTACTAAGATTATTTAGTATGTTTTCTGATAGCTTCCTTTTTAAGAATATCTGAGCTACCCCTTGTCATTGCTTCAGTAAATGTCTATAATTGAGGAGAAGAAATTACTGGCGATGAAGCTCGCCTAACGCCTGGTGCTGATAGCTTCTAGCGACCGACTGGAGAGATGATCGGCTATTAGAAGCGTTTTTATTTTCGGAACCCCATGTGCTACCAGACAAGCAAAGGTTTGAAGAGCAAAGCGCCCCTGCCGATAGAGTTCTCTCTATGGTGAGGGCGTTTTGAATTGTCATAGAGAAGCCTGGGAAGCTGAGAGGGAACGCCATGCAGCAACAGAACTCTTCGCCGCAAAGAGGCGAGTTGCGCGTCAGCGCAGCAAGTTGTTCAGATACGGGACGCGTGCGTACACATAACGAAGATGCTATCCTCCTCTGTAAACCAACGGATCAGGCAGTGTCCGCACAATTTGGTTGGCTTTACCTGCTCGCTGATGGTGCGGGAGGTCATGCTGCTGGTGAGGTCGCTAGCCAGTTGGCGGTTGAGACAATCGCTGCTACCTACTATGACTGTGCGACCTCTCGTCACGCACTTGAGAACGCACCTCATTCTCAAGGAAGGGTCTCGCATCTCCATGGCCCGCTTGCTGATCTTGCTGCTCCCACCATGCAGCTCCAGTGGGCTTTTTTAGCTGCCCATACACGTATTCGCGAGGTGGCCTCCCTCAAACAGGAGTATGCGGGTATGATCACCACCTGCATCGCTGCTGTGGTCAAGGGAGCCCATCTCCTGATCGCCCATGTCGGCGATAGTCGCGCCTACCTGATTCGTCCCTTGTCTGCGTCCCCCCCAACCATTACTCGCCTGACAACGGACCACTCGCTGGTGATAGAACTCGCACGGGCTGGCGTCATTTCGCCCGAACAGATGCAGAGTTCGCCATCTCGCCACATTATCCTGCGAGCACTGGGGGGAAGGGAACAGAATAGCCCAAACCCTGATATCACGACCTGTGTTGTGCAGGCTGGAGACGCCGTTCTTCTCTGCTGTGATGGGCTCTGGAGCATGCTACCCGAGGAGCAGATCGCTTGGGTGGTGAGGAGCTATACGCCACAGGTGGCATGTGCCGAGTTGATTCGACTCGCAAATGAGGCCGGAGGTGAGGACAACATCAGTGCTGTGGTGCTTTCATTCATGTAGGGTACTCGCAAGACAAAGGGAATACTATTCGTCAGGAGGGTGTGTATGGAAACAGATACGTCAAAGTAAAGAAGCCAGGCAACCATTACGAGCAACGACTATAGCGCTCAGGTTCGTTTTGCTGATCGGTGTCATGGGCTTTGTGAGACGGCAGTTCCGCCCGCTGACCACTGGTGTTTAACCGCCCTCATCGTAGCATGGAGTAACGGAAGCTTCCAGAAAAGGACTGTAAAACATGAGTACATCTCTCCTCATTGGTAGTGTGATTGGGCTTTTTGCTGGTCTTCTGGCTTTCCTCATCACTTATGAGGAGTATGTACGACATTATCCAGTGGGGAACAAGCCATTGCGGTTGGCGCTTGAGGCGGCGGTATTTGCCTTCTTCGTGTTTCTTGCTCTTTCCATTGTGACAGGATTTGTCTTAACCAGAGCGTATATGAGTCAGTAGCTGCTGGCAGATTGCGTATGGGAGTCAAATAGCTCTTAATATCAAAACATCAGTGACATCTGGTGCCCCTTGCAATTGGCCCTGTTCATGTCATATACTTATATAAGTAGGAAACTACTGGCGATGAAGCTCGCCTAACGCCTGGTGCTGATAGCTTCTAGCGACCGACCCCAGAGATCGTCGGCTGTTAGAAGCGTTTTTGTTCTCTAAGACTTGTCAGCTCTCCGACCTGCTTCTGTTCGAGAACCAGAGCGCCCCTGCCGATAGAGTCATCTCTACGGTAGGGGCGCTTTGTTTCGTCTCGTGAAGACCTTGCGTGCAAGGTGGAAAGCGTATGCAGCAACAGAACCTTCGCCTGAAGCGATGAAGCTGCACAGTACCGCTGCCAGTGGCTCAGATACAGGACGTGTGCGTGAGCACAATGAAGATGCCATTGCCCTGTGTGAACCATCACATCAAACACTGCTGGCACAGTTGGGGCGGCTCTACCTCCTTGCTGATGGCGCGGGTGGTCATGCAGCAGGTGAGGTAGCCAGTCGGATCAGTTCATCTCATTCAAGTAGCCAGGGACAACAGGATTTCGCCTCCAGCATCATTGTTGGGGTGCTATGGGCGGCAGTCTCGCCGCTCGTAGGGAGTCGTCAGGAAATAAACTTCTCATATTAAATGGTGAGAATAGGTCATGGACGTCGTTTCCCTCATCCTAATTTGTTACAGTTATTTCTTGACAACTCCTAGGTTTTGGGTATGCAGTCGTATATAGTTTGCTAGGTGTGGTATTGTTGCTCACAGTGAGATGACGTCTATAGTCACGCATCTCGGTACATTCTGGGGTTCTTCCTGCTCCGGCTTGTACTCGTGTAACTCTACGGATATATAATACTACCGCAAGTAGAACAATTGAGAATGGAGTTTTTGATATGTCGATGAACAACAGTGGATTTACGACAATTGAAGACCTCCGTGCACGAGAAATTCTCGACTCACGGGGAAATCCTACGATTGAAGTTGAGGTCTGGCTGACGAGCGGAGAACGTGGTGTGGCCGCAGTTCCATCGGGTGCCTCGACGGGAACGCACGAGGCAGTAGAATTGCGTGATGGAGACAAGCGTCGTTATGGAGGGAAAGGGGTTCTTACCGCGGTAGAGAACGTCAATACAAAGATCCGCGGAGCTGTCGTCGGGCTTGATGCGACTGACCAGGTCTCTATTGATGAGGTCATGATCGGGCTAGATGGAACGCCAAACAAAGGGGCATTGGGTGCGAACGCCATCCTTGGGGTCTCACTTGCTGTCGCAAAAGCTGCCGCCAACGTTCGGCAAGAGCCATTCTATCGGTATCTCGGCGGTGTCGCGGCACGTACGCTTCCTGTTCCCATGATGAATATTTTGAACGGAGGCAAACATGCCGACAACTCTACTGATATGCAGGAGTACATGATCCTGCCCGTCGGTGCGCATACGTTCCATGATGCTCTGCGTACGTGTGCGGAAGTGTACCAGAGTTTGAAGAAAATACTGCACAGCAAAAAACTGAACACCAATGTCGGAGATGAAGGTGGCTTCGCTCCATCCCTCAGTTCCAACCGTGAGGCTCTCGAGGTCATTGTAGCAGCCATCGATTCAGCAGGCTACAAACCTGGAGTTGATGTTGCCCTGGGGATAGACCCTGCCGCCAGTGAGTTCTATGACAGCGGAAAGTATGTTTTAGCACGAGAAGGCCGCACGCTCAACGCTCACGAGATGGTGGACCTGTACGAGCAATGGATCAATGAGTATCCCATCATTACGCTTGAAGATGGCCTGGCTGAAGACGATTGGGAAGGATGGGCGCTGCTCAATAAGCGTCTAGGCAATCGGATACAGATTGTGGGTGATGACATCTTCGTCACCAATCCGAGCCGACTCAAGCGAGGTATCCAGGAACGATCAGCCAACTCGATTTTAATTAAGCTCAATCAAATTGGGAGCTTAACGGAGACGTTGGACGTGATCGAGATTGCGAAGTGCGCTTCCTTTACCACGGTTGTTTCGCACCGCTCAGGCGAGACGGAGGACACGACGATTGCTGATCTGGTGGTTGCCACCAATGCTGGGCAGATTAAAACCGGTGCTCCTGCACGCAGTGAGCGAATAGCGAAATACAACCGCTTGCTTGCAATTGAAGATGAACTCGGTGAGAAAGGAGCACGTTACGCCGGGTTCAGCGCATTCTACAATGTGCCAGCACTTTACGCGAGGGGTCAGTACTAGTTGTAGGGGGGAAGAGGAATAATCAAGGAGGTATGAGGAGGCAAGTAACAAAAGAATCTGTTTTTTCCTGTAGACCTCTTGATTTTTCCAAAATTTTCTCCATGCTTAAAAGAGTTGAGACTGAAGAGGCTTTTTCCCGAAAGGAGGGAGATGTCATGCAGGAAACACCGATTGTGCAGGGAGTGGATACTACCACGGCAGATACAGGAATGAGAGAGTATCTGAGTACAGCCGCGATGCAGGCTGAATCCTTGCTGAAGATTTTCCAAACCTTGCTTAGTGGTTCGCAGCTCTCCTTAGCAACGTGGCAAGAAGCATTTGCCGCCTCCCATCGTACTTTAGAAAGGATCAACAAAGCCGTTACATTGACAGAAGAGGTCTTTGATGGGCACATGGTTCAGACGCCAGGATTCGTGTCAGAAGACATGACCTGTGATGAGTTCCAGTGTCTGGATTGGAAGTAGGCAAGCATGAGCTAGGACCAAGCAAACCTCGTTAGAGGAGCAAGGCTCTGTCTGACAAGTGATACTGCTGGTAAAGGCATTTCTATGCCGGGCCTAATAACCAACCAATGGTGCTAGTATTACAAGGAAAACTCAGCGATGCTCATCTGAGAAGGATCAGCATCAGGATGCAGGCGATGGGATAACTGTCGATCACGGTGAAGAAACTGGGGGCAGCCAAGAGTCGCTGACACCAGTCCTGGTGGGTGCGCAGCAATCGTTGCAAGCGAGTTCGCTCCGGCAGACCAGCGAACAGGTCGGCATAGTCCTGGTTCAACCAGCGATAAAACGCCCGAAAATGTCCGCCTTTGAGGGCAAACAGCAGGCCGATCGTCACCAGTTTGCTGGGATAGAGTTTCGCTTGGCTGTGCTCGGGTATGTCTTTCATCTCGTCATCGACAATACAAAACATTTGGATGAGAATGTCTTCGGTCGTCATGAAGTTTCTCCGTTCTGCTGAGAGTGATTTTTGGTTCTCTCTTTAGAACGGTCTTCATGACTTTCTCAACTCGCACCATTGGTTACTATGACCGTGCGACCTTTGGTCACGCCCTTGAGAACGCACCTCCTTCTCAAGGAAGGGTCTCGCATCTCCATGGCCCGCTTGCTGATCTTGCTGCTCCCACCATGCAGCTCCAGCGGGCTTTTTTAGCTGCCTATACACGTATTCGTGAGGTGGCCTCCCTCAAACAGGAGTATGCGGGTAGGATAGAATTCACAAGCCCTGCTCCCTAATTAGACACAAAAAGCTTAACCTCGCTACTCTTTTTACTACCAAATCTCCACCCCTTCGCTATTAGCGAGGAAAGGGATTGCTGTTACACTTCATCAAATGAAAAACAATCATTGAGAGAAAGCGAGAAGCCTATGCGTAACATGAAACGATGGTACAGTATCGTTGCTTGCCTCATAATTGTGCTGGGGGTAGTCTTGTGGCAAGGGATACCTGCTCTCTCGTCGCTCTATCATGCTCAGGCACAAAACAGAGCAGCGGCCACAACCCCTATTCAGCATGTTGTTGTCATCATGCAGGAAAATCACACCTTCGACAATTTCTTCGGGCAATTTCCTGGGGCCAACGGATATACAGAAGCGCATGCCTCCAATCCATTACGGAATGATTTCAGCCATAGCTCCGCCTCTACTATCGCGGCTCTCAAGGGCGGCTTTCCTCCACGCAGCTATGTTCAGTATACCAAAGACGATATTCCCAACTATTGGAGCTATGCCCAGCATTTCGGCTTGAGCGACAACTTCTTCACTTCCGTGGCTGCCAGTAGCACTCCCAACCATATGATGATGGTGGCTGCTCAGACCGGTGGCGTTGACGATACGCATCCAGAAGAGGGCTGTAGCTCTCCAGCCAACAATTTGATGTATTCTCGAAATAAGAATACCGGTGTGCCCTACTGGTCCTTTCCATGTTATGCCATCAACAGTGCGGCTCAGGAACTCGACAATGCCAAGCTCACCTGGCGTTTCTACAGTACCTCTGGCATGTGGGATCCACCTGTGATGATCAAGGATACCTATAACTCGCCCAACAATCACCATACGCCTGCTCAATTTGTTTCCGATGTACAATCAGGCAACCTTGCCAACGTCTCCTGGATCACTCCTCCTACCGGGCTGACGAGTGATCATCCACCCAATGCCCTGCAAGGTGGTCAAAACTTCGTCACCAAGCAGATCAACGCGATCATGCAAAGCCCTTACTGGAACAGCACGGCCATCTTCGTCACCTGGGATGATTGGGGCGGTTTTTATGATCATGTCAAACCACCAGTAGTAGATCATATGGGTCTAGGACCACGAGTACCTTTGCTGGTCATCTCCCCCTATGCCAAAGCGGGCTATATCTCCCACCAACAGGGCGAGTTTAGCTCTTTTGTGAAGTTCGTTGAAGAAAACTTCAACCTGCCTAGCTTAGGTCAGCGTGACTCTCTCACTCAAACCAGCGACCTCATGGACTTCTTCAACTTCAATCAGCAGCCTTTGTCGCCCTTGGTACTCAACCTGCTCAATTTCTCGACAGCCTTGATCGTTCCCAATGGAGGCAATATTCCGCAAGGCACCCTTTACCCATCAATTGGTGGCACACTGGACACCTTCAAATTCGCGGTCATCTACACTTTACCGGGTACTCCTACCGTGCATAATGTGAATATTGATGGTGTTGCCCATACTATGACCGCGATTACCTCTATACCTAGCAAAGGCATGTTCTATGAGTACACCACCAATCGCATGAGCGTGGGAACCCATAGCTTTACCTTCACTTTCTCCGATGGGAAAACAACCTACAACTTGCCCTATGGCACCGCACCGTTTCCCGGTCCAGAAGTCCATCCCTTCTCCGTGAAGAATGTGGTTACTCCTGTGGTTGCCATCAAAGGGACGAAAATTACCTACTCCACCGTGTACACGTCACCGCAAAACAAGGCTCCAACCCTGGCCGTCGTCGATATCGATGGCGTAACCTATCCCATGGCACCTGTGAGCGGGAGTGATTACACCAAAGGTGTCACGTATATGTATACTACTACAGCGTTAGGCCTGGGTGAGCACTACCACCGTTTCCGTTTCGATGATGGTTCAGGCGTCGCGGTCTACGATGGCTCTGATATCCCTCTGATGACACCTCTCACATTGACAAATTCATCGGTGTCTTCAACGTCAGGTACCAGTTCGACGCCTTTCACCTTTAAGACCATCTACACCAGTGTGGATGGCCAGCCAACGTCTGCTTTGGTGTACGTCGATAATACGGCTTACAAGCTCACCTGTGCCTCCAATTGCTCGTCCTATAGCACTGGCGTCGCTTATCAAACCACCCTGACGCTTCCAAACGGCAAACATTCCTTCTACTTTGTCTTCTCAGACTCGAAAAGTAGTTGGGCCGATCCGTTTGCACCCAATTCCTATGCTGGCCCCAATGTCGGTGCCAATGCTCGATCTATAGCACCTGGTACAATCATTGTGGACGACAGCCGCGATCCTGGTGGACTCTTCGCCGCCATGTCTGACCCAAGCTAGTCATGTGGTGCTCTTCTGGGTTAAGATAATGCCCGTTTGCACCTCAGAGAGAGCCAGCACTGCACCGATGAAGGAGCGGTTCCATCAAAAATCGGGCGGGCAGAAGGTAGGATCGTAATTCATTGCGCCCTCTTGGGCGGCTGAAACGTCTTGCGCCTACCTCACCCAAAGGCATGAGGTAGGCGCAATTCATTGCGTGCCTATAGCTTCGCCGACTAGCCCCCGATTTTTGGTGGAACCGGCATGATCGTGACCTTGACAGCAGTAATCTAAGCAGGTATAATCAGTTACAGGGACACGAACTTGGTACGGCAGTATTCCTACTATGTTCATACCCAAACATCGTACACATCCTATGGCGATGAGGCTCGCCTAACGCCTTGTGCTAATAGCCTCTACCACCGAAGAGCAGGAACAGTCCGGCTGGTAGAGGTCTTTTTGTGTCCTGTTGGCACCAATTGTTGATCGAGAGGTTCCCCCTCTTGCACTGGGGCATCTCTGCAAACCACTACCTGCCAAGTCTGCTCATACGTAGCGACCTGTTTTGTTGTAGCGGTTTTTCTCAAGGAGAGCTCGACATGGTGCAAATAGCTATCCTCCAAGGGCTGCAGATAGTAACTGTCCTCTTCTGCGCTCCGCTCCTTCGTGGAATCATCAACCGGCTGAAGGCTATCGTGCAATCCAAGCGTGGGCCGAGCATCTGGCAACCCTACCGTGATTTATGGAAGTTGCTGCATAAGGGGAGCGTGGTTTCGGAACATGCCTCCTGGGTCTACCACGTGGCACCGATCTTCAGCTTCATCACCCCGCTCATCGTCGCTATGCTCATCCCAGTCTTAACCGCCTATCCCCTTCCGTATGCCTTTATGGGAGATATGTTAGCCGGAGGCTTTATCCTGTCGCTGGGCGGCTTCTTTACCTCGCTGGCGGCTATGGACACGGCCAGCGCTTTCGGCGGTATGGGGAGCAGCCGGGCTCGCGTTGTCTCACTGCTGGCGGAACCCGTGGTGATCCTCGTGCTCTTCAGCGTCACGCTGATCGCGCATGCCACTATTCCCTTCGTAGTCAATCAGACGCTCATCTCGGCGAGCTACCTGTACAATCCTGCCCACTGGCTGCTAGCGGCCGCTCTGTTCATGGTCATCCTGGCAGAAACCGGCCGCATTCCAGTAGACAACCCCTCGCACTACTGCATTCACTGTTCTCACTGCCGTGGGAACATTACTGCTCAAGATGCTGGTGATTTGCTGCGTGATCGTCGTCATCGAGTCGTCGATTGCCAAGTGGCGCTTTTTCCGTATCCCAGAATTTCTCGGCGCTGCACTGATCCTTGCAGGCCTGGCTATTGTCTCATTTTACTTGACACACACCGTCTAACAGGAATTGTCATCTGTTGAACGGTGTGACAGCGTTCCAAAGTGAGGTGTTTCACCTTGGTAGCGCCCAACTGCATCGGAGGAATCAAGAAGCATATGCATCCTTTCGATTCACTTACACTGATAGCGGCACTCAATGGCACACCTTCCGTAGCTGTACAGATTCTGCAGGTACTGGGTGCATTGCTGTTGCTCACCGCTTTTGCCACAGTTGCAGCACGACTTCTCCCCGGGGCCATTCAAGCCTATGCGATCCAATCATTGGTACTGGCACTGGTAGCTGCAGTCGTCGGCTACTTCACTGAGAGCAGTGATCTCTACATCGTTGCCGTACTGACGGTGGTTGTGAAGTGCGGGGCTATTACCTGGATCCTGCGCAACGTGACCAATCGGCTTCACCTGCAACGTGAGGTGCGCCCCTATCTGAGTATTCCCGCCTCGCTGCTCATCTGTGCCTTGCTGACGTTGCTCGCCTTTTTTACTTCGCCAGCGGTTGTAGCTCCAGGCACCTTCTTGAATGAGCCGCCCCTGGCAATCTCCATCGCGATGGTCTTGATCGGTCTGTTTCTCCTCAGTAGTCGTCGCCATGCTGTGGTGCAGGTGATCGGGCTGCTCACGATCGAAAACGGATTGTTTTCGGGGGCTATCGCCATCGCATATGGTATGCCGCTCATTGTTGAGTTCGGTATCCTTTTCGATATCCTGGTCGCTGTCATTGTCATGAGTCTGCTAGTCACGCTCATCCAGCGTGAACTGGTGACCGCTGATACTGCCGATCTACGACGCTTGAGGGGGTGATTCTTCATGATGCTCATCATTGTGCTGCTCATTCCCTTGCTGGCAAGCGGATTTTGTTTCATCGTACCGAGTCGCCGGTGGTTAGAACTGGTGACCGTCGTTGGTACCGCCGTCGTACTGATCTTGGCTGGGTTGGCGGCTCACCAGGTCATGCTTTCTGGACATACTAGTGAACTTTCAGACTGGCTCTATGCTGATGCCCTCAGTGTTCTGACGCTCCTGGTTATCGCTTTTGTGAGCTTCACGACGGCACTCTATTCCGTGGGCTATCTCCGTGAAGACATGCGCGAGCAGGATGTGACGCAAGGCGAAGGGTTGAGGCACCTGCGGCGGTACTACGTCCTGTTCAACCTGTTCGTCTTCAGTATGCTAGTCGTGCCGCTCAGCAACAGCCTGGGTGTGTTGTGGATCGCTATCGAGGGAACAACGCTAGCTTCACTCTTCCTCGTGAGTTTTTACGGAACAGGTGAGGCACTGGAAGCTGCCTGGAAATATGTGATCGTTGGTTCGGTGGGGATCGCCCTCGCTCTTTTCGGCACAATTCTCGCCTACTACTCAGCTGTGCAGGTGCTGGGAGCCAGCTACGACCTCAACTGGTCGGTGCTCGCCCCGGTCGCAGCACGCCTGAACCCGGGCATCATGCGCCTAGCCTTTCTCTTCATCGTGGTCGGTTATGGAACGAAAGCTGGCTTGGCTCCCATGCATACCTGGCTTCCGGATGCTCATAGTGAGGCACCCAGCCCTATCAGCGCACTCCTCTCCGGCGTATTGCTCAACTGTGCCATGTACGGCATTCTGCGCTTCTATGCCCTGGCAGTTCCTTCACTGGGACACACATATCCAGCCGCACTTCTTCTGACCTTCGGTCTCTTTTCTCTACTGATCGCGGCACTGCTCATCTTCCAACAGCGCGACTACAAGCGCCTGCTCGCATACTCCAGCGTTGAGCACATGGGTATCATCGCCCTTGGGGTCGCATTCGGTGGCGCACTCGGTCTCTATGGTGCGCTGCTACAGGTGCTCAATCACGCTATCACCAAGTCGCTCATGTTCTTTGCCAGTGGCCAGGTGCTGCTGAAGTATGAGACGAAAGAGATTGGCCGCGTCTCTGGGGTCATCAAGCTCATGCCTGTCACCGGGGGCATGCTCCTCCTGGGAGGCTTGGCGTTAACTGGCTCACCGCCTTTCAGCGTGTTTATCAGCGAGTTCAGTATCCTGAGTGCGGGATTTCGCCAGGGATATGTGGTGGCAGCGATTGCGATGCTCGTGTTGATCGCCCTCATCTTTGTCGGTTTTCTCTTTTACCTCAACAACATGGTCTTTGGGAAGGTAAATCCGGCAATAAAACCTGGCGAGGTGAGTTACTTGAGCATAGTAGCGATGGGCCTGAGTGCTCTGCTGATTGTAGGTCTGGGATTCTTTATCCCTAACCCGCTCAGTGATCTCTTGCATCAAGCCTCTGCCGTGCTAGGAGGAACGAGCCGATGATGGATATGATCCATTTTTGCGCACGGCTTTCCGCTGCCTGTAGCCCTGAGCCACTGAAAGCGGTGCGGCTTCTTCCCGATGAAATTGCTGTGTATTTGTCGCCACAAGGCCTTCTACAAATGGTGCATACCCTGCGCCAGGAGTTTGGTGCGGTATTTGTTGATATGTTCGGTCTGGATGTGCGTTCGTCTCGTGGTGTCTTCCAGCTCCATCTCATCTTTGCCTTAGATGCTGAGCACACCTGGTTGCATCTGAACATTGACCTAGATGAGCAGACAGCAGCGTTTCCTAGTCTGGTAGACGAGCTACCAGCAACTGGCTGGTATGAGCGTGAGGTCTGTGAGGAACTGGGGTTGATAGCGCAGGAGCATCCACTACTGCGCCGTCTTCGTCTCCCGCCCGATTGGCCGGAGGGAATCTTTCCCCAGCAACGTCCTTTTAGTTGGACTCAGAAGGTTCAGGCAGTAGAGCCACGCTATTTTAGCTTGGAACCGGCTCCTGTAGGCGTGGTGGACTACCCACTGGGACCGGTGCGCTCGGGTGTCGTTGAATCAGGGCACTACACCTTGCGCACCGTGGGTGAGGAGATCGTGGATATGCGCCTGCAGCTCTTCTACAAGCATCGAGGTGTAGAGAAACGTGCCGAGGGACTGGCGCTTGAACTACTCCCACTGCTCGCTGAGCGCATCTCTGGTACAAGCGCCTTTGCTCACTCACTCGCGCTTTGCCAGGCGTTGGAGAGCCTCACCGAAATAGAAATTCCGCCTCGAGCACGCTTTCTGCGGACGCTGCTCGCCGAACTCGAGCGTCTCTACAATCACCTGGGGTATCAAGCTGATCTTTGCCAGGCGACCGGCTTGACTGTCGCGCAGGCACAGTTTGACATATTGAAGGAGCGTGTGCTGCGCCTGAATGCGTCTATCAGTGGTCACCTGAGTCGCGATCTCACTGAATGGGAACAAACAGCTCTCCGTGAGCTTGTAGTCGCCCTGCGTCGTGACTTGGAGACCTTGAGCCCACTACTCCTCGCCTCGGCCTCTCATCGGGACCGCCTGGAGGCCACAGGCATACTCTCACTCCAAGAAGCACGAGCATATTGTGTTGTCGGGCCGATTGGGCGGGCTTCTGGCCTGGATCGTGACCTGCGCCGTGACCATGGGTATGCTGCTTACGCAGAAGTCAACTTTGATGTTCCGGTGATACAAGACGGCGATGCCCTGGCTCGTGCCCGCATCCGTCTGGAGGAGACCATGCAGGCATTGTCTATCATTGACCAGGTGATAGACCACCTGCCTCCTGGTCCAGTTTGTGTTCCGATGGGGCAGCTTCCTCCTGGGGGGGCGGCACTCGGTTGGGCAGAGTCAGCTCGTGGTGAGTGCGTCCACTGGCTTCTTATTGGGGAAGACGGAACGCTTGAGCGCTATCGCGTGCGCCCTGCATCGTTCGCCAATTGGCAGGCATTTTCCCTCGCCATACCCGGTCATAACATTCTGACTGATTTTCCGGTGATCGAGCAGAGCTTCGGGCTCTCGTTCGCTGGAGCTGATTGCTAAAGGAGACTCATCGCCCCTGCTGACATGTACTGTAGCTGGGCTAGCAGCGCGCAGGGACGGCTTTCAAGGAGGAACGAGTGATGGTTTTCTCTTGGGTACGCAGGGGATTACGTACAGGTGTACTCACGACTCGCTATCCTGCTGTTCAGGAACACATGCCGGAAGGCTTTCGCGGCAAACCAGTGCTTGATGCCAACCGTTGCCTGGCAGATCAGGGATGCGACGCCTGCGTGCAGGTCTGCCTCCCTGCTGCTCTGAGCCTGACGGAGGCTGTTCACAGAACCAGTGGTACAAGCCAGGAAGCACTGCAGCTGACACTGGACTATGCCCGCTGCATCATGTGTGGACTGTGTGTTACTAACTGCCCGGCAGATGCACTACGAATGACGGAAGACTACGAATTGGCGGTGAGTGATCGTGAGGCCCTACGTATCATGACTGTTTTTGCGTCATCCATCGACGAGGATGATGCAAACGGGAAGGAGAAGGACAATGCCAGACCTACTTGACGAGGCAACCGGGAAGGCGACTGAGCGACTAAAGGCGCAAGTGCAGCGGCTGTTCGGACATTCTCTGCATATCCGCCATGTGGACGCTGGCTCCTGTAATGCCTGCGAGTCGGAGATTAAGCTCCTTATGAACCCCTACTACGATATCCAGCGGCTGGGCATCTTCTTTACCACCTCACCGCGCCACGCTGACCTGTTGTTGGTGACGGGACCGGTGACGCGAGCGATGGAAGACCCCCTACGCCAGACCTACGAGGCGATGCCTGACCCCCGCTTGGTCGTAGCCGTGGGGGCTTGCGCTTGTAGTGGCGGTATCTTCGGACCGAGTGCCTTCTCACGGGGCGGTGTGGCAGAAGTACTCCCGGTCGATGTATTCATTTCTGGTTGCCCCCCATCGCCGCTCACACTGATCCATGGACTGCTACTGGCAGTGGGTCGTGCCGAGCAGCGCATGCATGGACCCACAACGCATGTGAGGAGTGGCCGCCCCCTACAGATGTTGACGCCAGGTTCAGGAGAAAAGGAGCGACAGTAATGGACTGGAATCTCTTGCCAAGCGTTGCTTTCTGGGTCATGCTCGGTCTCTATATGGTGGGTGTCGCACTTTCTCTGCTGATGCAGTCGGCTCGTGCCATTACCATTGCTGCTGCCGTATGCACGGCATTAGGAGGGCTGGCCGCGGTCGTTGCGGGCATCGGAGTGCTGAGCGGCGCTCCTGCTCCTGTCGGAGCGCTCGACACGAATCTTCCTTTCGGTGCTCTCAGTTTGCGCCTGGACATGCTCTCGGCGTTCTTCCTGACCGTGATCGGGCTGCTCTCCCTACCGGTCGCTGTGTATTCCATTGGCTACCTGGGGCAGAGCAAAGATGTGGGAGTGCGCCGCTTCCGCTCATTTGGTGCGCTCTTCAATCTCTTGCTGCTCTCCCTGGTGCTCATCGTCGCGGCATCTGACGCCATTGTCTTCCTCATGGCCTGGGAAGCGATGGCCTTTCTCAGCTACCTGATGGTCAATTTCGACTACGAGGATGCGCAGGTGATCCGCTCTGGCTACCTGATGCTGGCCGTCAGTGAACTGGGAACCATTGGCATTTTCGTTGCTTTCTTGTTGCTGTATCAGGCATCGGGTAGTTTCGGCTACGATGCACTGCGTGCCGCGGCACCGGCGCTCTCGCTTCCTCTGCGCAGCACTGTCTTCCTGCTCGCATTCGTCGGCTTCGGGGCCAAGGCGGGCATCCTCCCACTCCAGCTCTGGCTCCCCGAAGCGCACCCTGCGGCCCCCAGCCATATCTCAGCCTTGCTTTCGGCGGTGATCATCAAGCTGGGCATCTACGGCATGCTGCGTTTCCTGCTCGACTTCCTGGGTGGATCAGGTCTCGCTCCTAGCTGGTGGGGGCTCACCATTCTCAGCGTTGGTGCCTTAACGGCACTCGTCGGCATTCTGTATGCGGTCGTGCAAGACGACCTGAAGCGAGTGCTGGCGTACTCGAGTATTGAGAATATCGGGATTATCTTGGCCGGTCTGGGAGCGGCACTCACCTTTCGGGCCTATCATCTGACGGCGCTGGCCGCCATCGCTGCAATTGTAACCCTCTACCACGTGCTCAACCATGCCGTCTACAAAGGGCTGCTGTTCCTGGGTGCTGGATCGGTTCATCACGCCACCGGCACGCGTGAGCTAGCCAAACTGGGCGGCTTAATCCGCTTGATGCCCTGGACGACGCTCTTCTTCATTGTTGCCGCCTTAGCGATTTCTGCGGTTCCGCCCCTCAATGGCTACATCAGCGAGTGGATGCTCCTGGAAACGCTGCTGCAAAGCTTTGCCATTCCGGACACGCTGACCAAGGTGGTCATGGCTGTCTCGGGAGGCATAGTGGCACTCACAGCAGGAATTGCCATCACCGCATTTGTGCGTGCATGCGGAGTGACTTTCCTTGCCCTGCCGCGCAGTCAAGAGGCAGCAACGGCGCACGAGGCACCGCTGAGCATGCGCGTGGCCATGGGCTTCCTGGCGTTTTGCTGCCTGGCACTGGGTGTCCTGCCAACGTTTGTGATACCTGCACTCGATCGCGTGACAACGCCGCTGCTCGGACAGAGCGTGCTGAACCAGGTCGTGCCGCCCCTCTTCACGAATCATCCGGGCGACTACCAACTACTGGTGACACTTGGCGGTGGACTTTTCGCAGGCTGGTTCCCCGTCAACGGTCTGGTGGTGATCGCGGCACCGGGCTTTTCCACAATTGACTCGCCAAGCTATCTCTTCCTCGCGGAACTCCTGCTGGTGGGGATCGTCTTGCTGGCCCTGCGTGCGATACGCCCGCTTGGTGCTCGTCGCGTAGGACGGGTCTGGGCCGGGGGGATACCGCGCTTCGCGGCCCCCATGACCTATACGGGCCTGGCCTATAGCAACCCGATCCGTATCATCTTCAACAGTCTCTACCGCTCGCACACCAACAGCGAGACGATAGCTGCGGCGTCGCGTCACCGTGAAGGCCGCATGACCTATGCGCAGGAGATTCCGCCTCCCTTTGAACGCGTCCTCTACCGACCACTCGTCCATGCTGTCGAAGGACTGACGCGCCGGGCCCGTATCATCCAATCGGGCAATGTCAATCAGTATGTTGCCTATATCTTTATCATTGTCCTAATTGTACTCATCCTACGAGCGATTTAAGTGGAAGGAGATAACCACTATGTTTCAACAGCTCCTTGTAGCGATAGATGGTTCTGAAAGTTCAGTCATGGCTGCCTATGCTGCAATCGAACTCGCGACTCTGCTGCAGGCCAGGCTGGATATTCTCTCTGTCGAGGAGACGCCACCTCGCTATGTGGCGACACACGAAGAAAGTAGACGTGAGCATTCGGCATCTGTCGCCTACTTTGGCAAGCTCCAGGCATCTATTCGCCAGCATGCCGAGCAGCGAGGAGTGCACACACGCTGTACGATCCTGGGTGGTCATGAGGGCCA
>WNGL01001316.1_pt1 | contig 42418 bp, 46 predicted proteins | sample 5400591 | NCBI WGS metagenome assembly WNGL01 (sample SAMN13153377, study PRJNA577476) | soil metagenome | isolation source: 80 cm soil or saprolite under Garry oak tree replicate 1 | place: USA:California | collected 2016-06-15
CGTGGGCGGAGACATCAGCGGACGGCTACGTACAGATCGCGGCGGTCGTCGTGATCGCCACGGTCATTCCGTTCGCCCTCACCCTCGCCGCGGTGCGGCTCATCCCCGCTGCGCGCGTCGGCCTCGCGTCGACGTTCGAGCCGGTGGTGGCTGCGGTCGCTGCGTGGGTCGCGCTCGGTGAACACCTGGACCCGCTGCAAATCGCTGGCGGCGTCATCGTCCTCGTCGGGATCGGGATCGCACAGTCCCTCCGGCCGACGACGGGTAGCGTTTAGACGGTGAGGGCACTTCCGCTAGTGACCGGTGCATCCTTGCAAGAATCGAGCGGTGGAGGTGCGGGTTGATCCACCAACTTCGGATGTACGAGATCTTCGAACGGAACAACCGGACCGAGTTCGTCTACATGTTGAGCTGGCCGGATGAGGCGGCCAAGGAAGCCGCATGGAAGTCACCGCGCGCGTTTGCCTCCGGAGCGCGATGAGCGTCTTCACGCCGGCAGAGCTCGCCTACTTAGGAAGCCAGCGGCTAGGGCGAATTGCCACCGTCGGCCCCTCCGGTCAGCCGCACGCCGTGCCCGTCGGCTTTCGGTATAACGCCGACCAGGACACGATCGACATCGGCGGTCATGGCTTCGCGAAAAGCAAGAAGTTCCGCGACGCCCAAGCGAACCCGCGGGTTGCATTCATCGTCGACGACCTCGCATCGGTCTCGCCGTGGCGGCCGCGAGGTATCGAAGTCCGTGGGGTCGCGGAGGTGCTCGCTTCAGGAGGCGAAGCCTTCGGTCGCGGCTACGACCCGCAGATCTTCCGCGTTCGCCCCAGGCGCATCATCAGCTGGGGCCTCGAGGCCGAGCGCCGGAGCGCGACGGTCCGGCCATAGGCAAGCTCTATCTCGTCGCGACTCCGATCGGCAATCTCGAAGACGTCTCGCTGCGCGCGCTCCGGATCCTGCAGGAGGTCCACATGGTGGCGTGCGAGGACACGCGACATACGCAGATCCTCCTCCGCAAACACGAGATTCGCGCGAAGCATCTGACGAGCTACACCGAGTTCAACCATCGCCGCAAGGCGGCGGAGCTCGTGGGGCAGATGGACCGCGGCTGGGATGTCGCGCTCGTGACCGATGCCGGCACGCCCGGTCTCTCGGATCCTGGCGAGCAGCTCGTCGCCGCGGCGATCGCGGCGGGGCACGAGGTCGTGCCGGTCCCTGGGCCGGCCGCGGCGATCGCGGCACTCGTCGCGTCGGGGTTGCCGACGCGCGAATTCACGTTCATCGGTTTCCCCGAAAAGAAGAGCGGCGCGCGGCGGCGCGAGCTCACCGAACTTCTCGCCGCGCGGCGCACGCTCGTCCTGTACGAGAGCCCCTTCCGTGTCGGCGATTTCCTCGCCGACCTCGCCGCGGTCGCGCCGGATGCGCGGGTCGCGGTGGCGCGCGAGATGACGAAGCTGCACGAGGAGATCGTCCGCGGGTCGGCGTCGGAACTCGCCGCGCACTATGCTTCCGAGCGCCCAAAAGGCGAGATCACGGTGGTCGTGGCGCCGGCCAAGAACGCGGGGGAGCAGGTGCGTGAGGAGCGGGAGCCAGGATCAGAGCGTTGACGTCCTCGTAGAGATCCCTCGAGGCTCGCGCGCCAAGTACGAGATGGATCAGACGACGGGCCGCATCCGTCTCGACCGCGTCCTCTTCTCTTCGATGCATTACCCGGCCGACTACGGTTTCGTCATGGACACCATCGGTGGCGACGGCGACCCGCTCGACGCTCTCATCGTGGTCGAGGAGCCGACGTTCCCCGGTTGCGTCGTCCCGTCGCGGCCTATCGGCACACTGCTCATGCGCGACGAGCACGGCGATGACGAGAAAATACTCGCCGTCCCCGTCGGCGATCCGCGATTCGACGAGGTCCGAGGCCTTCGCGACCTCGCAAAGCACTGGCTCCGCGAGATCGAGACGTTCTTCGCCACCTACAAGGAGCTCGAGAGCAACAAGTCCTCGGACGTGAAGGGCTGGCACGATGCCGACGTCGCGTGGAAACTCATCGGGGACGCGCGGGCACGCGCACGGAGGCCGTCGTGAATCGCGAGTACCGGAAGTGGTGGAGCCCCGCGCTCGGACGCGACATGGAGATGCTCGTCTTCGGCGATCGCGGCGCGCCCGTCCTCGTCTTTCCGACCTCGATGGGTCGGTTCTACCAGTGGGAGGACTTCGGGATCGTATCGCACATGGCGCCGCGGATCGACGCGGGTTGGGTGCAGCTCTGGTGCGTCGACTCCGTCGACGGCGAGTCCTTTTACAACAAGGCGGCGGCGCCGCAGGACCGCGCTCGCCGGCACCTCGCGTACGAGCGTTACCTCGTCGACGAGGTCCTGCCGGCGATCCGCTTCGCGAACGCCGTGGATCAGCTGATCGTCGCCGGAAGCTCGTTCGGCGCATTTCACGCGCTCGCGTTCGTCACGCGGCGGCCCGGCATCGCGCGCAAAGCCGTCGGCATGTCCGGCGCGTATGACACGGCAAAGTGGCTGGACGGCGACCGGAGCGGCGAGGCCTATTTTGTGAACCCGCTCGCGTTCCTTCCGAATCTCAACGACGATCGGTACCTCGCACCCCTGAGGGAGACGGAGATCATCATCGCGACGGGCAGGGACGACCCGAACGTCGACGAATCCAAGCGCCTCGCGGGTGTGCTGCAGCAAAAGGGCGTGCCCGCCGAACTCGATATATGGGACGGCTGGGCGCACGATTGGCCGTACTGGAAGGACATGGTGGATAGATACATATGACCGACAAGATCGTCGGCCTTCTCATCGGCCGCGAGAACACATTCCCCGGCCCGTTCATCGAAACGGTCAACCGCAAGGGTGCCTCGAAGGGCGTCCGCGCCGAGATGGCCGTTCTGGGTGGCGCGCGCGAGATCGAGCCGCAGCGTTACGCCGTGCTCGTCGACCGGATCAGCCACGAGGTCCCGTATTACCGCGCCCATTTGAAAAGCGCGGTGCTGCAGGGAACCGTCGTCGTGAACGACCCGTTCTGGTGGGAAGCGGACGAGAAGTTCTTCGAGTGCACGCTCGCGCGCGAGCTCGGCGTCGCTGTGCCGAAGACCGTCGTCCTCCCGAACAAGTCGTACATCCCCGACATCTCGGACCAGTCCCTTCGCAACCTTCAATACCCGCTCGATTGGGACTCGCTCATCGAGTACACGGGGTTGCCCGCGATCCTGAAGCCGAACACCGGCGGCGGGTGGAAGGACGTCTATCGCGTCGACACCAAGGAGGAGCTCATCTGGGCCTACGACCAGTCCGGCGCGCTCTCGCCCGGCTACCGGCCGAAGACGATGATCCTTCAAGAGTTCATCAAGTGGGAGGACTACATCCGCTGCATCGCTATCGGCCGCAAGGATGTTCTTCCGATCCGGTATGACCCCACGGCGCCTTTCCACGAGCGTTATGTCATCAGCCGGCCCGTCGAGGGAGATCTGCGCACCCGCGCCATCCTGAACGCGATCCGTCTCACCGACGCGCTGGGTTACGACATGGACACCGTTGAGTTCGCGGTGCGTGACGGTGAGCTCTACGCGATCGATTGGCTGAATCCCGCGCCGGACTTCGATAGCTTCTCGATCAAAGAGGACAACTTCGCGTGGGTCCTCGAGAAGATGAGCGATCTCGTCATCGCGTACGCCACGGGGCAGGCGGAGCCGCCGTGGAAGGGGGAGCATCGGTGGTGGCGGCACGTGCGCTAGCACGGCGGAGCTCTAAGACCGCGCGCGACCCGGTCGTCGCGTACCACGAGCTCCTGGAGGATCCAGGGCTCGCTGAGGTAAGCACGTCCGTGCTCACCGAGGGGCAGCGGAAACGCCGGCTCGTCTTCGGCGATCGGCCCCTCTGCGTCTCGCTGCGGCCGAACCTCATCAGCGACTGGCAGTACGCGGCCGTCAACGAAGCCTCGCAGACCATTTACGCGGCGCTCGGCAGGCTCGAGAGCGCGCTGCTCCAAGACCAGGACCTCCGGCGTCAGCTCGACCTCGACCCGCAAGAGGAGGCGCTTGCGCTCCGCGATCCCGGCTTCCGCGCCGCGTCGCCGTCGGCGCGGCTCGACGGCTTCATCGGGGACGACGGCGTCATTCGCTTCGTCGAGTACAACGCGGAATCTCCCGCGGGCATGGCCTATAACGACGAGCTCGCCCAGGTCTTCGCTTCGCTGCCGGTCATGAAAAAGTTCCGCGAGAAGTTCCAGTGCAGCGTCGTCCCGACGCGGGGGCGCCAGCTCGCGGCAATGCTGCGCGCACACCGCTCGCGGTCGGAGCGCTCAGCGGCGATCGCGATCGTCGACTGGCGCGGTCTGCCGACGCTCACCGAGTTCGAGATGTTCCAGCGGTACTTCGAGTCGCGGGGGGTCCCGACGGTGATCTGCGCGCCCGAGGATCTGACCTATTCGCGTGGGACGCTCCGCGCGCAGGGCAAGGTCATCAATCTCGTGTATCGCCGCGTGCTGACGAGCGAGCTCCTTGCGAAGGACAAGGTCTCGCAACCGCTGGTCAAGGCGTACCTCGACGGAGCCGTGACCGTCGTGAACAGCTTCCGCGCCAAGCTCCTTCACAAAAAGATGAGCCTCGCCCTTCTCTCCGACGATAGCTACACCGCGCTCTACACCCCGCCGCAGCGCGCCGCGATCGCTAAGCACATCCCGTGGACGCGGAAGATCCGCGAGGGCCACACGACGTATGCGGGCAAGGTGGTCGACCTCGGCGACTTCGTCATCGCTCACCGCGAGCGGCTGGTGCTCAAGCCGAACGACGAGTACGGCGGCAAGGGCGTGGTGCTCGGCTGGACCATCGACCAGCATGAGTGGGAGCAGTCCTTCCTCGCGGCCCTCGCGAGCTCCTACGTGGTGCAGGAGCGCGTCGATGTCCCGCGCCATCCATTCCCCGTTGTCCTGGGACAGATGCATTTCCTCGACCTGTCGATCGACCACAACCCGTATCTCTTCTGGGGCGGCGTCTCGGGCTGCCTCGCGCGCGTGTCTTCGAGCGCGCTGCTCAATGTGACCGCGGGCGCGGGAAGCGTCGTGCCGACCTACGTCATCGCCGGTGCGCCCAGGGGCACCGCGCGGCGAAGCGGCGCGCCGAGCGACGCATGAGCTTCGACATCTCGCCGGGCGAACGAATGCTCTGGGAAGGAAAGCCGCAACGACTCCGCGGCTTCTTGCGTCCGATGGACGTGTTCCTGCTCGTCTTCATTCTCTTTGTCGGTTTCTTCTTCGCCACAGCCACGGCCGCAAGCGGCTCGCGCGACGGGTCGCTGCCCTTCGTGTTCTTCTTTCCGGTCATCTTCTTCGGTTTCTTCCTCGTCGGTCCGCGGATCCTCAGCGTCATGCGGGAATCCTCCGGCGCCCGTTATGCGGTCACCGACCGGCGGGTCCTGATCCGCAACAGGGGACGTTTCGTCGAGCTCGACCTGGCGACCCTGCCGTATCTCGAGATGGACCAGTCGTGGCTCGCCGGGCCGACGATCTACTTCGGTCAGCGTCAGATGTACGAAGGCTGGGGCGGCATGTATGGCGGTTCGCCCGCGCCGGCTTTCCGAGGGCTCGCTGACGCCGACACGGTCTATCGCACGATCAGCGACGCCCGCGCGAGAGCGAGAGGCCGATGAGGCAAACGAACGTGCCGCGCCTGACGATCGGGATCGAGGAAGAGTTCCAGATTGTCGATGGAGATGGGCAGCTAAAGAGCCATAGCGAAACGTTGCTCGCCGCCGCAGCCCCGCGGCTCGGTGACCAGATAAAGGCTGAGATGATGCAATCGGTCATTGAGGCGGGCACGAAGATCTGCGCCGACATCAGCGAGGCGCGCGCCGAGATAACGACCCTGCGCGGCACCCTCGCGGCGCTGCTCGCACCGGCCGGCCTCCGGATCGCATCCGCCGGGACGCACCCGTTCTCGCACTGGCAGGACCAGCAGGTGACCGAGGCCGAGCGCTACAAGATCCTCGAGGATGAGCTCCAGGACGTGATCCGCGAGCTGCTCATCTTCGGCCTGCATGTCCATGTCGGCATCCCGGATCCCGAGGGTCGCGTCGAGGTGATGAACGAGGCGCGCTATTTCCTCCCGCATCTCCTCGCGATCTCGACGTCATCGCCGTTCTGGCTCGCTCGCAACACCGGGCTCAAGTCGTACCGCCAGGTCATCTGGGGCCGCTTCCCGCGCACCGGGATCCCGCCGCAGTTCTCGAGCTACGACGAGTACGAGAATTTCGTCGAACTTCTCGTGAAGACGAGGTCGATCGACAACGGCCGGAAGATCTGGTGGGACCTGCGTCCCCACGCCTTCTTCCCAACGATCGAGTTCCGCGTATGCGACGCGGCCACGCGCGTCGAGGAGACCCTCTGCCTCGCAGCGCTCATCCAGGCCATCTGCGCGAAGCTTCTCGTCCTTCGCGCGAAGAACCAAGGATTCCGCCGGTACCTGCCGAGCCTCATCCAGGAGAACAAGTGGCGCGCGATGCGCGGCGGGATGGACGCGAAGCTGATCGACTTCGGCAAGCAGACCGAGGTGCCGATGAAGGACCTCTGCGTCGAGCTCCTCGAGTTCATCGACGATGTCGTGGATGCACTTGGATCGCGGAAGGAAGCTCAATACCTCGAGACGATCATCCGCGAGGGGACCAGCGCGGACCGGCAGATCCGCGTGTGGAAAGAGACCGGGCACCTGCACAAGGTCGTGGACAGCGTCGCTTCGGAGACGATCGCGGGCGTCCCCGTCGTGGCCCTCTAGTGGCGACCGTCACGCAGGCCGTCGAGGCCCTCGTTCGCGCGGCCGTCGATCTACCCGACGCGGAGATGGACCGGCCATGGGTGTGGCGCGAGTACGACGAGGAAGGTCTCCGGTTCGCGCTCCTCATGGCGCAGCACGAGCTGCGCGACCTCGCGGTGCGGCTCGCCGCGATGCGCCCGGCGCCGCCGTCGCAGGCGCAGCGCATCCTCGGTCAATACCACTACGCGTACCGCGATCTCACTGGAGCTCTCGCAGGATTGCGCGATGACGATCTCGACCGCGCGCCCGCCGAGGGCGAGTGGCCCCTTCGCGAGGTCATCCTGCACATGTTCGGCGCGGACTCCGGTTTTCTCGGCACCGTGCAGTACGCGCGCGACCCGGACCGGCCGCCGGATGAGGAACAGGCCGGCGACCGCTGGCCAACGTGGCGCAAGGAGCACGGCTACGTCGCGCCCGGCTCGCTTCCGGGCGGCATCGCTGACGTACGCGACGCCATGTTCGAGATCCACCGCCGCGTGCTGCGCGAGCTCGGAGATCTACGCGACGTGGATCTCGAGAGGCCCGCCGGTTTCTGGGATGGAGTGAAGCCGATCCGATTCCGCCTGCACCGGTTCGAGGCGCACTACGTCCAGCACACGATCCAGATCGACAAGACGCTCGAGGCGATCGGTCGCGCACCGACCGAGGCCAGACGCCTGGTGCGCGTGCTCTACCGCGACCTCGCCGCGGTCGAAATGCTCTCCTCGGACCGGTTCGGCCAACGCGAACGCGACGAGGTCGCGAAGACGATCGGCGAACGCGCCGCGGAGATCAGCAAAACCTAGGGCGCGCTCGCGAGGTCCTTCGCCACCGCGGTGACGACGTCGCCAGCCTTCTTCAGCCAGCTCGCCTCGACCACCACGGGCTTGTCCGCATACACGTGAAGGATGAAGTCGGCGGCGCCGATGAACACCGCGGGAACGCGGCGACGCGCGAAGCTCTGCTGGTCGCTTCCGCCGGAGCCTGTCCCATCGCTTTGGACCCCGAGCCTTGCCGCGGCGTCGCGGACCCGGCGCTGCAGGTCCGGCGCTTCATTCGACACGAGGAGTGTGCCGGTGCAGCAGCCGATCACGTCGAGGTTCAGCACGGCGACGAGACTTTCGACCCGGCCCGGGGCGACCGCGGTCTGCGCGATGTACGCCTCGGAGCCGAAGTAGCCCTCTTCCTCCCCAGCGAACGCCGCGAACACGATCGAGTGACTCAAAGACGAGCGACTCGCGGCGAGCGCCCGCGCGACCTCGATGGTGACGGCGGGCCCAGACGCGTTGTCGTTCGCGGCCTGGAAGACCGAGCCGTCGGGGTCGGTGCCCACGCCGTCGAGGTGACCGCCGACGAGGACCGCGCGTTGCGTATTGTTGGAGTCAGGCGAGCGCAGAAGACCGACGACGTTGATCGCGTCGACGTCGTGCACCGGCGTGAGCGACACGGTCATGCGCACCGTGGTGGGCACGTCGAACCCCGATGCGGGCGCGTTCGGGTTGGCGCGACGGGCGCGCACGAGATCCTGTGCGGTCGACACCGTTCTCCCGGCGGGCGCGAGCAGCTGGTCCGCGACTTCCTGGCTGATCACGAGCGTCGGCACGGTCTCGCTTTGCAGCCGCGGTATATACGAGTAGCGGAGTGTCGCGCCGCCGACGATCAGCAGACGAGCGCGATCTTTCCCCGCGCGTTCGCGCCGGCGAAGTCGTTCAGCCCGCCGCTGCGCGCCGCGCCACCCACCGCGGCGATCTCCGCCTCGGCTTTGCCCGAGCCCGACCGCCCGCCGACGCTCTCCGTGAAATCAACACGCGGCCGGTAGGTCTTCCCGCCGGCGCCGGTGAGCGTGGACATTTCGGTGAGGTCGACGATCGGCATGGTGAAGTGCTGGAAGAACGTCCCGTTGTCGCCCAGGGGCTCGAGCCCGATCTCGCGAAACCGGTCGGCGACATAGGTCGCGGCGTCGCGGTATCCGGCGGAACCCGAGTAGCGCCCGCCGCGCGCCGGGTCGGCGAGGTAGTCGACGTGTGCCTTCGCCTTCGCCGCGTCGAACTCGGTCGCGGGCGCGACGACGACCGCGGAGCCGGTCGGCGTGGTCGTGACCGGACCCGGTGAGAAGCACGCACCAAGCGCGAGAGCGACGGCGACCGCGAACGCCCAGAGGTGCCTCACTTCCCGCCGCGCTCCTCCTCCGTGCGGCGACGCTCCTCCATCCGCCGAAGCTCCTCGGCGATGACCACGTCGGCGTCGAGCTTCTTGAACAACGGCTCCGGCGCGCGGAGCTTCTGCCCGACGGGTAGGCCCGGTGGTTTCCACGAGCCTGACCAGTTTGTGTAGTCGCCGGTAAGCACGTCGTGCGTCGAGCCGTCGGATTCGCGCACCGTTCGGCGTTGCGGCGCGCCCGCGATCTGGCCGTCATAACCGAGGTATTCGTGGAGCTTCTGGCTCGAGAACGGCAGGAAGGGCGCGAACATCACTTTGAGGGCGTCGACACTGCGCAGCGCGACATAGAGGACGGTCCCGGCCCTCTCGCGATCGGTCGCGATGAGCTTCCACGGCTCGGTCTCGGTCAGGTACTGATTCACAAGCGCGGAGAGGTGAAGCAATTCCTGCAGGGCCGCGCGAAAGCGCGCTCCCTCGAGGTGGTCGCCGACCTTCGCGAATCCGGACTCGACCGTCTCGATCAAGCTCTTGTCACTCGCCCTGAGGTCACCCGGCCGTGGGACCTCGCCGAAGCGACGATGCGCATTGACGAGCGTGCGGTGCGCGAGATTTCCCCAGGTCGCGACGAGCTCGTCGTTGTTGCGACGAACGAAATCGGCCCACGTGAAATCGGCGTCCTGCGTCTCAGGGCCGGCGAGCATGAGATAGAACCGGAGCGCGTCCGCGTCATAACGTGAGAGGAAGTCGTTCACGTAAATGGACACGCCGCGGCTCGTCGAGAACTTGCGGCCCTCCATCGTCAGGAACTCGCTCGACACGACGTTGTACGGGAGCTGCAATGGCTCGCCCCTGCCGCCCGCGACGGCGCCGCCGTTCCCGTAGCCGAGCAGGATCGCCGGCCAGATCGTCGTGTGGAAAACGATGTTGTCCTTGCCCATGAAATAGAAGTGACGCGACTTCGGGTCCTGCCACCAGTCGCGCCAGGCGTTCACGCGTCCGACCATTCCCGCCCATTCGACCGCGGCCGAGAAGTAACCGATGACCGCATCGAACCACACGTACATCCGCTTGTCGGGCCGGTCCTCCCAACCGGGGAGGGGGATCGGCACGCCCCAGTCGATGTCGCGCGTGATCGCGCGTGGCTTGAGGTTGGCGATGTAGTTCAGCGAGAAGTTCCGCACGTTCGGCCGCCAGTGCGATTGCTTTGAGATCCATTTCGTGAGCGGCTCGGCGAAGGCGGGAAGGTCGAGGTAAAAGTGCTCGGTCTCCTTGAAGATCGGCTTGGAGCCATCGATGAGCGAGCGCGGGTTGATGAGCTGGTCCGGATCGAGTTGGTTGCCGCAGTTGTCGCACTGATCCCCGCGCGCGCTCGGAAATCCGCAAATCGGGCAGGTCCCCTCGATGTACCGGTCGGGGAGCGTACGTCCCGTGGCTTCCTGGAACGCTCCCATCGCGGTCTTCTTGATGAGGTAGCCCTTGTCGTACAGCGTCTTGAAGACATCCTGGACGACGACGCGATGGTTGTCCGTCGTCGTCCGAGTAAAGAGGTCGTACGAGAGCCCGAGCGCTCGCAGGTCTTCGCTGATGATGCGGCTGTACTTGTCGACGGCTTCCTTCGGTGTGAGGCCCTCGACGTCGGCCTGGATGAGGTTCGGAGTTCCGTGCTCGTCCGTGCCGCTCACCATGAGCACGTCGTTGCCCACAAGGCGGTGATAGCGGGCGAACACATCGGACGGCACGCCGAAGCCGGCGACATGCCCGAGATGACGCGGACCGTTCGTGTACGGCCATGCCACCGCGACGAAAATGCGCTCCGCCATCAGTGAACGTTACCCTCCCGCCGTGATCGACGCGCATGCACATCTCACCGATCGCCGCTTTGCGACCGATGTCGCCGATGTATTGGAACGCGCGCGGAAGGCGGGGATCGAGCGCGTCCTCACGGCGGCGGAGGACGTCGCGTCGAGCGAGGAGGCCCTGACGCTCGCCGCGCATCACGATGACGTCCGCGTCGCGGTCGGCGTCCACCCGCATCGCGCGGCGTCGTGGGGACCGGACGCGCTCGATCGGCTCACCGAGCTCGCGCGGGATCCGCGCGTCGTCGCGATCGGTGAGATCGGAATGGACTTCTCCGGACGCAGCTCGCCACCCGATGTACAGGAGGCCGCGTTCCGCGGCCAGCTCGCCCTCGCGACGCTTCTGAACCTTCCGGTGGTCATCCATGTACGAGACTCAGGAGATCGCGTGCGGTCGATCCTCGGCGAGGGGCTCGACGTCCGCGGGATGGTGCACTGTTACAGCGAGGGTCCGGACGAGTTGGCGGCCTGGCTCGACTTCGGCCTCCACGTCTCGTTCGCCGGCACCTTGTACGTCGCGGCGACCCACGCGGCGCTCGCCCGGGAGCGCGGCGTCGACATCGGCGACCTCGCCGGACAGATCGCCGGGAACGCCCAAAAGCTCTTCGGGGAGCGCTGGGGAACCTAGCTCTCACGCCTGACGTCTACGCACACAAGACCGCCGAAAGCTGGTGAAGACGATGCGCAAGCTCGCCCTTCTTATCGCGGCCCCACTCCTCTTTGTAGTCGCCTGTTCCAGCGCCGGGAGTTCTCCCACCGCGCAGAGTCGCGGCGGCTCCGAGGCCGGCGCGCCGGTGCCCGGCGCCGCCGATTCCGCTTCGGGCTTCAGCGCAAACGCCGGAAACACCTCTGACAAGGGCATCCCGACGGTCGTCGTCAGTGGCGACCGCAACCTGATCCTCACAGCGAAGATCGACATGCGCTCGAAGGACCCGTGGGCCACGAGCGACCGCGCTCAGGCCATCGCAAGCGGCCTCGGCGGCGATGTCCTGAACCTGTCGCAAAGCGGCACCGCCGACACACGCAGCGCCACCCTGACCATCCGCGTGCCGTCGAGTCGGTTCGGCGACGCGCTGCAAGCGCTCAAGAGCCTCGAGGGTGAGATCCAGACGTCAGGCGTGAGCGCGCAGGACGTCACCGATCAGTTCGTGGATCTGCAGGCGAGGCTCACCGCCAAGCAGGCGGAAGAGCAGCGCTATATCGCGATCCTGAACCGCGCCAACACCATCGACGAGATCCTCAAAGTCGACGCGTCGCTCGGGAGCGTGCGCACCCAGATCGAGCAGCTCACCGCTCAGATCAACAGCATCAAGGGCCGGACCGAGTTCTCGACGATCTCGATGTCCATCTCGACGCTCACCGCCTTGCCCGGTGACACGACCAGCAAGGCGTGGGATCCCGCCAAGACCGTCGGCCGCGCGCTCGCCGCGCTCGGCGCCATGATGCAGGTCTTCGCCGACATCGTGATCTGGCTGATCGTCTTCGGTTGGCTCCCGCTCCTCGCCTTCGCCATCCTGATCTTCGCGACACGGATGCGCCGGCCCGCGGCGCCCACCGCACCGACCGTCTAACCAAGCAACTCGCACATCGACGAGGCGCCCGCTCAGGGGTAGGGGCCCCAGGACGGGCGCTTCGTTTTGCGTCGGCCGTTCCCGGAACTACCCTCCGACCGTGCGGCCGCCGGCTGACGCGATCGGGACGCTCGCTCTCATCGTCGGGGTCATCGCATTCATCATCTTCATCGGGGTCGAGGCCGCGCTCGTCTACGCGATCTGGCGTTACCGCGCCTCCCGCGACCTCGCCGGACAGTCCGCGACGTTCGAGCGCAACCGACGTCTCGAGATCGCATGGACCGCGGCGCCGGCTCTCATCCTCGCCGTGGTCTTCGTCCTGACTCTCGGCACGATGGCCGAGATCAACGGCGCGGGCATCACGCCGGCCATGCGCATCGCAGCGACGGGTCACCAGTGGTGGTGGGAGTTCGCATATGGCGGCACGAAGACCGCGAACGAGCTCCACGTCCCCGTGAACACGCCGATCGACCTCGATCTCACGTCGGTCGATGTGATCCACAGCTTCTGGGTGCCCGAGCTCGGTCCGAAGATGGACATGCTGCCGGGTACGACCAATCACCTCCGGCTCCTCGCGCGTCGTGCCGGTTCGTACGAGGGGCAGTGCTCGGAGTTCTGCGGCGTCGAGCACGCGTGGATGCGCATACGCGTCATCGTGCAATCGCAAGCCGAGTTCGACAGCTGGCTCGCGGCGCAAGCCGTGCCCGCCGTCACGCAAGGCGGCGACGGCGAGCGCGTGTTCCTCTCGAACATCTGCGTGAGCTGCCACACCGTCCGCGGCAGCGCGGCAGCGGGGACGGCGGGACCCGATCTCACACACGTCGCGTCTCGCGCAACGATCGGCGCGGGCGTGCTTCCCAATGACGTCGCGCGCATGCGCGCGTGGCTCGCCGACCCGCAGCGCCACAAGCCGGGCTCGCTCATGCCGCGCGTGCCGCTCTCGGACGCCGACCTCGACGCCCTCGCCGCATACCTCGGTGCCTTGAAATGACGGCGATTCCCCTTTGGGTCCGCCGGCCGGCCGGCGAGCGCGTCGGGTGGTTGCGGACCGTCGATCACAAGGCGATCGGCGTCCTCTACATCGGGATGGGTCTCGCGTTCTTCGCGGTCGGTGGGCTCGAGGCCTTGCTGCTGCGGGCGCAGCTCGCCACACCCGAGGCCGGTCTCGTCGACCCCGAGACCTTCAATCAGGCGTTCACCGTGCACGGCGTCACGATGATCCTGCTCGCGGTCGTCCCGCTCCTCGTGGGCTTCGCCAACTACATGGTCCCGCTGATGATCGGAGCGCCCGACGTCGCGTTCCCGCGGCTGAACGCACTCTCGTTCTGGCTGTCCCTCGTCGGCGGCGTCGTTCTGTACTTCAGCTTCCTCGCCGGCGGCGCGCCCGACACCGGATGGTTCTCGTATGCGCCGCTCTCGGAGCGGGCCTTCGCGCCGGGGACGGGCGTGGACTACTACATCCTCGGTCTCGCGATGAACGGCGCCGGCACGATCATCGGCGCGATCAACCTGAGCGTGACGATCCTGCTCATGCGCTGCCCGGGCATGGCGATCTCGCGCGTTCCGCTCTTCGTCTGGATGACCCTGGTCACGACCGTCCTCATCCTCGGCGCGTATCCCGCGCTCACCGCCGCGCTGGTCATGCTCCTCGTCGACCGGCAGCTCGGTGGCCACTTCTTCGATCCGGCCGGCGGTGGCCAGGCCGTTCTGTGGCAGCACCTGTTCTGGTTCTTCGGGCACCCCGAGGTCTACATCATGGTGTTGCCGGCGATGGGGATGATCTCCGAGGTCATTCCGGTCTTCAGCCGAAAGCCGATCTTCGGGTACGGGTTCGTCGCTGGATCGAGCGTCGCGATCGCGTTCCTCTCGTTCGGCGTGTGGGCGCACCACATGTTCGCGGTGGGACTCGGCGACACCGAGAATGCGATCTTCTCAGCGACGAGCATGCTCATCGCGATACCGACGGGCGTGAAGATCTTCAACTGGATAGCGACGATGATCGGCGGTCGCCTTCGGATGACGACCGCGATGCTATTCGCGGTCGGCTTCATCGCGATGTTCGTGATCGGCGGGCTGTCGGGTGTGTCGCTCGCCGTCGTGCCGATCGACCTCGCCGTGACCGACAGCTACTACGTCGTGGCGCATCTCCATTACGTCCTCTTCGGAGGCACGATGCTCGGCATCTTCGCGGGCGCGTACTACTGGTTCCCCAAGATGACCGGGCGTCTCTTGAGTGAGCGACTGGGCCGATGGCATTTCTGGTCGACGTTCGCGGGCTTCAACCTGACGTTCCTACCGCAGCACTGGCTCGGCGCGGTCGGGATGCCGCGGCGGGTGTTCACGTATGCCGCGAGCACCGGCTGGGGTCCGCTCAACTTCATCTCGACGATCGGTGCGGCGATCCTGGCGATCGCGATGGTCGTGTTCTTCGTGAATCTCGTTCGCAGCCTCCGTTCCGGGGAGATCGCCGGCGACGATCCGTGGGACGCGTTCACGCTGGAGTGGTCCACGACCTCTCCGCCGCCTCCGGAGAATTTCGCCACGATCCCCGCGGTCACCGGCCGCCGCCCGCTCTGGGACCGAAAGCATCCCGAGCTGAGAGATACGCGTTGAGCGCGGCTGTGTCCCTTGGGCAAAGGCCGAAGATTGTTCAGGATCGCGCGCTCCTCGGCGTCGTGATCTTCATCGCGTCGGAGTCGGTCTTCTTTCTCGCGATCGTGCTCGCGTACGTCGCGTACCGCGACGCGGGGCTTCCGACCGCGAGAGCGAACCTCGACGTCCTCCGCACCGCGATCTTTTCCGTCGCCCTCTTCGCGAGCAGCGGGACGATGGCCCTCGCGGCCGGCTCGCGAAGTGGCGCGTGGCTCGCGGCCACGATGATCCTCGGCGCGATCTTCCTTGTCGGCCAGGGCAGCGAGTACGCGCGTCTTCTGGGCGAGGGCATCGGCCCCGGCAGCGCGCTCTTCGGCACCACGTTCTTCACGCTCACTGGGCTGCACGGCATTCACGTCCTCGCCGGCCTTGTGGCGCTCGCGGCGCTCTTCACCGCGAATCTCGGCCGCGCCCGGGCCGTGCGCGTGGTGGCGTGGGAGGCCGTCGGCTTCTACTGGCACTTCGTCGACGCGGTGTGGGTCGTCGTCTTCAGCGTCGTCTATCTGGGGACGCTTTTGTGAGCGAGCACCGCCCGACACACGGACCGGCGCCATCGATCTGGCCGGTCACGCTCGCGACGGGGGTGGGCCTCGCCGCGGTAGGCGTGTTGACGAGCCCCATCCTCGCCGCCGCCGGAATCTTGATCACCGTGGCCGCGCTGGTCGGGTGGATACGGCAGGCGCTCGAGGAGGCCGCCCCGTGAACGAGATCTCGCGCCGACGATTTCTCTCGCGCCTCACGCTTGCGCTCACCGCCTTCATCGGCGGGATCGTCGGGCTCCCGATCCTCGGCTACCTCCTCGCTCCGCTCTTCCGCGCGCCGAACGATGAGCTCGTGCCAGTCGGTGCGATCGCCGACTTTCCGCTCGGCGAGACGAAGCTTGTCTCGATCCGCGACCCGAGCCCGCTCGCGTGGGCCGGTCAGACGGCGGACACCGCGCTCTGGGTCCGCCGTCGCGAGGCCGCGGGGCCCGCGATGTTCCAGGTCTTCAACGTGAACTGCACGCACCTCGGGTGCCCCGTGAACTGGCAGGCCGGTGCCAAGCTCTTTCTCTGCCCCTGCCACGGCGGCGTGTACTACAGCGACGGCACCGTGGCCGGCGGCCCACCGCCACGGCCGCTCTTCGAGCGCGAGTGGGAGGTGAGCGGCGACCGCCTCCTCGTGCGCCAGCAGCCACTTCCGACCGTGAAGCAAGGATGAGCTGGCGGTGGGGGATCGGAAAGATCCCAGGCGAGATCGCGACCTGGCTCAGAGCGATCGGTGCGTGGTTGGGTGAGCGCTTCGAGCTCGAGGACAGCGTCATGGCGGTCCTGCGCCATCCGGTCCCGCGCGACCTCGAGCGGCCCGTCGGGTGGTGGTACGTCCTCGGCAGCGCGACGCTCGCGATCTTCGTGATGCAGGTCGTCACGGGTGTCGGGCTCGCGATGACATACGTGCCCGCGCCGAACAGCGCCTATGACTCGCTCCAGTTCATCAGCCACGACGCGACGCTGGGCGCAGTCGTGCGCGGGATGCACTACTTCGGCGCCGGCGCGATGGTGATCCTCGTCCTCGCGCACATGACGCAGGTCTATCTGTTCGGGGCGTTCAAGTTCCCGCGCGAGGCGAACTGGCTCACGGGCTCCCTCCTGCTCCTCGCGACTCTGGCCATGGCGTTCACCGGACAGCTCCTGCGGTGGGATCAGGACGCGTTCTGGGCCGTCGTCGTCGCCGCGGAGCAAGCCGCGCGCGCTCCGATCATCGGTGAGTGGTTGACGCGCCTCATCGTCGCCGGCAACAACGTTGGCGGCGCGACGCTCACGCGCTTCTACGCGACGCATGTCTTCCTCATCCCGGCCGCGATCTTCGGGTTGATCGGCATGCACCTCTATCTCGTGGTGAAGCGCGGGATCTCGGAGCCACCGGTCCCGGGCCTTCCCGTCGATCGGCCGTCGTACCGCGCGCGCTACGCGGAGATGCTGCGTCGCGGCATCCCCTTCTGGCCGGACTCCGCGTGGCGCGACGCGGTCGCCGCGACGGTCGTCGTGACCGCGGTGGTGCTGCTCGCCGCGATCCTCGGCGCGCCCGATCTCAGCAAACCTGCGGACCCGACGAACGTCGTCGCCGACCCACGGCCCGACTGGTACTTCTTCGGCTACTTCGCGATCCTCGCGCTCATCCCTCCGGCGACGGAGGCGCTCGTCATCGTCGGGCTTCCGCTCTTCGCCTTCACGTTCTTGTTCCTCGTGCCGCTCCTGTGGCCCGACGGCGAGCGGCATTGGTCGCGGCGGCCCGCGGCCATCGCGGCGGTCGCTCTGCCGTTCATCGCGTACGCGTCGCTCACCGTGGCGGGGATCGAGTCGCCATGGGTGCCGAAGCTCGAGGGCGGAACGCTGCCGGCGAGAGTCACGCAAGGTCTGGCCGAGCCGGAACGCCGCGGCGCCGACCTGTTCATTTCCAAAGCGTGCTTCGCTTGCCACGCGATCGAAGGCGCGGGTGGCCGGCGCGGACCGGACCTGAGCCATGTTGCGTCCCGTATGAGTCGCGACCAGATCACCGCACGCATCGCGACCGGTGGCGGCGGGATGCCCTCCTACGCGGGAAGCCTCACGCCGGGAGAGCTCGAGGACCTCGCGACATTCCTCCAGAGTCGACGCTGATCGGCCCGGCGCACCCGACCACCAAACATGCTGCAATAAGCCACGCACACAAGGGGGATTCGAATGAAGAAGATCACGACGTTCCTCACGTTCAAGGACCAAGCCGAAGAAGCGGTGAAGCTCTACACCTCCGTCTTCGAGAACTCGCGGATCCTGAGCACGAGTCGCTCCGGCGACGCTGGACCGGGCCCGCAGGGGAGCCTGATGACAGCGAATTTCGAGCTCGATGGGCAGGAGTTCGTTGCCCTCAACGGCGGGCCCTCGTTCGAGTTCTCGCAGGGAATGTCGCTCTTGGTGGATTGCCAGACCCAGGACGAGGTCGACATGTTTTGGGAGAAGCTCTCCGAGGGCGGCTCGAAGGGACGCTGCGGCTGGCTCACCGATCGATTCGGCGTGTCCTGGCAGATCGTCCCGCGTGTCTTGAGCGAATTGCTGAACGACCCCGATGCCGCAAAGGCGTCCCGGGTCATGAAGGCGATGCTGCAGATGAGCAAGCTCGATATCGCCCAGCTCGAGCAGGCGGCCGAAGGCGGGGTCGAGGCGACGTCGCGGCGATGACCGGCGTGCGCATCCGACCGATGAACGAGCTGGACATCGAAGGGATCTGCCGCATCGACGAGGAGATCACCGGCCGCTATCGGCCGGAAGTGTGGGAGCAGCGGGCCGCGTATTACATCCGCCGCGACCCAGACTCTTCCCAGGTCGCGGAGGTCGATGGGCGTGTCGTCGGCTTCATGCTCGGCGAGGTGCGCGGCGGCGAGTTCGGTCTCGAGGAGCCGACCGGCTGGGTCGAGTTCTTCGGCGTCGATCCGTCGTCGCGCGAGAAAGGCGTTGGCCGCCATCTGATCGAAGCGTTGCTCGGCCACTTTCGTTCCAAGGGCGCCCACGTAGCGCGGACGATGGTGGCGGCACAGGACAAGGACATCGCCGCGTTCATCGCGGCCATGGGCTTCGCGCCCGCGCCGCTCACCGCGCTGGAGAAGCGGCTCTAGCCGGGGTCGGGTCCGGTTCACCGAGCGTCAAGCACAGCCTGCCGGGCGACCCTGGCATATCCTTCGGCCAGCGCGCGACGCGCACACATCGGCGCCGGCCGGACGACGCCGATGGCAGGAGGGGAGAGGCTTGATGACCCAAGTGAGGCTTGCACTCGCGGTTCTCTTTGTCGCGACCGTCGTGGCTTGCGGGCCGGCCGCACCGTCGGCGGGGACGAGCCCAGCCGCCAGCGCGTCCACAAGCGCCTCCGCCGGGCCGACCAAGGGCGGAACGCTGCGGATCGGCTACGGCGCCGAGGTCGACAACCTCAATGCGTTCACGAGCCAGTTCCTGACCGACATCGAGCTGACCATGGTCGAAGGGCTGATCGTGAGCAACGACAAGAATGAGTACATCCCGGTCCTCGCGAAGCAAGTTCCGACCGTAGCGAACGGCCTGGTCAAGACACGAGCGGACGGCAAGCTCGAGCTGACCTGGCCCCTGCAGCAGGGCGTCATGTGGCACGACCAGGTCCACGAGTTCACCGCCGAGGACGTCTGCTTCACATGGAAGTACGTCGTGAGCACCGGTTCCGAGGTCTACAACCGGAACTCGTACCTGCCGATCAGTGACTGCCGGGTGCAGGACAAGTACACGGCGGTCATGGTCTGGGACAAACCATCGGCCATCTACAACGGCCTGTTCGAGGCGATCCTCCCCAAGTACATGCTCGAGGGCAAGGACATCGTCAAGTACGACGGCTACAACCGGAGCCCAGTCGGAACCGGGCCATTCATCTTTTCTGAATGGAAGGCCGGCGAGTACGTCCGCGTGAAACGGAATCCGAATTACTGGCGGGGGACCCAGTACCCGTACGCCGATGAGGTCGTCTTCCGCTTCATTCCCGACATCAACACTCGACTCAACGCAGTGAAGTCGGGTGAAGTCGACTTCGCTCAAATGACGCCGACGCAGGTCAAGGACGTGAAGGACCTGCCGAACTTCAATCTCACTCTCGTGCAGCAGAACTCGTGGCAGCACTTCGACATGAGCATCAAGACCGAGCGCGGCGCGAAGATCTTCGGGGACAAGAACGTCCGGACGGCGCTCTTCCAGCTCATCGATAAGAAGACCATCGTCGACGGCGTCCTCGAGGGCACCGTTCAGGTCGCCGATACGGTCGCGCCGACCACGAGTCCCTACTACAACCCGAACGTGAAGAAGTACACCTACGATCCGACCGCAGCCAAGAAGCTCCTCGACGACGCGGGGTGGAAGGTCGGCGCGGACGGAATCCGCGAAAAAGGTGGCGACAAGCTCTCCCTTACCGCGCTGCTGAGCTCCGCCGATGCCATCGGGAAGCTCTACTGGCAGGTCATCCAGCAGAACATGAAGGCGGCGGGCGTCGACATCCAGATCGACACCAAGGACGCGGCGACGCGTTCTCAGGTGTGGCGCTCCGGCCAGTGGGAGATCCAGATCTCCCGTTGGGTGCTGCCGGCCGATCCGAGCGTGACCGGCCTTTATTCGTGCAAAGGCTCCAACAACATGACCGGCCTCTGCGACGCGGCGCTGGACGAGCAGCTCGTGGCGTCCGACCAGGAGCTCGATCCCGCGAAACGGAAGGCGTTCCTGTTCAAGGCGCAAGAGCTTCTGGCAGAGGACGCGTTCTCGCTTCCCATCTACTACAACGTGAACCCGATCGTGACGAGCAAGAAGCTCGGCAACTTCAAGGCGAGCGGTACGAACCTCGGGAGCTTCTGGAACGTTTTCGAGTGGTACCTGAATAAGTAAGTAACGACCTCTAAGGGGGGTTGCCCGATCCAATCGGGCAACTCCCCCGCACGGAGATCTCATGGGCCGCTATGTCCGTCGTCGCCTCATCCAGATGGTGCCGCTTCTCTTCGGCATCTCTCTGTTGATCTTTCTGATCATCCAGGCGGCGCCGGGTGGCCCGGAGGCGATCTTTCTCGAGAACCGGCTGTTCATCGATCCGCAGGTGATCGAAGCATTCCGCCAGCGGCTCGGTCTCGATCAACCCGTGCCGGTCCAGTACGTTCGGTGGCTGGGCGCGGTGCTTAGCGGCGACTTCGGGATCAGCTTTTCGACCGGCCGTCCGGTGGCGGAGATGATCGTCGAGCGATTGCCCGCGACGCTCGAGCTGATGTCGGTTTCCTTCGTCCTCGCGGCCGTGGTCGCGATCCCACTCGGCGTGTACAGCGCGGTACGCCAGTACAGCCTGTTCGACTTCTCCGCCACGACGGCGTCATTCCTGGGCATCGCGATGCCGGTGTTCTGGTTCGCCCTGATCCTGCAGCTCGTCTTCTCGGTCAACCTGGGCTGGCTGCCGACCTCCGGCCGCGACACGATCGGCGACGGCTCGATCCTCGATCAACTGAAGCATCTCGTCCTTCCTGCCGTCGTTCTCTCCATTCGCCACATCGCGGGGTGGTCGCGCTACATGCGCTCGTCACTGCTGGATGTGATCCGCGCGGACTTCATTCGAACGGCGCGGTCGAAGGGCCTCCGCGAGCGGATCGTGCTGACCCGGCACGCCGTCAAGAACGCACTCATCCCAGTGGTGTCGATCATGGCGTTGGACCTGGCCGGCCTCTTCTCCGGCGCGGTCATCGCCGAGACGATCTTCGCGTGGCCGGGCATCGGTCGCCTGTTCGTGCAGGCGATGTTCTCGCGTGACTACCCGCTCCTGATGGGCATCCTGATGATGAGCTCGTTCCTCGTCGTGTTCTTCAACCTGATCGCGGATGTCGCCTACGGCTGGCTGGATCCGCGGATCTCTTACAAATGAGCGGAAGCACGCTCGCCGAACGGAGGCGACGGGACCCGCAATCGTCGCCGGGTCCGTTTGGCCGGTCCGGCGCGGTCGTCTCGCAGAAGCGACTCTTCTGGCTTCAGTTCCGACGTCACAAACTGGCCCTCGCGTCCGGGGCGGTGCTCCTCTTCCTCGGTTTGGTGGTCGCACTCGCGCCGTGGATCGCCCCGTACCCCTTCGATGCGATCGACACGACCCAGTTCAGGAAGCCGCCGTCGCTTACGCACATCATGGGGACCGACGACATCGGCCGGGACCTTTTCACCCGGCTCCTCTACGGCGGACGGATCTCGCTCGCGATCGGTCTCTTCAGCGCTCTTGTCGGGACCGGCGTCGGCACGCTCATGGGCTCGCTCGCGGGCTACTACGGCAGATCGATCGACAACGTGATCATGCGCGTGACCGATGTCGCGTTCTCGATCCCATCGCTGCCGCTCCTGATCATCCTGAGCGCCTACGCCAAGTCGGCGATCCCGGTGATGATCCTGGTCATCGGCCTGCTGAGCTGGATGTCGACCGCGCGGATCGTCCGAGCCACGGTCCTTTCGATCCGCGAACGCGATTTCACTCTCGCCGCAAGAGCGGTCGGCTCCCGGGACGCTCGCATTCTGGTGCTGCACATTCTGCCGAACGCGCTCGCGCCGATCATCGTCGGGGCGACCCTCGGGGTGGGCGGCGCGATCATCGCCGAATCCTCGCTCAGCTTTCTCGGCCTGGGCGTGCAGGTGCCGACGCCGAGTTGGGGCAACATGCTGCAGGACTCGCAGAGCACCATGTCCAGCCGCCCGTGGCTGACGATATTCCCGGGTATGGCCATCTTGATCACGGTCCTCGGCATCAATTTTCTGGGCGACGGTCTGCGCGACGCGCTCGATCCGACGCTCCGTTCGTGATCGCTCTCCCGGGAAGCGCTACAAATACGCGGCCGGCGGGATCCATCCCGTGGCGGCAATGGGGAGGGTCGACGTGACTGACAAGCTGCGTGTAGGGGTGATCGGCGCGGGCCGCTGGGCGGGCATGGCCCACATACCGGGCTGGAAACGTTCCCCGCTCGTGGACCTCGTCGTGGTCTGCGACATCGACCGCGAGAAAGCGCAGTCGCGCGCGAAGGAATTCGACGTGCCAAGTTTCGAGACGGACTACCAGAAGGTGCTCTCGCGGAGCGACATCGATGTCGTCGACATCGTCACGAGCGGCGATAATCACGAGCCCCTCACGTTCGCGGCCCTCGAGGCCGGTAAGCATGTGCTGGTGGAGAAGCCGGTCTGTCATGACTACAAGGACGTCTGGCGCGCGCACGCGCTCGCGACCTCGAAGAGGCTCAAGACAAAGGTCGGGCTGACCTTCCGGTACGCGCCGGCGATGCAGTACATGTACGACCTCATCCAGGACGGCTTCGTCGGCGAGCCGTACATCTTCAATGGGTGGGAGCAGAACTCCCAGTGGATCGATCCCGCGGGGCCAAGCCGCTTCGCCCGCGCCGACACCGGGAATGCCCCGATCAAGGTCGGGTCGCTCGAGGGCTACGGCGCGCCGACGATCGACATCAGCCTCTGGGTGGTGCAATCCCGGTTGACCAGCGTCGTCGGCGTCCTGAAGAACTTCGTCCCGAAGCGCAAGAACCCCGACGGCAGCTGGGTCCGCACGAACGTGGATGACGGCGACATCTACATCGGCGAATACGAAAACGGCGCGATCTGTTCGATGCAGTCGTCGTACGTGACCGTCGGGAACTACCCCGGGATCGAAGCGCGCGTCTACGGCTCGAAGGGCGCGCTCATCTGCCGGCTCGTCGAGGAGTTCGGCGAGTGTCAGGTGCTCAAGAGCGCGACGCCGGAGGCCGTGGAATTCGTCGAGGTCGCGGTCCCGGCCTCGTACTTTCCCGTCGGCTACAAGAAGGGGGAGTCATGGCGCTCGCTTTTCTACGCGAACCTCGTCCACAACTTCGCGAACGAGATCACCGACGGCGGTGAGGCGAATCAGGGCAACTTCGCCCAGAGCGCGCGGGTGCAGGAGATCATCAACGCGGTCGAACGGTCTCATCGCGAGCGGCGCTGGGTGGACCTGCCGCTCGATACGGGAGTCGGCGACTGACCGAACGGCTACGCGTCGGGGTCATCGGCGCCGGGCGCTGGGCGACCTCGGCCCATCTCCCGGGCCTCGTGCGCTCGCCACTGTGCGACGTCGTGGTCCTCTGCGACCTCGACCGAGATCTCGCTTCGGCGCGAGCCGAACAGTTCGGAATTCCCGAGGTGGAGACCGACTACCAGCGCCTGCTGAGCCGCATCGACATCGATGTCATCGACATTGTCACGCGCGGGAAGGACCGCGGCGAGAACCATCAGGAGCTCACGTTCGCGACGCTCGAGGCCGGGAAGCACGTCCTCTGCGAGAAGCCGGTGTGCCACGACTACCGCGACATCCGGCGCGCGCACGAGCTCGCGGAATCGAAATTTTTGAAGACGAAGGTCGGCCTCACGTTCCGCTACGCGCCGGCCATCATGTACATGCAGGCCTTGATCGCCGACGGCTTCATCGGCGAGCCCTACATCTTCAACGGCTTCGAGCAGAACTATCAGTGGATCAACCCCGACACACCGATGGACAAGCGGCCCCTTCGGGAGCGGTCCGAGGGAACCGAGATCAAGGGGTACGACACGGCACGCGAGGCGATCCAGGTGCTGTCGCTCGAGGGCTATGGAGCGCCGATCATCGACATCGGCCTGATGAGCGTGCGGAGCGACCTCGACCGCGTGGTCGGCACGCTCAAGAACATGCTGCCGTACCGGCGCCGCACCAACCTCGACACCCAGCGCGAGCGCATCAACGTCGACGACGCCGACATTTTCATCGGCGAGTGCGCGAACGGGGCGCTGCTCTCGATCCAGTCCTCGTATGTGACGGTCGGCAATTACCCGGGGATCGAGGCGCGCATCTACGGGTCGGAGGGCGCGCTCACCTGCCGGCTGGTCGAGGAGTTCGGCGAGTGCGAGACGCTGCGCGGTGCGACGCCGTACGCGGTCGAGTTCGTGCCGATGACGATCCCACCTGAATTCTTTCCGCCCGGCGCCCATCTGGGCGAGCCGTGGCCCTCGCTCTTCTACGGAAACCTCGTTCACAACTTCATGAAGGAGCTCACGGACGGCGGGACAGAGAACCAGGGCAACTTCGGCCAGAGCGCGAAGGTGCAGGAGGTCATCAACGCCGTGGCCCTCTCGCACCGTGAGCGCCGCTGGGTCGATCTCCCGCTGGAGTCGATGGATTGATCAAAGAGAAGCTGCGCGTCGGCGTCATCGGTGCCGGCCGCTGGTCGAACAGCGCGCACCTGCCCGGCTTCACGCGTTCTCCGCTGTGCGAGGTGGTCATGGTCTGCGACCTGCACCAGGACCTCGCGGACGCGGCCGCGAAGAAGTTCGACATTCCCGAGGCGGTCTCCGACGCGGAGAAGGTGCTCGGCCGGCGCGACATCGACGTGATCGACGTGGTTACGCGGGGCGGGAGCGAGAGCCACGAGGAGCTGACCTTCGCGGCGCTCGAGGCCGGCAAGCACGTGCTGGTCGAGAAGCCGGTGTGCCACGACTACAAGGACGTGTGGCGCGCGCACGAGCTGGCGCGCTCGAAGAATCTCAAGACGAAGGTCGGGCTGACCTTCCGCTACGCGCCCGCGGTCCGCTACATGTACGAGCTCATCGGCGACGGGTTTGTCGGGCAGCCATTCGTCTTCAACGGCTACGAGCAGAATTCGCAGTGGCTCGACCCGGACAACCCGATGGACAAGCGGATCCACCGCGTCCGGCCCGTGGGAGAGCCACAACGTGGCACCGACCCGCGACGCGAAGCGATCGCCGTCGCGTCACTCGAGGGCTACGGCGCGCCGACGATCGACATCGGCCTCTCGTGCGTGGGGAGCGACCTCACACAGGTGGTCGGCATCCTGAGCAACATGGTCCCGTTCCGTCGCCCCACCAACCTCGACACGGAGCGCGTCCGCATCAACATCGACGACGCCGACATGTTCATCGGCGAGTGCGCGAACGGTGCGCTCTATTCGCTGCAGTCGAGCTTCGTCACCGTTGGGAACTATCCCGGCATCGAAGCGCGTATCTACGGATCCGAAGGCGCGCTCATCTGCCGCCTGGTCGAGGAGTACGGCGAGTGCGAGACGCTCCGCCGCGCGAAGCCGGATGCGCTCGAGTTCGTTCCGATGGAGATCCCAGAACGGTTCTTCCCGCCCGGATACACGCCCGGCGAGCCGTGGCCGTCGCTCTTCTACGCGAACCTCGTCCACAACTTCATGCAGGAGATCACCGACGGCGGCGAGGAGAACCAGGGCAACTTCGCTCAGAGCGCGAAGGTCCAGGAGATCATCAACGCCGTGGCGCTCTCGCACCGCGAGCACCGCTGGGTGACTTTGCCGCTCGACAGCACGCCCTCATGACCTCGGCAAATCTTCGCAAGAACGTGGTGTGGCGGGACTACCCGCTCGCGGTCGGCGCGGCCGCCGGGACGCTGAACCTCCGCATCGGAACCGTCGGGCGCACGAAACCCGTGGTCACCGTTACGGCCGGGGTGCACGGCGACGAGGGACCCTGGAGCGCTCGGGCTCTTCACCGCGTCCTCGAGAAGACGCCCATGACGGACCTCATCGGGACGCTGCGGGTCGTGCCCGTCAGCAATCCGCTCGCGATGGAGGCGGACGCCCGTTGCGCCCCGCTCGATGTCCTCGACCTCAACCGCGTCTTCCCCGGCAACCCGAATGGCTCGCACACCGAGCGCCTGGCCGCAGTCCTCGCCGAGCATGCCGTCACGGGTGCGGATGTGCTGATCGACCTTCACGGTGGCGGCAGCTGGTGCGTGAACGCGTTCGTCTTCCGGAATGCCGAGGCGCCGGAGATCGCCGACGCGTTCGATGCCCCGTTCGTCGTCGATCAAGCCGCGCGCGCGGCGCAGATGCGCGGTATAGGCATCAGCGGTCACGCGAAGAGCCTCGGCGCGAAGACCACGAGCGTGGAGTTCGGCGGTCGCAGTCCGGACGAGGCCCGCTGGGCCGAACACCTTGCCACCGGCCTGCGTCGGGCGCTCGGCGTGATCGGCGTGCTCCGACCCGACCCGTCCCTTCCTGCCCCGAAACACAAGACCATTCCCGTCAAACCCACTCGCGTGCTGCGACCATCGAGTGGCGGCGTCCTCATCCCCGCGGTCGATCACACGACGATCGGAACGCTCGTGGACGAGGGTACCCTGCTGGGGACGCTTGTCGACCCGGTCACACACGAGACGATCGAGGAGTTCCGCGCGCCGTACGCGCGAACGGCACTGTTGCTTCTTCGGCCGACGATGTCGCGCCTCGAGGGCGGCGCGATGACGTACGTGGTCTCGGAGCCCGAGTGACCGCCGAGGTGCGGTTCCGCTTCGACGGTAAGGTCGCGATCGTGACCGGCGCGGCGCGCGGCGTGGGCCGCGAGATCGTCCGCGGGTTCGCGGACGCCGGCGCTCGTGTCGTCGCCACCGATCGGGACGGCGATGGGTTGGCCGAGACCTGCGCACCGCACGGCGACGGCGTGAGTGCGATCGTCGCCGACGTCAGCACCGCCGATGGCGCGGTTGCGATCGTCGAACGCGCCAGGGCGACGTTCGGTCGGCTCGACATTTGCGTCAACAACGCGGCCGTGGCTCCGCACGCCGGCCTGCTCGAGGAGCGCGCCGACGTGTGGGACCGCGTCTATGCCGTGAACTGTCGCGGGACGTTCCTCATGACGCAGGCCGCGGCGCGCGCGATGATCGCCGGTGGCCGGGGCGGCCGGATCATCAACTTCTCGTCCGGTGCGGCACAGCGTGGCGCTGCCGGCGGCGCCGCATATGCGTCGAGCCGTGCGGCGACCGAGACGTTCTCGCGCGTCGCCGCCGTTGAGCTCGCGCCGCACGACATTCTCGTCAACACGATCAGCCCAGGCCTGATCGACACGCAGCCCAAGCCGTTGCCAGCTGACATGGCAAAGCGTCTCGCTGCCCGGATCCCGAACCTGCCGCTCGCGCGGCCAGGACGACCCGACGAGGTCGCGCAGCTCGTGCTCTTCCTGGCGTCGGACGCGTCGAGCTACATCAGCGGAGCGGTCATCAGCATCGACGGCGCGAGCAGCGCGGGAAGCCGTTTTGGCGGCGTGGTCGTGGACGACGACACTCGCTACGACTGGGTGACCGGGCGCACGCGCGCCTAAGTTGGGATGCCCGAACCACTCGTCGTGCTGATCGCCGCGCCCTTCGAGCCCGAGTACGTCGAACGGATCCGCGCCGTCGACCCACGGATCGAACTACTTCACGATCCCGCCCTGCTGCCTCGGCCGCGCTACGTCTCGGACCACGCCGGCGCGCCCTTGCAGCGCACGCCGGAACAGGAGGGGCGGTTCCTCGAGATGCTCGGACGCGCCGAGGTCGTCCTCGATTTTCCGTCCGGGCATATCCGCGACCTTGCTGCCGTCGCGCCGCGGCTCCGCTGGTTGCAGTCCACGAGCGCGGGCATCGGCCAGATGGTGAAGCGCGTCGGTCTCGATCAAACCGACATCACGTTTACGACCGCGAGCGGCGTCCACGCGCGCCCGCTCGCCGACTTCTGCCTGATGGCGATGCTCATGTTCGCGAAGAACTACGTCTGGATGGAGCGCGATAAGAAGGCGAAGCGCTGGGAGCGCTATTGCGGCGAGGAGCTGACCGGTAAGACGCTGGCGATCGTCGGCATCGGGCGTGTTGGTCAGGAAGTCGCGCGCCATGGCAAACGAATGGACATGCGCGTGACGGGGATGCGCCGATCGTCCGCACCGGTGCCTGAGATCGACAAGCTCTTCGACCGCGCCGAGCTCCACACGATGCTGCGGGAGGCGGACTTCCTCGTGCTGGTTGCACCGCACACCCCGGAAACGGAGGGGATCATCGGCGAAGTCGAGCTCGGCGTGATGAAGCCGACCGCCGTCCTGATCAACATCGGCCGCGGCGCCCTGGTCGACGAGGACGCGCTGATCCGCGCGCTGCAGCAGAAACGGCTCGCCGGTGCGGCGCTCGACGTTTTCGACAAGGAGCCTCCATCGCTGGACTCGCCACTCTGGGATATGCCCAACGTGATCGTGAGTCCCCACTCGGCGAGTACCGTCACGCAGGAGAACGCCCGCATCACTGAGATCTTTTGCGACAACCTTCGCCGCTATCTGAGCGGCAAATCTCTCCGCAACGTGCTGGACACGAAGAAGCTGTACTGACCGACGTTCGTCCTGGCGAACGGTGACCGCTCGCGCCCGAACTCGGTACCCTAGATGTGTGAAAGACGAAGTCCGCACGCTGCCCAAGCCGTACCACGACGCGATCGAGCATTGGCGGCGGCACAACTTCCCGGACTACCCGAAGCTCGCCGAAGAGTGGGATCGCTTCTTTCCTAAGGACGAGCCTTTCTGCCTCTGCGCCAAGATCGCGGAGGACATCCCGGCCCAGATCGAGGTCGGCGAACGCAAGGGCGAGGCGAAGGCGCTCGCGCCGAAGGATCTGCCCGAGGAGGCCGCACAGCACCTTTTGATGCAGATCAAGGCGCAGGCGTCGACCGAGTTCGGCTCCATCCAGCAGCACCAGGGCACGCTCGCACGGGCGCAGGAGCCGCAGGATCACGCGTGGGCCCTCCGCGTCATGGCCGAGGAGCTGCGCCACGGCTACCAGATGGTCCATCTGCTCACGAGCGCCGACTGGTCACCGGTCACGAGCACCAAAGCTACCGACATGGTCGAAGAGATCCTGTCGATGCAAACCGGCTCGCATCTCCTCGCCGCGTTCAATCTCGAGTACGACAGCTTCCTCGACAACGTCGTGTTCGCCGCGTTCATCGATCGAGTGGGGAAGTACCAGCTCACGATGCAGAAGATCTCCGCCTACAAGCCGTACGCGTCGAGCATGCCGCCGATGCTGCGCGAGGAAGCCTTCCATCTCGCGGCCGGCGTCATCCCACTGCGGCGCTGGGTCGAGGCGGCGGCGCGCGGAGACGGCTACATCACCATGCAGGACATCCAGAAGGCGATCGGAAAGTGGTTTGGTCGAGGCTTAGAGATGTTTGGCGACGAGCGGGGTGGCCAGACGAACGTCAAGTACGGCCTCAAGGATATGGCGAACCGCGAGGCGCAGGACATGTATATCGACGAGCTCCAGCGGATGCTCGACGATCTAAATGAGCGTTACGTGCGCGCTCGTTTCCCGAGCGCCGGTCGTGACGAGTCGGAGAAACGATTTGCGCGAATCAAGGCGGGCGAGACGGTCGACGGCGTTCGGCCGGAGGACCTGCTGCGGCTTCCCGACCGCCGCTTCTTCCGCCGGCGCGGCGAGTACGCGTACCAGATGGTCGGCACCAAAGGAGAAAGCTTCAGCGACGTGGAGCAGTACGTGGCGCACGTCCTCGCGAATCTACCCGAGGCGTACCGCGCGTCGATCGACACCAAGCACTGGGCCGATCTGCAGCGCAAGGTCAGCCGCGGTGAGATGCCTCTCAAAGAAGCCATCAGCTCGATGCCCCGGCTCGCGCGCATGGGCGGCGGCTGCCCTTGCGCGAAGTCGGTCCGCTGGATCCAGGAGTCCGCCGCCAACTAGCGTTTCGACGGGAGGTCGGACGTAAAGTTCACACACACCGCCATGGTCGCGGCGCCCAAGGACAAGGTTTGGGCACGGCTCATGGACATCCCCGCGGCGGCGCGCTGCGTGCCGGGCGTCGCTTCTGTCCGCCCCAACGGCAAGGAGCGATACCAGGGGACGCTCGCCGTGCAGATAGGTCCGGTCCGCCTGGTGCTCGACGGCGACTTCGCGATCATCGCCCGAGACGAGGCCGCGGGGACCGCCTCGATCCGCGCGGACGCGAAGGACTCGCGCGTCGGCGGCGCGATCCGCGCCACCTTGGATCTCGCCCTCGTCGAGAAGGAAGCCGAGACGCAGCTGCGCATCGGCACGGATCTCACTGTCATGGGCCGGTTGGGCGAGTTCGGTCAGGCCTCCATCAAGCGGAAGGCCGATCAGTTGATCCAGGACTTCGCCGAGTGCCTCGCGCGTCAGGTGACGATGCGCTGATCGCGTCAGCCGATCCGTTACTCAACCGTCAAGATGGGCCACGCTCGCTTGGCACTCGCTATGCCTATACGAACACGTCATGAACGGCGCTGAAGGACTCACCGGAAGCTGCAGGGCCTGCGGAACGACGCTGGACCGCGCACTCGTGCGCGAGGTCCGGCACTTCGAAGAGACGCGCCTCCTCGAGGTCACCTGCGGCGGATGTGAGCGCCAGTTCCTCGCGATCCACGTCGAGGCTGTCGCAATCGACGCGCTGACGGTGGAGGACGTTGCGGAAGCGGCGGAGCAGCTTGCGTGTGCGCGGTCGCTGTCGGACCTCTTCGCACCCGGCGACCTCGATCTTCCGGACGCCGCCTGACGCGGCGACCCTACGTGGATCTCGTCCGGCGATCCGATCGTGAGGCGATGGCGCGTTCGAGTGCGCCCTCGAGGTACACCGACTCGATCCCGGTCGCCCAGTACGTGAGCGCCTCGCGACTCGGCTGCGTCGTCTCGATCTGACTTCGCCGCACGATCCCGCGACCGCCGACCGGCGCGAACTCGAGCCAACCCTCCCATACGGTCCGACCCGCACGCCGCCGGCCCATAGCTCGCGCCGTGTACATGTGGCCGTCCGCGTCTGCGATCTCGCTCGCGAATTCGTGAATGAGCTCGTTCATCGTCACTCCATGATCGCGGAACCCGTGCCAGTTACGGCGCCGTTACGAGAAGCCACTCCTGGGAGCGTGGAACCGCGGCCCGATCAAGGGTCTACCCTTGCGACAGCAAACGCGGGGAGGAATCCATGGCTGGAAACATCGTTCACTTCGAGATCAACGCCAAGGACGCAAACCGCGCGAAGCGCTTCTACACCTCGCTCTTCGGATGGAAGTACAAGGACTCGGAAATGCCGGGTATCGAGTACTACGTGATCGACGGAGCGAGCCCCGGGGGTGCGATCAATCCGATGCAAGGGGATCCCGGTCCGGTCGTGTACTTCGACACCGACGACATCGACGCGTCGATCGCCAAGGTCCGCGACCTCGGCGGGAAGTCCGACGACAAGATGGCCATCCCAGCCCAGGGCTGGTTCGCGCCCTGCGTCGACACCGAGGGCAACAAGTTCTCGCTCTTCCAGAGCGATCCGAGCGTCACCGTGGAGACCGAGCAGCAGACCGCACGCGCCTAGAAGCCGCGAGGCCGCCGGTCACCGAGCCGCGAAAGCGCGCTCGTCGTACCGGCGGCCTCCCTCGTCCGCCTCGACCGGCACGCGCCGGCTAGCGATACTCCCGCCGTGACACCGACGGACGAGGCTGCCCGGGAAGTCGAGGAGAGCCGCGAGAGCTATCGCGAATGGCTGAGCGGCCCGGAGTCTTTTCTGGCCGCGATCTCGCGCCACGAGCTTCCGGTCGGCCATTCCCTCCGCTTCGGCGCGAAGGGCGACGTGGAGCTCGCTGAGGCCGGCGCCGCGGTCACCATCGCGGCGACGGACGACGGCTTCCGCGTCGATGGGTTCAAGCGCGGCCCCGGGATCGTGCGGCTCGGCCGCTATCGATTGCGGCTTTCGCACCAGAATGCGCCCGCGGTCGTGATCATCGACCCCGACGCCAAACGCGAGCCCATCGCACCGCGATGGTTTCCATACTCACCGAGCCTTCGATTCATCCTCGCGCTCGAACCGGACCGGGAGAAGATCGCGCTCGAGTCGACGCGGGAGCGGGATCGGACGGCCGAGCGCGTTGGCTGGTTTACGTTCTCACTCGAAGGCACCGAGTGTCGCGTCGCCGCGACCCGTCTTCTCGAGCCCGGTGTTCCAGAGGATTCGCTGCAGATCTTCTTCAAGGACCGGACGAATGGCCGCGAGTCGTACCACATCGGACGCTACCTCGATCTCGACGCGCTCGACGACGGGGGCTATCTCGTCGACTTCAATCGCGCCTACAACCCGGCGTGCGCGTTCTCGCCCCACTACAACTGCCCGGTGCCCCCGCCCGAAAATCGGCTCGTGGTCGCTATCCGAGCGGGCGAGATGACGCCCGAGTCCTAGCTGGCACGCGGCCTGCGGCCTAAACCTTGGAGGTAGTGATGGAAACAAAACCAGACGACGTCCAGGAAGTCCAGGTTCCCAGCGAGCACGTCGCGGTCGTGGCGATGTTCCCGGATCGCGAAACGGCGGAGTCAGCGGTCGACGCGCTCCTCGAGCGCGGTTTCACCGACGACCAGATCTCGCTCGTAGCCCGCGGCGCCGCCACCGACGACAAAGGGAAATTCGTTCCCGGTGGTCTGATGGTCACCGTGAGCGCGAAGAACCGCGAGGGCGAGGCTGAACGACTGCTGCGCGAGCACGAAGCGCGGGAGGTCACGACGAACAGGATCGGGGCGACCGGCAAGGTAGGCGAAGAGACTAGCTAGAACGGCCTCGCCCGCTCGCTTAGAAGTCTTGTGTCCGCTCTCTGAGGGTCATACGGCACTCTTTTCGAAGGTTTGCAAATACACCGCTTCCTCGCGCCACCGCTTCTAGCGGTCGTCTTCAGCGTGTCCTTTCTTGGGACGCCGGCGATGGCCGATGGCCCCACGTCCACACCATCAGCGAGCCCTTCCGCGTCCCCGACGCCGGCGCGTTCGCCATCGTCATCCCCGATCGCGACTCCTTCAACCTCCCCATCGCGGTCGCCGACCGACACGACTCCTGCGGCCAGCGCCTCTCCGGCGGCGCCGTCTCCCCGTCCGACACCCGATCCCGAGGCGGCCCGCGCGGAGGCCGAGGCAGCCCGCGCCCGTGACGCGGCCCTCCTCGCGAACGCGCGCTCGCTCGCGCAGGTGATCGAGGCTCAGGCGAGGGTCGCCCAGGACGAGCTCGCCGGCCTTGATCCGCAGATCGCGCAGGTCGCGGAGGATCTGGATGCGGTGAATGCCGATATCGCAGCCTTGCAGGCCAAGGCCGACGCTCGCCGGACGCTGCACGACCGCCTCGAGCGGGAGGCGTTCCGGCTCGCCGCGATGCCGACCGACAAAGTGCCGACGGATCTGGGCACAGAGCAGCGGGAAGCGCTCGATGACCTTCTCTCGCTGCAGAGCGGATTGCTCGCGGCGCAAACCAAGCTCACGGAGCGCGCCGATCTCCTCGCGACGCTCAAGGGTTCGGTCGGGGCGAAGCAGGCGCAGCTCGCCCGGCTGCGCGATCGGGCGAGGTCGCTCGCCGCCGCGGCAGCGGCCGGGGACACGGAGGCGAAGGCGGCCCAGGTCGCCGTCCTGACCGCCCTTGCGCAGGACGCCACCAACGCGCAGACCGCGCTCGCACAGCTCGTCGCGTCGGCGATGGTCCGCGACGGTGACGCCGGCGCATGGTCGCTGCCCGCTCGCGGAGTGCTCACGCAGCCGTTCGGCCCGACGTCATTCGAGCTCGAGCCGCCCGCGACGTACGGCGGCGCGTCGTACGCGCACTTCCACGCCGCGATCGACATCGCGGCGCCCTTGGGAACGCCCGTGACCGCGGCGAGCGACGGTGTGGTCGCGTTCGTCGGTCATCTTCCTGACGGCGCGATGATCGTGCTCATTGCGCATCCGGGCGGCTACGTCTCGGAGTACGCGCACCTTGACGACACCTTCGCGTTGCCGCGTGTGAAGGCGGGGCAGGCCGTGAAGGCCGGCCAGGTGATCGGCTTCATCGGGCTCACGGGGATCACGACCGGTCCGCACCTGCATTACGCCGTGATGAAGAACGGCGTCCCGATCGATCCGCTCTCGCTTTTGTCAGCTCCGACCAAACCCTAAAGAAAGGGCCGCCACCCAGGGGTAGGGCCCCAGGGGTAGGGGCCCCTGATGGGGCAGGGGCCCCAGGGCGACGGCCACTCGTCTTTGGTGAATCCGCTACCTGACGATCCGCACGCGTAGGCCGTGGGGATCGACGACGCTCGCGCCGGCGGCGAGCGGAAGGGCAACGACGGAGCTGACAGCCGCGTCGCGCCCGCCGTCCTTCACCGAGATGATCGCGAAACCACCGACGTCGCCGACCGCGTTGTCGAGTCCTTTGATGTTGCTCGTCATGGGAGTCTTGCCGCGGAGCGCGACGAAGACGGTCGACTCATCCGGCGAGAGCGCCATGATGTCGGGCGCTGGATCGCGCCCGGCGAGCGGTCCAGACGCGAGGCTCAGCGTTCTCGCGTCTCCGGTCTGGTCGACGATGTCGAGCGTGTTCCCGAAGCGGTCCGCCACCCAGAGATACCGGCCGACCGGGATCACGCTATGTGACTCGACGCTCCCTGTGCGCGAAAGGATCTTCTTCGCGACCGGCTTATCGGGCAGGCCCGTGACCTGATACAGATTGAAGCTCGTCGTGGTCGCCGTTGCGCCGCCCTGCGCCGTCGTCCAGATCGTGTCCTTCACGAACGTGGCGCAGCACGACTGAGGTCCGATCGCGGATTTGCCGAGTGTCGCGACCGCCTTCATGGGTGTCGCCTGGTAATCGACGAGGTATGAGCCGCCACCGCGCATCGGGACGTAGACGTAGCGGCCGTCGGGCGTAAACACCGGGGTCACTGGAAGGTTGCCGGGATGATCGGCGTCCTCAAGAACCGAGAGGTCAAGGTCCGCGGCACTGTCGAGCTTGTAAACGTCGTTCTTGAAGTCGGCGGCGATGCGCTGAAGGCGTTTGCCACCCTGGTTCGCGACGATGATCGCGTCGCCCGCCGGGGTGACCGCGGTCGCGTGTGGCTGTGCCGCGCCCGCCGCGCTGCCGGTCATCTTGATGCTCGCGACGACCTTGCGGTCGGAGGCGCGGATGACCTGCACATGACCGCTGTCCACGAACGAGATGACCGCGTGGGTCATCGCCGGGTTGAACGCGATGCTGTGGCCATGTTTGCCGACGCCGTCGCCGACACCAAGAGCGGCTTCGCCGAGGTTTACGGTGTAGGCAGGCGCCGGCGCGGCGTCGCCCAGGCTCGCGCCCTTGTAGATGTAGAGCGTTCCGCCTCCGGCCGGCGTGGTGTCGCCCTGGTCGACCACCCAGAGCTCGTACGACGGTGGCGCTGGGCTTGGGATCGGTGCAGTGCTCGGCGCGGCGGCGCGACCGCCGCACGACGAGACGAGGACCGCGAAAGTCGCGAGGACCGTGCTGAAGCGCAGCTTGCTCTTGATCTCGATGCCCATGCCTTTCATGCCTCCGGACCGCCGGATGAGCGGTCCATGACCAAACTCGTCTAGCCGCAGCTAGAACTCCAATACATAGTTCCTATCTGAGCTATAACTGGCGCTCATGCAGCTTGAGGCCCGTTTACGCGCGTTCGCCGCGCTGGCGCGCCGAGGCTCTTTCTCGGCCGCGGCCGAAGAGCTCGTAATCAGCCAGCCGGCCGTGTCGAAGCACGTCGCCGAGCTCGAGGCCGAGCTCGGAACGCAGCTCGTGATCAGAGGACCGCGTCGGATCCGTCTGACCCCCGCGGGCGAGTTCGTCGCCGATCACATCGAGCGGGCCGAGGCGCTCGTCGCGCAGGCGGCGCGAGGCGCCCGTTCGCTCGCCGGGGCCGAGACCGGCCGCCTCGCGATCGCGACCTCAGGTAATGGGATGTACCTCGCTGTCGGCGCGATCGCCGCGTTCCACGCCGCCCATCCCCGGGTCGAGCTCGACGTTCAGATCGGTACGTCCGAGCCGATCGTCGAGCTCGTCCGCGCCCACCGCGCGGAGCTCGCCATCGTCGGAGGGTTCACGGCCGCGCGTGACGTGGACAGCGAGACGCTGCTCGAGGACGACATCGTCGTCGTCGCGGCACCGGCGGTCGCGCGGTCGCGGCCGACCCTTCGCGACCTCGAGAATCTCACCTGGATCTCGCGCGAGGAAGGGTCGTCGACCCGCGCCGCGTTCGAGGCCGCGTGGCGCGACCTCGGCATCACGCCCACGCGTCGGATCTCGCTGCCGTCCTGGGAAGCGGTGAAACTCGCCGTCGCGAACGGCGCGGGGGTCAGCGGGATAAGCCGCTATGCCGTGATGACCGAGCTCGCAGCCGGGACGCTCGCGATCGTGAAAGTTGTGGGCTGGCGCGTGCGCCGGCACTTCTCCCTTGTCCACGCGCGCGACATCCCGCTCTCGCCGCCCGGCCAGCGGTTTCGGACGATTCTGCTCAGCCAGCTCCCGAAGCTCGCGAGCGCAGCGTCTGTTCGGCGATCGCGAGCGCGGCCACAGACGAAAGCTGCACGACCTCGCCTCGCCGCACGTACTCGCTGATCTCGGCGAGCGGCACGGTCACGATCTCCATCTCCTCGAGGTCGCCGGACGCGGGCTCGCTCACCTTGCGAGCGGCGCGCGCAAGGAAGATGTACTCCGTCCCCACGCCATAGTTCCCGTCCACGACGTAGCTCCCGAGAGAAGCCCATTCGTCTGACGCATAGCCGGTCTCCTCCCGGAGCTCGCGCTTCGCGGCGGCGAGCGGCTCCTCAGCGGGCTCGATGTACCCCGCGGGAACGGCGAGCGACACCGTTCGTGGACCGTGCTTGTATGAGCGCACGAGGATCACGTCGTTGCCCTCGGTGATCGCGACCATCGCGACGAAATTCCGCGTCTGTATCCAGAGAAAGCCGTCGACCTCGCGCCCATCGGGTAATGCGACCCGTTCGTCGCCGACCTCGAGCCACGGCGGCCGCGAAAAGAGCCTGCGGCGTGCGAGGGTGCGCCAGGGACGCATCAATACGGCTTGAACTCCTCTAGCTTCTTGCGGTCCGGTGCCAAGCCCAGCCGGGGCCGTTTCGGTGTTTAGAGCTCCCCGTTATCGGGCTGTGGCACTTCAGGCTCGGTTGTCTCCTCAGGGGGCGACAGGCTAACCGACTTGCCGCACCATGGGCGCGAATTGGTGGTTGGTGACCCGCGGTCGCGGGCCTCCTACGAGCGTCGCATACGCATCGCGTCCGAGGCCGCAAGCTGGGGCATCGGCGCCGCCTTGCTCGGTACGGCGGCGCTCCCGACGACGGACCAGGCATCGCGGATCGGGCTCGTGGCGAGCTCCCTTCTGCTCTTCCTCTTCGCGACCCTCTGGTTCCACGTGTTTCCCGACAACTGGCTCGGCAAGAGCCGCTTCGCGGTCGGCGCCGCGATCACCCAGGTCATCGCCGCGATCCTCCTCGTACTCACCGGCGGGATCGACTCGCGGTACTTCCCGTATTACGTGCTCCCGATCCTTGCAACGGTCTTCGGGATGCGCATCTCGGGGACGCTCTTCACCGGCACGATCGCCGTCGTCGCGTACGTCGCGACCCTCGTCGCGGAAGTCTTCTTCGGTGGCGAGCGCGGGCAGATCGATGTCGGTGTGATCCGCCTGTTCGCGCTCGTCTCGGTGATCGCGATGACCGCGCTCATCTCGCGAACGATCCAGGAGACGCGCTTCACGCTTCGCCAACGGACCGAGGAGCTCGCGACGCAGAACGCCGAGCTCTCGGTGGCGCGCAACACGGCGCTCGGCCTCGCGCGCGTGAGCGAGCTGCACGAGCTCGTGCGCGTCGTGTACGAATCGGCGAAGAACGCGCTCGCGATCGACCGCCTGTACCTCTTCGCGTCGAAGCCCGACTTCGCCGACGGATACACCGTGGGACCGGACGGCGTGATCAAGGAGTTCCACGCGGATCCGACGCTTCCCGAGGACACACCGCGGCGACGCGCGGTCCGAGAGAAGCGGACCGTCGCCGTGAACGATGCGCGCGACGACAAGGCCGCCCCGGACCGGACGCGCGAGCACCAGCACTTCGCGGCCGGGCTCTTTGTGCCCCTCGTGCATCGCAGCGATGTGATCGGCCTCATTGCCGTTTCCAGCCACGAAAAGCGCGAGTGGACCGCTCACGAGATCCGTGTCGCCGAGGTCATCGCCGACGCGTCGGCGGCGGCCGTCGCTTCGTTCCTCGCCTTCGAGGAGGTCCGCGGACAGAGCGACCGGCTCGAAGCGCGCATGAAAGTCCTCGAGAGCATGGACAACCTGGTCGACGCACTCGCACTGACGACGGACGAGGCGAGCCTGGCGCAGACCGCCGCGCGAAGCCTCCAGCAGGGCTTCCATCTTCCCGCGGCGACGGTTCTGTTCACGGATCCCTCGGTCGCGATCCTCGAGCCCGTCGGCACCGCCGGGCGCGCGAGCCCGCACCCCGTGGTCAACGGACCGACGAGCTGCCCCGCGATCCGGAGCGGCCGTTTCTTCGAGGTCAAGTCCGCAGAGGATGCGGTGGTCTGCCCCTACATGCCCTTCCGTTCGCACTACTCCTGCGTTCCGCTCGTGGCCGGCGGCGACACCGTCGGCGCCCTCTTCCTCGAACCCGACCAGGACTCGATCCTCGACGTCGCGGTCCTGCGCGCCGCGGCCGACCGCGTCGCCCTCAGCCTCGCCACCCGACGTGTGCTCGAGACCGCGCAGCGGCAGGCCACGACGGACGGACTCACCGGCCTTCACAACCGCCACTTCCTGGCCGAGCAGCTCCGGCTCATGCACTCCCTCGCGGTCCGCCACGGTCAGCCGTACAGCGTCGTCGCGATGGACGTCGACGGCCTGAAGAACGTCAACGACACATACGGGCACGAGCAGGGCGATCTCGCGCTCCGCGGCCTGGCCAATACGATGCGCAAGACGCTCCGCGGGTCCGACGTCGGGGTGCGCACCGGCGGTGACGAGTTCCTTGTGCTCATGCCGCAGTCGGGACTCGAGGAGTCGCGCATCGCGGCCGAGCGCGTTCGCGAGGCGGTCGAGCTCCAGGGACGCGCCGACCCCAAGATCGCGATCAGCGTGAGCGCCGGGGTCGCCGCCTGGAGGCCCGGCCGCACATCCGAGCAGGTACTCGAGGCCGCGGACGCGATGCTTTACGCGGCCAAGCGAGCCGGCAAGGATCGCGTTGTGGCCGAAACCGGCCTGGTGACGGCCGGCGACGGCGAGGGCGCCGCTTGACAGCCTTTCTCCTAGTCTTCTAGAGTCATTAGCAGTCAAGCCCGGCGAGTGCTAATCCGAATCCGTGGGTCTGCGGCCATTCGCCGCGCCCGAAACAACCCAAAAGGAGGGGAGAGACATGGCAGTCGCAACCGCGCCCAAGCCCAATCCCAAGGCGAAGACGAAGCTCAAGCCGCTCGGCTCACGCGTAGTGATCAAGGCCCTCGAGCGTGAGGAAATCACGAAGAGCGGGATCGTCCTGCCGGACACCGCCAAGGAGAAGCCCCAGGAGGGCCGTGTCCTTGCTGTCGGACCCGGCGACCGCCACCCCGACACCGGCCAGCGCATTCCGGTGGATCTCAAAGAGGGTGACCGCGTTTTGTTCCAGAAGTACGCCGGAACCGAATTCAAGCTCGACGACGAGGAGCTTCTCATCCTGAGTGAGAAAGACGTCCTCGGTCTCGTCGCCGATTAAGGGGAGGTACGCATGGCAAAGCAGCTGGCCTTTACTGAGGAAGCACGCAAGAAGCTCAAGAACGGCATCGACACGATGGCGAATGCCGTGAAGACGACGCTCGGGCCGAAGGGCCGGAACGTCGCGCTCGACAAGAAGTTCGGCTCACCGACCGTCACGCACGACGGCGTCACAGTCGCTCGTGAGGTCGAGCTCGAGGATCCCTTCGAGAACATGGGCGCCCAGCTTCTCAAGGAAGCGGCGACCAAGACCAACGACATCGCGGGCGACGGCACCACGACCTCCGTCGTCCTCGCGCAGGCCATCGTCCACGAGGGCATGAAGAACATCGCCGCGGGCGCGAACCCCATGCTCCTGAAGCGCGGTCTCGAGCGCGGCGTCACCGCCGTCGTCGAAGAGATGAAGGCCCAGTCCACGAAGGTGGAAGGGGAGCACCAGAAGGAGCAGATCGCCCAGATCGCGACCATCTCCGCCGCGGACAAGCAGATCGGCGACCTCATCGCGGACGTTATGGAGAAGGTCGGCAAGGAAGGCGTGATCACGGTTGAAGAGTCCAAGGGCCTGCAGTTCGAGACCGAGTTCGTCGAGGGCATGCAGATCGACCGCGGTTACATCTCCGCCTACTTCGTCACCAACGCCGACCGCATGGAAGCGGTCATCGAGGACCCCTACATCCTCATCACCGACAAGAAGATCTCGGCGATCACCGACATCCTGCCCGTGCTGGAGAAGCTCGTTCAGGTCTCGAAGAATCTCGTGATCGTCGCCGAGGACGTCGATGGCGAGGCGCTCGCGACCCTCGTCGTGAACAAGCTTCGCGGCACACTGAACATCCTCGGCGTCAAGGCCCCAGGCTTCGGCGACCGCCGCAAGGCCATGCTCGAGGACATCGCGACCCTCACCGGCGGCCAGGTCATCACCGAAGAGGCCGGACGCAAGCTCGACGCGACGACCATCCAGGATCTCGGCCGGGCACGCCGTGTCACGGCGAATAAGGACGACACCACGTTCGTCGAGGGTCACGGCAAGCAGGACCAGATCATGGCCCGAGTCAAGCAGATCAAGGCTCAGATCGAAGAGACCACCAGCGACTTCGACAAGGAGAAGCTCCAGGAGCGTCTCGCGAAGCTCGCCGGGGGCGTCGCCGTCATCAAGGTCGGCGCGGCCACCGAGGTGGAGCTCAAGGAGAAGAAGCACCGCGTCGAGGACGCACTCTCAGCTGCCCGCGCGGGCATCGAGGAGGGCATGGTCCCCGGCGGTGAGATCACGCTCATAAACGCGATCAAGGCGCTCGACAGTGTCAAGGCCGAGGGCGACGAGAAGACCGGCGTGAACATCCTCCGCCGCGCGCTCGAGGAACCCTTCCGTCAGCTCGTCGCGAACGCCGGCGAGGACGGAGCGGTCATCCTGGCCCAGGTCCGGCGCAAGCAGCAGGAGGCGAAGTCCCCGAACTGGGGCTACGAGGTCATGACCGGCCAGATCGTCGACCTGCCGAAAGCCGGGATCATCGACCCGGTGAAAGTCGTTCGATCCGCCGTCGAGAACGGCGCGTCGATAGCGGCGATGATCCTCACGACCGAGGCGCTCATCACCGATCTCCCCGAGAAGGACAAGGCTCCCGCAATGCCTGGTGGCGGCGGGATGGACTACTGCAGTTCTTGCTCATCGGCGGCATCGTGCTTCTTGCGCTTGGCTTAATCGGTTTCGCGGGCGTTTTCAGCCAGATGAATTCGTTCTTCTATCTGGACAACGCGGAGAATGTTGCTCACACGGGACTCGGGATCATCGCCATCGCGGCGGCCTACGTCCTCAAGGACGCAAGCCTCCAGAAGTGGCTGGTCGTAGCTGTCGGCGTTCTTGCGCTGTTCTTCACCGTGTACGGTTTCGCCGTCGCGGCGAACGCGTCACCGAACACATTCGGTATCGCGAACCTCGAGAGCCCGGCGGACGACATCCTGCACTTTGTCGTAGGCGTGTGGGCGCTGGCCGCAGCTTTCTTGGGTGGCCGCATGGCGATGCCCGCGAAAGCGATGTAACGAGAGAGGTCACAGAAGTCCGTTTGGTCGGCCGCTCGACGAGAGCGGTCGATCTCTTTCCAGTTTCTAGGGTGCGGTGGATGGGGGCGCGATCCGCGACTCCATGACGATGGTGCCGTGCTTGCCCGACGGGGAATCGTCAAGCGTGACCGCGCAGCGGTCGAAGCCCGCGACCTCGGTGTTGATCTGCACCACCTGAATGTCTTGACCATTCGGTCGGAATGTCGCGGCACGCGCCCACGCGCTGTCCGGACTCACCAACCAGATCGTCAGGACCTGCCCTTCGTTGATCGGAGGCAGGTCGTGAAAGAGGACGAACGGCTGTTTGCCGTCGGCGCGCGGCTCGTACAGCGTCCCCCCTGAGCCCGCGAACGAGTCTTTCCCCGCCATGTACCAGAGGCGAGCGCCCTCGCGGAGGCTCTCGAGCGTTCTGTTGTACGCATCGCGCTCGGCGGCGACCGTCACCATGCGCCGGTAGGC
>WNGL01000604.1_pt1 | contig 42387 bp, 55 predicted proteins | sample 5400591 | NCBI WGS metagenome assembly WNGL01 (sample SAMN13153377, study PRJNA577476) | soil metagenome | isolation source: 80 cm soil or saprolite under Garry oak tree replicate 1 | place: USA:California | collected 2016-06-15
GACGCCCTAGGAGCGCGGTCCGCAGCAGCCGCACGCGCAGCCACTCCGATCGGTCACGCGGCGCGACGCCGCATGAGCGGCGGCTAGTATCGCCTCGGAACCTGAGCAGGAAGGGCAGCGGAGAACTCAGCCTGAAGCGTTGCAGCTCGGGAGATGATCTCCAAGGCGTCCTCAACGAGGTGCTCAACTGCCCCATGCTTCAGCGACGCGCCGAGATCGTAGTCGGCAAGTTCGCGAGCTTCTCGCAGTTCCTTGAGCATGTCGCCCACAAGCCTCAGGGTCGGCTGTCCCGAACCGATCATGAAGGCTGCGAGGGGGTCGTGACCGACATCATAAGTCGGATCCCCGTAGGCGGCTCGCACCGCCTCGCGCGTGCTGAGGTACGCGGAGTAATAAGCCCGTCCTGCGACCGTGCGGACGCATGATTCCGTAAGTTTGGGGACGGGCGTGCCGAGCCAGAGCTTGTTGGCGACCTCGTGGACGTCGCGTGGCGCAACGGGCACTAGGCGGCGAGCCTGAGCAGTGTCACTTTCTGCTGCACTGCGGTGGGGATCTCTGCTGAGTAGCGGCGCAAGAACTCGTCCAGGCGCTGCCGAGACGTTTTCGTCCGACGGTAGCGAATCTCCGCTATCAGCTGCTGCTCACCCGTGTCTCGGGTTCTCCGAAGGCGGTAGGAGACCTGGGTTTTCGGACCAAGCACCTCACGGGCGATCTTACTGAGTCGCTCGAGCTGCATCCTCAATGCGTAGCGATCGATGAACTCGTCCGGCGTCTCCGGTTCAGGCTCGGCGACCTGCGCGCTCAGCGAGATAAGGACCTGCGGAGCAGAAACAACCAACGAAGTCGCGCGAGTCACCGCCGCGTACATGTCCCCCAGGGTGAAGATGTAGGGCTGCACGCCCTGGCTAAGCCACAGGTTCTCACCTCCGCCGAGGTTTAGGTACTCGATCGGCGCGGGCTCACGCGGCACACGGGGCACGGTGGTCCAGAGATACTTGAGTTCAGGCGTCATGGCACTCGGCGAAGTGGGTTCAGTTGGTCCAACGGGACTCCGGACTTGATTAGCCCATCGGCAGCCTCGAGCAGTTGAGCCCGAAGCAACGCGAAGCCTTGGACAGACATGAACAGCCGGTGATTGATCTGCGGCATCACCTCGGCCACTTCGCCAGGTCTCGCTTCAACAGGGCTCATATCCAGGTAGCCCACCAGAAGCTGAACATCCGTGCCACCCCAAGAGAATCGAAAGAAGTTCGCTGCTTCCGCTGGCGGGAGCTCGTTGGCCGCCGGAAGGATGATCTTCGCCTGAACAGTGATTGGTTGCGGGGGTGCTGGCGACTGCTGCGGCTCGGTCATCGATCGTCCAGACTCCGTTCTCCGCGTACCCGGGGGCCGGGCAAACGTTGTACCGCACCGCTGGGGCGTCAAGCTCCATGTCACAGAACACGTTTCGGTTTCCCTTCGGTTTGCGCCCTCGATCCCCTGGCGCGGCCTTACGGTTCGGTGATAGCGCGCGGGGCGTCTGTTACGGTGACTGCGGCGCCTTGCGCCAGAGCTCCGGATCCTCGCCGTGGAAGACGACGGGCGGTGCATCGAGCACGCGCCACATGATCTTGAACGCGGAGTGGAGCGACCGCCGGGCGAAGTTCGCGAGCGATTCGACGCTCTTGGGATCGACCGTCCGACCCGTCTTGATGTGCGCCTTGCCATCGTCGGCGCGGACGACCTTCACGTGTTCCCCCATGAGCGTGCCATGCGTTTCCGTGGAGAAGTACCCATAGGCTTCCGCGTACCCCTTCATATCGCCGGCCGCGGCGACCTGACGCATGTTCAGCCCGCTCCAGGTGAAGGGACGCGTCGTGGCGCGCCGCCGAGCCTCGGCGACGAGCTTCGGGGGCATGCGGGCAAGGATCTCGGTGCGCTCTTTCACCAGCTCCGCTTGGTGGGCGAACTGCTTCACCTGATCCAGGTACGAAAACGCCATCAGAATGACCGCCTCGTCCGGGAACTTCGGATGTTTCACCAAGTACCCGAGCGCAGCGAGCGCCTCCCACAAGGCGCGAGTCAAGACGACCGCGGGCGAATGGATCTCTTGCTCGAGGAGGAGGTGAATGCCCATCGCGAGATACCAGATGCGCCACGTTAGGTCGGTGACCACCAGGTGCTTTGCGTGGCGATCCACGTCGGTGAAGTCCGCGAGGGGCGCGACGAAGGACGGCGTCGAATCGAGCAGCCGTCGCAGTTCGATGGTGTCGTAGCCGAGCCACTCCAGTTGCGTCGAGGGGAGCGCGGGGGCGCGCGGGTAGTGTCGCCAAACGGTGAGCGCTGCGCGAGCGCGTTGAATCCACCACCCTAGGGGCACGTTAGGTTCACTCCCTTCCGAGTACTTCTCCCAGCCTAGGGGTGACGATGAAGCACACGAGAGGCACGGCGACGGTGAAGCAGAGGGGCACACCAAAATGGGCGATGACGGAACCGAAGCCCACGAACAGAACCAGAGTGATCGCCCACGGGAAGAACCCGTGCCGCTCGGGATCGCGCGTGGCGTCGACCAAGATGGCTTCCGGGTCCACTATCGGATCAATGATCCGCTTCGCCCGGCCTCGCGACGCCACCAGCGTGACGCGGAGGTCCCAGACGTAGAGCGCGCCGAGGACGGTCACGAGCAGGCTGAACGCCGCGAGAAGGTAACCCACTCTTGGGTCGAGCGTCCCTCCCGTCGGGGTCATGAGCTGTCCGACGCTCACGAGAGCCGCGAGGAGGAGGAGGGTCCAGCTCCCTGCTTTCATTTGTTGCCCCTTCACCCACCAGATGTCGTGGTGCGCCATCCCATACTGGATCTGGAGCCACTTCTCGTAGCCCGGATGGCGCGGCTGTGTCGGCGGTTTCACCGGGGCGGCGGGTCCGTTGTCGGCTGTCTCCGGCATGATGCGACGCTCCTGGGATCGGTCAGAGAGAACGTCCGTCTCCGTCGACGCGCTGACTAGGGGTGTTTTTGCGGCCCCGAGGGGCAGGAACGCGACAGTGAACTGGCGCGGCGACGTCGTTACTCACGCAGAGGAGACCTAATACCGTACGAGTATCCCTTTCGCCATCCGGAGCTACTTGAGTCGACGATCGCCCAATCGCCTAGCCGCGCGCGTTCCCGCTGCAGCCAGGCGCGGGCCTCCTGCTCGGTCGCGAACGGACCGGTCACTAGCCAGTCAGGGGGATTCCCGTGCCGACGTTTCTCCTGCTCGGGGTCGTCGGTGAGACCTACATAGATATGTGAGAGCACGGGCGAATACTAAGGAAGTCGGTCGGGTTTCGGGGGCCGGCTGCCGTACGACTTTCGCCGCACCGCGGTCCGCAACCTCGAGCGGGCTGGCGTGCGGCGCTCGGTCGCCAAGAAGCTGACCGGGCACAAGAGCGACGCGATCTACAACAATTACGTCATCGTCGCGAGCCAGGACCTGAAGGACGGGATCGCGAAGCTCGCCCCCGTGCACCGCATACCGGAGTCCCAGGATGCCGGGGGGTACTAGGGGGACACTGACGGGTGGCGCCCCGCGATCGTGCCCGATCTACAAGGACTTTCCGATGCCCCAATTCTACGTTGACCCGAACGCGGGTCAACGTGCACAATTGAGCATGCGCACGTCCACGCTCTTGGCGGTCGCGCTCCTCGCGGCCTGCGGCGGCGTTCAGCCACCCGCGACCGTCCCGGCCCCGGACGGCGCCGTCCCGCTCGCCCCCCCCGGCGTCCCCGCCTCCTCCGCCCTCCCGGCCGCCCCTGTCGGCGCAGCGGCACCCGCCGTCGTCACCGGCCGGCCGCTCATCCCGGAGACGTGGTCGCTCGCCGGCAAGGGCGTGGCCGTCGCGGGCCGCCAGGCGATGGTCGTGTCCGGCCATCCCCTCGCGAGCGAGGTGGGTGTCGCGATCCTGAAGCAGGGCGGCAACGCGATCGACGCCGCCGTGGCGGTCGGGTTCGCGCTGGCCGTGGTGCTGCCGGAGGCCGGCAACATCGGCGGCGGCGGCTTCATCGTGTATCGCGACACGAGCGGACGCGTCCGCGCGCTCGACTACCGCGAGACGGCTCCCGGGAAGGCGACGCGGGACATGTACGTCGACTCGACGGGGAACCCCACCGAGCGGAGCCTCACGGGCCACCTCGCCTCCGGCGTGCCGGGGAGCGTGGCCGGGATGTACGAAGCGTGGAAAGGCCGGGGGCGCCTGCCATGGGCGCAGCTGCTCGCTCCCGCCATCCGGCTCGCCCGCGAGCACACGCTCGACCCGGCGCGCAGCCATGCGATCGCTGAAGAAGCCGAGCGCCTGGCGCGCTTCCCCGCCTCCGCGCGGCAGTTCCTCGCGGATGGTGCGGCGCCGCCGCCTGGCACGACGTTCCGGCAACCCGACCTCGCCCGCACGTTGCAGCTCATCGCGGACTCGGGACCGGGCGTGTTCTACAAGGGGCAGATCGCCGATCTGATCGTCGCCGAGATGGAGCGGGGCCACGGCCTCATCACCAAGGGCGACCTGAAGCGCTACAAGGCGAAGTGGCGCACGCCGGTCGAGATCTCCTACCGCGGATACACGATCTATTCGATGCCCCCCGCCAGCTCGGGCGGCGTCACCATGGGCGAGATTCTGAACATCATGGAGGGATACGACACGCTGCCCCCGTTCGGGAGCGCGGCGTACCTCCATCTCGAGGCTGAGGCGATGCGCCGCGCCTTCGTGGACCGGAATCGCTGGCTCGGCGATCCCGACTTCGTGGACATGCCGCTCGAGCGGCTCCTCTCCAAGGCATACGCCGCCCTGCTGCGCGCGCAGATCCTCCCGAACCGGGCCACGCCGACGCCGCCCGTGGCCGCGTCGGGCACCGAAGGCACCCAGACCACGCACTACTCGATCGTCGACGCCGATGGGAACGCCGCGTCCGTCACGACTACCCTCAACGGCGGATTCGGCAGCGCGGTCACCGTCACGGGGGCGGGGTTCCTGCTCAACAACGAGATGGACGACTTCACCACCGCGCCGGGGAAGCCGAACATGTACGGGCTGATCCAGGGTCAGGCGAACGCGATCGCGCCGCGCAAGCGGATGCTTTCGGCGATGACGCCGTCGATCGTGCTGGACCGCAGCGGCCGGCTCTTCCTGGTGGTGGGGACGCCCGGCGGGCCGACGATCATCAACAGCGTGTATCAGGTGATCGTGAACGTCGTGGATCACGGCATGGCGCTGTCCGACGCGGTCGCGGCGCCGCGCATCCATGAGCAGGCCTTGCCGGACGTGATCGTGTACGAGCGGGGCGGGCTCAGCCAAGCCGCCGTGAACGGCCTGCGCAGCATGGGCTACGAACTGCACGAGCGGGGCCGCATCGGCGATATCGCCGCCATCCAACGCACCGCCGCCGGCTGGGTCGGCGTGGCCGATCCCCGGCGCGGCGGCGGGGCAGCGGGATATTAGGCGGTCCGTTTCACCGTCAACGGCTTGTCCAGCTTGAGGGTGACCCGTGCGCCCTTGGGCAGCACGAGGTCGATGTCGCGCGACGCGCGCGCCGCGCCGGCGCCCGCGGCCGCCCCCACGGCGCCGCCGATCAGCGCACCCTTCGTGTTCTTCCCGAGGAGCTTGCCGACGATGGCGCCGGCCGCGGCGCCTGCCCCGACCTTCGCGGCGTCGGCTTTCGTCACGCCCCGGCCCTGCTCCACCGTGTCCATGGCCACGATCGTGCCTGCGACGGAATAGCTCGCCCCGCGCACCGTCACGCTGTGCACGCTGAGCGCGAGCTTGCCGGGCGAGTTCGGGTTGGGCCGCGGCTCGGCCGCGTCGATCGTCCCGTGCACCGTCGAGCCCGCGGGGATCACCACGTGCCCGGCGGCGTCTTTCACATCCTGGCTCACCGTCGCCGTGAAGGCGTCACCCGCCTTGGCCTGGCGCGTCGTGATCGTGTCGCTCGCCGCGAGCGGCACGTGCGTCCCGGCCGCCACGGTCAGCGTGGTCGGCGCCGCCGGAGCGGCCGGCTTGGGCGTCTTCTTCTCGGGGGCGCGCTTGGCCGGCGCCGCGGTCGGAGCAGGTACGTCCTTCATCGCCGCCGTGGACTCCGTCGGGGCCAGTGTCAGGTTGCGCGCCGTCGAGTCGGCCGACTGGCTGGTCTGATCGCCCTTGACGCAGGCGAAGAGCGCCGCCACCCCGAGGGCGGCGATCACTGACAGCAGTTTATGACGGATCATAGGAGAGACCTCGCTTGTGTAGATCGCCGGACTAATATAGGGACTCGCCCTCCAAGGTTCCCAAGCTGAAGCCTGGGCTCGGCCAACGCTGTGCTGAAGCACACACCGCACTGTCCTTCAGGACAACGCCGCGCCGAGCCCACCCTTCAGGGTGGGGACAACCGAGACGAGGCTCTTTGGCGATTAATCCTACAACCGGCTCCGCAGGAACTGCGGCGTCAGCCCCTGCAGCCAGCTCGCGAGCAGGGTGAAGCGGTCCGTGATTAGGAGAATCCCAAGCAGTATGAGCAGCGCCCCTGCGATGCGATCCACCCAGACTATGTAAGGGCGGAACCGCTGGAACCACACGAGAAAGCGGTCGAGCGCGAGCGCCGTGATGAGGAATGGGATGGCGAGGCCGAGGGCATAGACGGCGAGGAGGGCCGTCCCCTGCCCGACCGTCGTCTGGGTGGCGGCGAGCGTAAGGATCGCGCCCAGGATCGGGCCGATACACGGCGTCCAGGCTGCCCCGAAGGTGATGCCCACGACGGCGGAGCCCAAGTAGCCCGACGGCTTGCGCGCCAGCTCAAGCTTTCGCTCCCGCATCAGGAACGCGGGCCGCAGGATGCCGAGGAGGTACAAGCCGAAGCCGATGACGATCACGCCGCCGATTCGCCCGATCCATACCTGGGAGTGCATCAGCACGACTCCGATGGCGGACGCGGTCGCACCCAGCGCGATGAAAATGAGCGAGAACCCGGCGACGAACCACAGTGCGTGGGCGAGGGCCGTCCCGCGTCGCACCTGCAGCTCGTCGACCGACAGGCCGGTGAGAAATCCGACGTAGCTTGGGATCAGCGGCAACACACAGGGGGAGAGGAAGCTGAAGAGGCCACCGGCAAAAGCGCCGGGGAACGAGACGCTCCCCGCCACGCCGGACACATCCTGCAGGTTCATCATATCACTGGTACGCACCGCGTGGCCGACGCGGTTTGCGCAGGCGTCACCCGCAGAAGCACACCGCCGAGACCACGGTCGTCCAGCGACCGTCGTCCCCGCACTCGGCGGTGGAGGTGACGTTCATGGTGCGCACGATGTCCCCCGAGAGGAGCCACTGCTCCCGGCGCTCGTCCCAGGCCTTCTCGGGATCGAACGGGACCCCCAGCACGGTCGCCAGCATGGAGGCGGCGAGATCCTCGGCGTACTCGCCCGATGCGACCTCGTTCTGGCCGTAACTGTGATGCTCGGAGATGTAGCCGTGGTGCGACGGGTCGGCGGGCATCGCGACGCCGATCGACGCCGCCACGAGCCGGCTCGGCTCGTTGGTGGAAGATTCGGCGATCACCGCGAACACCACCTGACCGGGCTCCATCATCGAGAGTCCCTCTTCGCGGTCCACCAGCTCGCAGTGCGGCGGGAAGATCGAGCTCACGCGCACGAGGTTGAAGTTGGCGAGATGGGCGTCCCGCAACGCCATCTCGAAGCTCGTCAGTTTTTCCTTGTGCCGACCGACGCCTTTCGTGAGAAAGGCCTTGGTGGGCACGAACATTCGTGACTCGATCAACCCGTCACCTCCCGTCAACCTTCATACCACACCGCCGGACCGACCGCCACCGGCGGCTCCGGGTCGCCCGTGCGCTCGGCCGCCGCCCGCATTACCTCGGCGATCACCTCCGCGGGCGAGAGCCCCACCTCCTCGATCTCGATCTTCGACTGGCCCCGCTCCTTGCCGCGCACGACCAGCGTGTAGCGTGCCGTGTAGACGCGCAACCGCCCCCGCCCCCCGCCCTCCGCCCCGCGGCGCGTCACCACCGCGGTGCCCCACTCCCGCCCCTCGCGCTTGAGCGGCCGGAAGAGATAGATCGTGTCGATCTCGGATGGCGGCACGCGCGCGGCCACGGCCTCGGCGAGCTTTGCCCACCCCGGCCCCTGGCCCGGCTCTACCGGAGGACGGTAGCCGGCGCCGGCGCCTGCTCCCATCGCTCCACGTAGAACCGCAGCACGTGCATGAAGTCCTGCGCGTTCGTGACCACCCCGTACGCCTGGTGGGTGCCGCGGTCGCGCAGCTTGTTCACCACGAACTCCGTCTGGTCGACGCAGATGGTGGTGAGGGGCCGCAACTCGTTCGGCACCGGCGCGTCCACGAAGGCGGGCAGCATGTTCCCGACCGCGATCGCGTGCAGGGCCGTGGCCACAAACACCGCGAAGGTCGCCTGCGCCGTGAACTGGCGCATCGCGTCCTGCGCGGCGAGCGTGTCGGACAGCACCTCGGGCAGCGGTCCGTCGTCGCGGATCGAGCCCGCCAGCACGAACGGGACCTCGTGGGTCACGAGCGCGTGCATGATGCCGGTCGTGACGAGCCCCTGGCGTACGGCGGCGGCGATGCCGCCCGCGCCCCTGATCTGGTTGATCGCGCGCATGTGCAGCGCGTGGCCCCCCTCCACGCCCTCCCCCGTGCTCGACATCCCGAGCGTGGTGCCGAAGATCGCCGCCTCGAGATCGTGCACCGCCACAGCGTTCCCGCCCAGCAGCGCCTGGACGTAGCCCTTCTTGATGAACCAGATCATGTCCTCGCGCGCCCGGGCGTGCACCAGCGCGGGGCCCACCACCCAGACGATCTTCCCGCCCCGCTGCTTCTCCTCGCCCAAGAGCTGCGCCAGCACGGCATAGTCCACCGGCCGCTCACGCGACACCTCCGTCTGCATGAAGCCGAACTCGTTCGCGCTGTGGCTGCCGCCGAGAAAGCCTTCGGCATGCACGAAGATGCCCTGGCTGCCGTCTTCTTCCGTCCCCACCGCGACGAGCTCACCCTGCCGCACCTTGCGCGGCTCCGTCACCACCAGATCGCCAGGCGCGGGGCGCACGATCACACAGTCCATGCGCGGCAGGCGCGGCCGGCGCCACACCCCCGCGGTCTTCACGTAGGTCGGCAGGTTGGTGGTCGAAAAAAAGCCGTCGGGAAGGACCCCGTCGGCGGGCGCGGGCTCGAAGCGCGCGTCGGGCGCTGCTCCGAGCGGGGGCGCCTCGAAGTTGGGTGGCCGGTACTGGAAACGGGGACGGCTCACAGGGAGAGAAAGCTAATGCGGAATGGCAGGGCCCGCCTCGAACCGCTGCTCCGGGTCTCGACGCCCGCCAATCAATTCCGCACTCCGCATTCCGCACTCCGCATTTCACAAGAGCGAGACCGGATCGCGATCGACGATGGCGACGCCGCGCGCCCGCGCGCCCCAGGCCCGCACGACGCGGCCGATGGCGCGCGGCTCGCGCGATTTCACGAGCACGTGCCAACGCCACCGTCCCTTGAGTCGGCCGATGGGGCACGGCGCAGGTCCGAGCACGGTGAGGGCCCCACCCAGCCGTTCGGTGTTGGCGCGCTGGAGCCACGCCGCCACCCGTTCCGCGGCCCGCTGCGCCGTGGCGGCGTCCGCGTGCGAGGCGACGAAGCGCGCGAGGCCGACGGACGGTGGGTAGGCCGGATGGGGCGGCGCCCGCAACGGCAGCTCCACCGCGGCGAACTCCCCCACGGAGTGGTTCGCGGCCGCCTGAATCGCGTGGTGCCCTGGCGCCCTGGTCTGCACGTACACCCGCCCCCCCTTCGGGCCCCGCCCGGCGCGCCCCGCCACCTGGGCCACGAGCTGGAACGTCCGCTCCGCGGCGCGGAAGTCGGGGAGATTGAGCCCGGTGTCCGCGTCTACCACGCCCACGACGGTCACGTTCGGGAAGTCGAGCCCCTTCGCGATCATTTGCGTGCCGAGCAGGACGTCGACGGTCCCCTGCGCGAAGCGCTCGAGGATGCGATGGTGCGCCCACTTCGTGCTCGTCGTGTCCAGATCCATGCGCGCGATGCGGGCCGCGGGAAAGCGCAGCGCCACGAAATGCTCCAGCTGCTGCGTGCCGAGCCCTCGCATCCGCTGCGTCGCCGCCCCGCACACCCGGCACGAGGTCGGGATCGACTCGTCGTGGCCGCAGTAATGGCAGCGCAGTGCCGGGGGCGTCTGGTGCACGGTGAGCGCGATGGCGCAGTGCGGGCAATCCCGCACGTCGCCGCACGCGGGGCACTGGAGATAGGTCGCAAAGCCGCGCCGGTTGAGCAGCAAGATCACCTGCTCCCCGCGCCCCAGCGCGCCGCGCATCGCCTCGTCGAGCGGCACGGTCCAGGGCACGCTCCGCGCTTCGGGTACGCGCGGCGCGCTCCGCAGGTCGAGCACTTCGACCGGCGGCAGCGGCCGTGCCCCGATCCGCTCCGGCAGCGCGAACATCCGGACCTTACCGGTCCGCTCGAGGTGCAGCGTCTCCAACGACGGCGTGGCGCTGCCGAGGATCACCCGCGCGCCCTCGAGCTTCGCCCGCACCAGGGCCACATCGCGAGCGTGATAGCGCGGCGCCGTCCCCTGCTTGTAGCTCGCCTCGTGCTCTTCGTCGACCACGATCGCGGCGAGGCCCTGCACCGGCGCGAACACGGCCGAGCGCGGGCCCACCGCCACGCGCCGCTCGCCGCGCCGCAGCGCCCTCCAGGCATCGGCCCGTTCGCCGTCCGAGAGTCCCGAGTGCAGCACCGCCACCTGATCGCCGAACACGCCGCGCACGCGCGCGACCGTCTGGGGCGTGAGCGCGATCTCGGGGACCAGCAGGATCGCGCCGTGGCCCGACGCGACGACGTGCCGAAGGACGTCGAGATACACGAGCGTCTTGCCCGAGCCCGTGACGCCGTGGATGAGCGCCGGCACCTCAGGCGGCGTCTCGAGGATCGCGCTCACGACCGCGCGCTGCGCGTCCGTGAGGGTGGGCGGTGGCGCGGACGAGAGCGCCGCGAACGGGTCGCGCGCCCGCGGCACGTCGGCGTAGCGCGCGAGGCCCTGCTGCACCATGCCGTCGAGCGCCGCGGGGGAGAGCTTGAGCTGCGCCACGAGGTGCCGGACTGGTGCCGAGCCGCCGATCGCCTCCAACGCCTCGTACGCGACCCGCCGCTTGGGCGCGCGCCGAAAGGCGCGCTCGCGCTCGAGCAGCGATGGCAGCGCCGCGGTGAGCACGAGGACCCGCTCCGCCCGCTCGGCCGGCCCGGCCGGATGCCGCACGCTCCAGAGCGCGCCGGGCAGCAGCGCGCGTAACGCCAGCCCCGCCGGCGTGCCGTAGTAGCGGCTCATCCACAGGCCCAACTCGAGCAGCGCGGGCCCGAGCGCCGGCTCGGCGTCGGGCGCCGCGACGATGGCCCGCGCCGCGACCTCGGGTACGGCGACGCCCACCGCCGCGACGAGGCCCACGACCTGGCGCCGCTGCACGGGCACCACGACCCGCGCCCCCGGCACGACACGGCCGGCGAGGTCGGCCGGAATCTCGTACGTGTAGGCGCGGGGAACCGGTATCGGGAGGACGACCGCGGCGTACTGCGGGGCCCCCTGCGCGCTCGCGCGCGGGGTCAGCGGCGGCTCCGACCCCTCCGCCGGACGCGAGGCCGGGGTGCCCCGGGCCGGCGCCGTCACCTGCGCCGCACGCCCAGCCCGGGTTCGGTGGGGAGCCGAATCTGCCCGCCGTCGATCGTGGCGCCCACGAACGGGTCGTTCGCCGTGAGCGCGGCGCCGTCCAGGTCGGCCGCGTCGACGAGCGGCGTGAAATGCGCGGCCGCGGTGATGCCGAGTGAGGACTCGATCATACACCCCACCATCACGAGCAGCCCGTGCGCGCGCGCGGTGGCGATCATCCGCAGCGCTTCGCGCAGCGAACCGCACTTGGCGAGCTTGATGTTGATCCCGTCCACCGCGCCCACGAGGCGGGGGATGTCGGTCCCCACGATACAGCTCTCGTCCACCACGACCGGGAGGACCCCCTGGCGCCGCACCGCCGCGATCCCCTCCACGTCGTCCGGCGGCAGCGGCTGCTCCACGAACTCGACGCCGTACTCCTTCAAGAGGGGGAGCATCCGGATGGCCCGCTCGCGGGTCCAGCCGGCGTTCGCGTCCACGCGGATCGGCTTGTCGGTGGCGTCGCGGATGGTGCGCAGGATCTGCTCGTCCCGGGCGGTGCCGAGCTTGATCTTGAGAATGGGATAAGGCGCTGCCTCCGCCACCTTGAGACGCATCTGCTCCGGCGTGTCGAGCCCGATCGTGAAGGACGAGCGTGGCGCACGCGCCGGGTCGAGCCCCCACAGCCGCCACACCGGCTGGCCGAGCCGCTTGCCGACGAGGTCGTGCAGCGCGGCCGAGAGCGCCGCCCGCGCGGCGCCGTTTTTCGGGACGACTTCAGCGAATTTCGCTTCCGCGCCCTCGAGGTCGAAGGGGTCGCGCGGCAGGTGCGGCTCGAGCCGCTGGAGCACGTCGAGCACGGTGTCCGCGGTCTCTCCGTAATAGCGGGACGGATCGGCTTCACCCCACCCCTCCGCGCCGTCACCGTCTGTGAGCCGCACCCACACGACCCGGTAGTCCACGTCGCCGCCCCGCGCGATGACGAAGGGGTGCTTGGTCTTGAGGGTGATCACTTCGGCGGAGAGCTTCAGGGACATCGCGTCCTCGGTGGACGGTCGAAACCTACCTGATTCATGCGACCAGCGCGCGCACGTGCGCCCGCGCGCCCGCGGCGAGCAGATCGAGCCGGTAGCCGCCCTCGAGGACGCCCACGACCGGCGCGGGCGCGACGCGCTCGCGCAGCGCCGTCGTCCAGTCCGCCATGTCCTCCGGCTGCAGCGTGAAGCCGCCCAGCGGATCGCCCGCGAGCGAGTCGAAACCGGCCGAAACGAGCAGCAGGTCGGGCCGCCAGCCCGCGAGCGCTCGGTCCACGGCGCCGAGCAGGTCCCGGACGTACGTCTCCCGCGGGAGCCCCGGGGGGCGCGGCACGTTGAACACGTTTCCCACCCCGCGCTCGTCCTCGGCACCGGTCCCGGGATACCACGGGTACTGGTGCATGGACACGTAGCGGACCGACGGGTCGCGCTCGACGAGGGCCTGGGTCCCGTTGCCGTGATGCACGTCCCAGTCCACGATCAGCACGCGCGGCGTCCCGAGGTGCTGCGCGTGACGGGCCGCGACCACGACGTTATTGATGAGACAGAACCCCATCGCGCGTGCGGCGAGCGCGTGATGGCCCGGCGGGCGCGTGGCGCCGAACGCCGTACCGTGCGCCAGCCCGCACTCCACGGCGTCCACCGCCACGCCCGCCGCGGCAAGCGCCGCGTCCCAACTCGCCCCGGTCATCACCGTGTCGGCGTCCAGTGCGCCGCCCCCCCCACGCGCCAGCTGCTCCAGCCCGTCCAAGTAGCGGGCCGCGTGCACGCGCTGGACCTGCGCTCGCGTCGCCGGACGCGCCTCCCGCCACTGAACGACCACGCTCATCTCGGGCGCTCGCAGCGCCGCGAGCACCGCCTCGATCCGCTCGGGACGCTCGGGGTGCCCCGGACCGGGGTCGTGGAGGCGGCACGCGGGATGAAACAGGATCGGGACGGGCATGTGATCGATGGGCGGCGGGTCCCCGGATTATTCCCAGGCTAAAGCCTGGGCTCGGCACGACCCTGTCCTAAAGGACATCGTCCTTCAGGACGCCGTTGAGCCGAGCCCACCCTTCAGGGTGGGGAACACGACGGAGGTGGGCATTCAGTTGTGCAGATGCTTGTTGTGCAGCAGATCCCTGATGGACTCCACGTCCGCCCGCAACTCGCCGCGCGCGCGGTCGAGCTCGGCCATGGCGCGGCGGTAGCGCCGCCACCCGACGACGACGAACCCGGCAGCCACGAGGCAGACCGCACCCCACACGACCAGCCGCGTCCGATGCAGGCTCAGCCCGCTGTAGCCCAGGAGCAGCCCATCGAGCACGAGGAACCCGACGGCGAAGGTGGTGAGCACACGGCTCGGCGGGCGGTACGGCATCAGCGCACCGGCTGGCGCCGCGCGGGGAGAATGATGAACGGCGCGTTGGCGCCGGCCCCCAGCGCGGCGAGCGAGGTGGACTCGTCCAGCACCTGTGCGCCGCGGAACTTCACTACGTAATCCTCGAGCGTCAGGTCGCTACGCTTGAGGGCCTGGGTGAGCGCCTTGCGCTTGAGCTCCGCCACAGTCATGCCGGGCTCGACCGCGAGGAACACCTGGTCCCACACGTCGGTCACCATGACGCGCACCGCGAACCGGTCGGCCACGGTGGTCATGCGACCTCCACGCCGGACGCGAGCGGCAACGTCGAGAGAAAGCGGTCCAGAGCCTGGTCGAAGAACAGCGTCGCAGCGCGGACCCGCGTCTTCCCGCCGCCGTCCGCCCACGCTCGGATCGCAACCTCCTCCCCACCCTGCCCGCGCAGTACGAGGAATTCCGGACCTTCCTTCTCCACGAAGGCCGCGGCGTTCGGTACCCGCTCGGCGAAGAATGCCTTCGCGCGCTGCAGCACCTCCTCGGGCGGGAGGGAGACCGTCGTCGAATGGATCATCGCATCGAAAGATAGACGCCGCGCGGGGCTCCGCAAACCTGACAGCCCCCGTGCCAAGTTGAGCGCCGCGGCGTGCCACGTTGACAAGCGGCAACCGGTCGAAATCGGCACGCCGATTGCAAAGGCGCGGTGAGCGCGGGCCGGAGCCGAAGCCCCGGCTCTCTGAATGAGCATCTCTTACAAGCAGGAGGCGATGGATATGTTCCTCACCACTCGCAGTGTTGCGCGAGACCTGGCGCCCGAGGTGTCCACGCTGGAGCGTCGGTTCAACCGGCTCTTCAACGAAGCACTGGGCAACTTTGACTGGCAGTATCGAGACAGCGCGGGCGCGGCATGGGTGCCCCCGGTGGACATCTTCGAGGATGCGGAGGGTATCCGCATCGTCGCCGAGGTACCCGGGGTGAAGCCCGAAGACGTGAAGATCTCGCTCGAGAACAACGTCCTCAGCATCCACGGCACGAAGGAGCAGGTTGCCGAAGAGCGCACGGAGCGGGTGCACCGCTATGAGCGCACCTACGGGAGCTTCGAGCGCAGCTTCACGCTCCCCGCCACGGTGGACGCCAGCAACATTCAAGCTCGCTATGAGCACGGCGTCCTGACCGTCACTTTGCCGAAGGTGGAGAAGGCGAAGCCGCGGCAGATCCAGGTGCAGGTGGCGTCGAAGTAAGCGGGGGAAACTCCGTGAAAAGCGGCCTCTCGAACAGGGAGGCCGCTCTTGTTTTACCGACGGGGTGAGACGCGGCCGCTCAGCAACGGATCGACCAGTTGCGGCAGCGGCCGGAGCTCGAGGATCTCGAGGTCGAAGTAGGGCTTCCCGTCCCACGTGATGATGATCCGGCGCGGCCAGCGGACGCCGCCGACAGCGAACCGGCCCGCGATGGTGACCTCCTGGAGCACGCGCGCGTGGGACTGCGGGTCCGTGACTGAATCGGCGAGGCCGGCGAGGTTGCCGGTCGCGTCGAACGAGAGGTCGACGTCGGGCCGGCGCGCATGCGACACGCGGATGCGCCGGCGGCCCAGCGAATCACTCGCCAGTGGGGCGAGCCGGTACCCTGAGCCCCGCAACGGCACCAGCCGGATTAGATGATAGAGGTAGAACTGGTCGCGCTCGTGCGCCACCAGCTCCGGCGCCAGCGGCGTGATGGATCTTGCCACCCGCGTCCAGCCGCGGGCGCCGGCGATGATCAACGTGCGGGCGCTCGCGGCAGGCTGACCGGCGAGCGTCGTGGTGACGACGGCGCTGTCGGGGGGTTGTAGCCGCCAGAGTCCCGACATCTGCAGCGTTCGGCCCCCGGCGGCCACCGCGGCCCGACCGCGCCACTCGAAGGCCCGCAGCGCCGTGAGCTGCTCGGCGCCACCGGCCGCCGTGATCGCTCGGTCCACGAGGGTCCGGGGGGAGTCCCGGTGCGGACCGAGGTGGAACCGCATGCTCGTCGCCGCCGCGTCGAGCCGCGCGATCGGGCGAAACAAGTACCAGCTGGCGCGCGAGCCGAAGATGATGTACGGCTTTCCATCCTCAGCCCACACCTGCGTGTGTCCCGTGCGATAGACGACGTAGGCGGCCACGTAGAGCACGACGGCCACGGCGGCGATCGTCAGGAGGCGCTTCATGGGACGTTCACCCGGCCGAGTGCGGCGTGAGCAGCGCCACGAGCCGCCGCTCCACCTGCGAGTTCGGCACGGAGACGGCCCCTGCGTCCCGCGCCGCGCGCAGCAGGTCGGCCCGCACGTGGGAGCCGTAGGCGAGGACCGGAATCTGCCTTCCGGCCAGCGCCCGGATGCGGTCGGCCGCGCCGGGGCTCTCGACGTCCACCACGGCGACGTCGCAGGCCGCCTCGTCCGGCGTGACCTCGGCGCTCGCAGCCGAGACCGCCCCCGCGAGCTTCGAGCGGAACAACAGATCCTTGGTGGCCAGGAACACCCGCTTACCCATCGAGCGGCTCCACGTTGACTGCCTGCTGTACCGCAGCAGCGCTGCGGCGGAATAGGTCGAGCAGCGAGGGCACGCGCGGCAGGACGAGAATCACCTCCCCCGGCGGTGGCTCGCTGAGCCCTGCTAGGGGGAGGAACAGGGTCGCGCGACGGTCGACTGCGGGCACGGGCACGCGATAGCGCCGGCCGTGCCATACCCCTTCCACCGCGGCCGCGCCCCGTTGCACGTTTCCCGTTGCACGTTCCAGGAACACGTCGTCATCCACCTTGTAGACCCCCGGCGCCACTTCCTCGCCCGACCGGTAGAAGAACGGATCGAACGGCTGCCCTTCATGCCGCTTGAAGTTCTCCGCGACAGCCCAGTCGTACGCCTCGAGGGCGCCCACATTGGCCCGCCACTCGAGGTGGTGCCGCAGCTCGTGCGCGAGCGTCTCCCACGCCTCCTCGCGCCAGTCGAAATCCCCGTGCCGCCCGAGCGCCGCGAACGAACCGTGATACAGCACGACCCGCGACTGCAGGTCCGCACCGGTCCCACTCCACTCGAGGGGAATGCATTCCCCGAGCGTGTACACGTCGCCCCGCACCGGATCGGGCACGGTCTTGGGGCTCACCTCCACCGCCACTACCCCGTCGAGATACGTCGGTGGAACGTCCTTCAGGAGCCGCTCGACCAGCTGGCGGAAGTCATCAAGCCGCACCGCACCCCCCGCCCGAGCGTCAGCTCTTCAGCCGCTCCGTCAGGTACCCCACGAGCCGATCGGCGGCCAGGCGAATCTGCTCCAGCGTGTCTCGATCCCGGACCGTGACCGTGCCATCCTGGGTGGACTGGCCGTCGATCGTGATGCCGAACGGGGTGCCGGCCTCGTCCTGGCGGCGATAGCGGCGCCCGATCGAGCCCCCGTCGTCGTAGAAGACGTTGTAGTGCCGGCGCAAGTCGTCGTGGATCCGGCGCGCCAGCTCGGGCATGCCGTCTTTGTTCACGAGAGGGAACACCGCAGCCTTCAGGGGCGCGAGCGCGGCGTGGAACCGCATCACGACGCGCTTCTCTCCCGCCACCGCTTCCTCGCCGTAAGCATCCACCATCGCCACGAGTGCCGTGCGGTCCGCGCCCGCCGAGGTTTCCACGACGTACGGCATGAAGCGCTCGTTCGTGGCGGCGTCCAGATATTCGAGTTTCTTGCCCGAGTACTCCTGGTGCCGCGACAGATCGAAGTCCGTGCGGTTGTGGATCCCCTCGAACTCCTGCCAGCCGAAGGGGAACTCGTACTGGATGTCGTAGGCGTCCTTGGCGTAGTGCGCCAGCTCTTCCTTGGTATGCTGGTGGAAGCGCAGCTTCTCCGGGCGGATCCCGAGTCCCACAAGCCACTTCATTCGCTCGTGGCGCCAGAACTCGAACCACTCCGGATCCGTGCCCGGCTTCACGAAGAACTGCATTTCCATCTGCTCGAATTCGCGCGTGCGGAACGTGAAGTTCCCCGGCGTGATCTCGTTACGGAACGCCTTGCCGATCTGCGCGATGCCGAAGGGGATCTTCTGGCGCGATGACTGGAGCACGTTCAGATAGTTCACGTAGATCCCCTGCGCCGTCTCGGGGCGCAGGTATACGACCGCCGCCGCTTCCTCCACCGGCCCGATGAAGGTCTTGAACATCAGGTTGAACAGCCGCGGCGCCGTCAGCGTCCCCTTCATGCCGCACACCGGGCACTGCGCGTCCGGCTGGCCGGGGGTGCCCTTGATGCGGGGATCGTCGGCGCGGAAGCGGTTCTTGCAGTGGCGGCAATCCACCAGCGGGTCGGTGAACCCGGCGATGTGACCGGAGGCCTCCCACACCTTGGGGTGCATGAGGATCGCCGCATCGAGACCCTCGATGTCCTCCCGCTCGTGCACCATCGAGCGCCACCAGCGCTCCTTGATGTTCTTCTTGAGCTCGACCCCGAGCGGGCCGTAGTCCCACACCGAGCCGAGCCCGCCGTAGATCTCCGAGGACTGGAACACGAAGCCGCGCCGCTTGGCGAGCGACACGAGCTTCTCCATCACGTTGTCGTTGGGGGGCATAGAGGGCGGGAAGATAGACCCGCCGCTACGCCGCGGGCAACCCGAAGGCCTGGCGCACCGCCCGCTCGCCGAGCCCCGCGATCCCCGCCGCGTCGAGTGTCCTCCCCTCGCCGTCGAGGGCGTGCAGGCCGATGAGGCCCTCGACCTTCCCGGCAACCACCGCGACGTTCTTCTTCGCGGCCTGGGCCCGGCGCACGACCTCGCCCGACGCCTTCCCCACGAGTGACGTGCGATCGAACGACCCCTCGCCCGTGATCACCATGTCCGCCTTGGCGAGCGCCGCGTCGAAGCCGACGCGCGACAGCACCCACTCCGCCCCCGGCACCAGCTGGGCCTTGGCGAAGAAGACGAGCCCTGCTCCAAGCCCTCCAGCCGCACCACCCCCCGGCAACATGGCGAGATCGGGACGCCCGTGAAGCGCCATCTGCTCGCTCAGCCGCTCGAGCCCGCGAGCCAACAGCTTGACCGCTTCGGGGCCCGCCCCCTTCTGGGGCCCGAACACCGGCGCGGCGCCGTCCGACCCGACGAGGGTCGTGCGCACGTCCGCGAGGGCGATCACGCGCGCGTCGAGACCCCACCCGCCCGACAGCTCCGCGAGCTGAGCGAGCGCGCCGCCCCCGTCGGGGAGGACGGCCCCAGACGCATCCCGCACCGTCCAACCGAGGCCGCACGCCGCCCCTGTGCCCCCATCCACCGTGGCCGACCCGCCGAGGCCCACGACTACCGTCTGCGCACCCCGCTCCACCGCTTCCCAGATGAGCTCGCCCACCCCGCGGGTCGTGGCGCGGAGCGGATCGAGCTGCCCCGGCTTGAGCAAGGCGATGCCGCACGCCGTGGCGCTCTCGAAGATGGCCGTCTCGGCGTCCACCCATCCTAGTTCACCCGAGACGGGCTGGCCGAGCGGACCCGTGACCGGCACTCGCTCGCGCAGCGACCCCGATGGGAGCACGGCATCGAGCAGCCCGTCTCCTCCGTCCGACATCGGGCACTGGAGCACGGAGGCCTCCGGCAGCGCCCGTCTGACTCCGGCGGATATGGCCTCGGCTACCTGACGGGGCCCGAGGGTGCCCTTGAATGCCGCTGGGGCTACGAGAATTACGCGAGCCATGTCGCATTATGCGGCAAAACTGGCGTTATGCGATACATTTCTCTCCTGTGGCGGCGCGTATGTTACCGATGTGACGCCGCTTACTGTTGGGGCACTGTTCTTGCTCCACCCTGCCGCAGCATCTCTGTTCAGGGCAAACCGCCGGCGACGGCGGGGCGCAAAGCCAAGGGGTCTCGAGCTGCGAGACAGCCCAGCTGCCAGAGGTTGGCAGCGGCCCCACGCTCTGACGAGAGAGCGCGGGGTTTTTTGTCCCCCGCGAGCATGGATTCGTCTCGCTCGCATCGGGTTCTAGGGCGCACGATGTCGAGCAGGCGATCACCCCCCAGGGGAGACTCTGGGGGGTTTGCTTTTGATGTGGTCGCAGATCCGCCCGCCGTGCTCCCGCCCGTTCTCGATGAAGATCTTGTTCGCGTCGAGGCCCGACGCCAGCACCCCGGCGATGTAGACGCCCGGGACGTTCGTCTCCATCGTCTCGGCGTCGTGCCGCGGCACGCCGCTCGCCTCGTCCACCTCAACCCCGACGGCACGGAGCAACGAGAGGTCAGCCCGGTAACCCGTGAGGGCGACCACGAAATCGGCGGGCAGCGTGTGAGGCCGCCCGTCGACGTCCGAGCGGATCACCACCACGCCCGGCCGGATCTCAGCCACGCGGCTGCACCAGCGCACGGTGATACTCCCGTCCTTCACCCGATTCGTGATGTCGGGGAGGAGCCATGGCTTCACCCCGCGGTCGAACTCACCGAGGAAGTGGACCAGCGTGACCCGCGCCCCGACGCGGTATAGCTCGAGGGCCGCCTCGACCGCGCTGTTGCCGCCCCCCACCACGATCACCCGCTGTTGCCAGTACGGGTGGGCCTCCGTGAAGAAGTGGGTCACATGGGGCAGGTCCTCGCCCGCGACGCCCAGCAGGTTGGGCGACTCGAAGTAACCGGTGGCGTAGACGACGTTGCGGGCCTCGACGGCTTCCGGCTCACGGCTGCCCGGATGATGCGCGACGAGCTGGAACCGGTCGCGGCTGCGCGTCACGCGCCGCACCTCGTGGTATTGGCGGACGTCCAACTCGAAGTACTCCGCGATCTTGCGGTAGTAGGCCAGCGCCTCGCGCCGGGATGGCTTGTCTGCGGCAGTGACGAACGGTACGCCACCGATTTCGAGCTTCTCGGGGGTCGAAAAGAAGGTCATATACAGCGGATAGCGCATGAGGCTCGCCACGACGGGCCCCTTGTCGAACAAGGAACACGTCAGGCGTGCGCGCTTCGCCGCCACGCCCACCGCGAGCCCGCACGGCCCCGCGCCAATCACCGCGAGATCGATCATTAGCGCGCCAGTGTCACGTCACTTCAATGATCTGATCGCGATGCGTGCCGACGCTCACGTACCGGATGGGGGCGTGGGCGAGGTCCTGTAGCCGGTCGAGGTACGCGCGGGCGGCGGGCGGCAGGTCGGCCAGCCGGCGCACCTGGCTGAGCGACTTTTGCCAGCCGGGCAGCGCTTCGTACGTGGGCTCGACGCGGGCCAGCCGCTCGACCTCGGCGGGCATCGAGTCGTGCGGCTCGCCGTCCAGGCGGTAGCCGACGCATACCGGGATCTCGGAGAACGAGTCGAGCACGTCGAGTTTCGTGACCGCGAGGCCGGTCAGGCCGTTCACGCGTACGGCGTAGCGGACCACCACGGCGTCGAACCAGCCGCAGCGCCGTGGCCGGCCCGTCGTGGCGCCGAACTCGTCCCCCAGCTGGCGGATGCGGTCCGCCAGAGCCGGCTCGGCCTCCGTGGGGAGCGGCCCGTTGCCGACGCGGGTCGTGTAGGCCTTGACCACGCCGAGGACCGCGTCGATCGCGGTGGGCCCGATGCCGGCCCCGACCGCCGCTCCGCCCGCAGTGGTGTTGGAGGACGTCACGTAGGGGTAGGTGCCGTGGTCGACGTCGAGCAGCGCGCCCTGCGCCCCCTCGAGGAGCACCGATTCGCCGCGCTCGAGCGCTTCCCACACCACGCGTCCGGCGTCGACCGCAAGGGGAAGCAAGCGCGGCGCCAGCCGCTCGAGCAGGGCGATGTGCTCCCGTGCATCGGCCCGCTCGCGCGCACCGAGCAGGCCGAGGAAGGCGTTCGCCGCCTCGACGCGCGTGCACACCAGCTCCCGCGCCCGCTCGAGGTGTCGCAGGTCGCCTACCCGGATCCCACGGCGCCCGTACTTGTCCTCGTAGGTCGGGCCGATGCCCCGCCCCGTCGTGCCGATCTTCTCCTTCTGCTCGCGCGCCCGGTCGAGGAGCTTGTGATAGGGCAGCGTGAGGTGCGCGCGCTCCGACACGTACAGCTTGTGCTCGGTGCGGATGCCGCGGGACGTGAGTGCGTCGAGCTCCGTGAACAGCGTCTCCGGGTCGAGCACGACCCCGTTGCCCACGATACATACCGCGCCCTGGAGGATCCCCGACGGGATCTGGTGCAGCACGAATTCACCGGCCGTGGTATGAACGGTGTGGCCGGCGTTCGCCCCGCCCTGGTAGCGCACGACCAGGTCGGCGCGCTCGGCGAGCACATCGACGATCTTGCCCTTGCCCTCGTCGCCCCATTGGGCGCCGACGACCACGACGCAGTGTGTCTTCGGTCCGAACATGACCCCTCAGCAAAAACGCCCCGTCGGCGCGGGGCGTTGGAGCATCCTCCGGCGAAACCTATCACGCCGCCACGAGCCGCGCCACCCGTTCCCGGTCGGCCGCGACGACGGGGGCGAGCGGCGCCCGGACGGGCCCGCCGTACAACCCCACCGCGTCCATCGCGGCCTTCACGCCCCCCGGCCCGAGCTTCCCCACGATCTCCCGGTCGAGCGGCACCAGCCGCTCCTGGAGCCGGCCGGCGCGCTCACGGTCGCCGGCGCGGAAGGCAGAGAGGATCTCGGCGCACAAGGCCGCGGCGAAGCAGGCGACGGCGAGGATGCCGCCGTCGCAGCCGAGCTCGAGCGCCGCGTACAAGAGCGATCCCGAGCCGACGAAGACGGACCACGCCGGCGCCGCGTCGCGATAGGCGGCGAGGTTCTTCGCGTCACCCGAGGAATCCTTCACCCCGACGACGTTCGCATGGGCGGCGAGCTGCTGCAGCAGCCCGGCGGCGATCGACAGATGGGTGTACTTCGGGATGTTGTAGACGAGCACGGGTACGGGGCTCGCGTCCGCCACGGCGCGGAAGTAGTCGCCGAGGCTCGCGGGCGAGACGCCGGTCGCGAAATAGCCGGGGGGGCGTACCAACACGGCGTCCGCCCCCTCGGCAGCGGCGGCCCGCGTCAGCATCACCGCCTGGCGCGTAGACTCGGCCCCCGTGCCCACCAGCAGCCAGCTCTTGTCCGGGAGCACGTCGCGCACCCAGCCCACCATGTGACGTTGCTCGTCGGGGTCGAGCAGGGCCGACTCGCCCGTCGACCCCGCGACGATCACGCCGTCCAGGCCCGCCGCGATGAGTCGCGACACGTTCTGCCGGAGATGGACCGGCGCGACCTCCCCCGTCGCGCTGTCGAACGGGGTGGTGATGGGGGCGAGCACCCCCGCGAGCTGCCGCTCTGTCACTGGTCGGGCAGCATGCTCGACAGGTCGTCCGTGAAGCCGGCCGGGCGTTCCCCCCCGGGGGCGGGGGCGGGAGCCGGAGCGGGAGCCGGCGCGGTCTCCGGATCGGCCGGCCGGGACCGGCGCCGCAGCGTGCGCAGCTGTAGGTCGAAGTCGGCGGGGTTCGTCGCCGCGGCGAGCGCGGGCTCGGACGCCACGACTCCGTCCGCCACGAGGTCCAGCAGGTGTTGATCGAGGGTCTGCATGCCGTACTGGTCGCGGGCGATGCGGATGTAGTCGTGGAGCTGCGAGGTCCGGTCCGGGTCCTTGATCAGGTCTCGCACGGTGGCGGTGCAGATGAGAATCTCGACGACCGGCACGCGCCCGTGCCCGTCGGCCCGGGGCAGCAGCCGTTGGGAGACCACCGCCTGCAGCGTCTCCGCCAGGCGCAGTCGGGCGCTCTCCTGCTCTGCCACCGGGAACATGGCGACGACCCGTTGCACCGTCGAGACGGCGTCAGGCGTGTCCAGCGTCGAGATCACCAGGTGTCCCGTCTCGGCCGCCTTCATGGCGGTGCTGAGCGTCTCCGTATCGCGCATTTCTCCGATCAGCAGCACGTCGGGATCCTGGCGCAGGGCGGCCCGGAGCCCCGCGTGGAAATCGTCGGTGTCGACGCCGATCTCTCGCTGGGTCACCGAGCAGTTGATGTCGCGATGCAGGAACTCGATCGGGTTCTCGAGCGTGATGATGTGCTTGTGCTGTGTCTGGTTGAGGTGGTTCAGGATCGCCGCCATCGTCGAGCTCTTCCCCGATCCACTCACCCCGGTGACGAGGATCATCCCCCGCTCCGCCGACGACACGGTCGCGAGGGTCTGGGGCAGCTTGAGGGTCTCGAACGTGGGGACGTCGAACGGGATGACGCGCATCACGATCATGAACGACGAGCGCTGCCGCAGGATACTCACCCGGAAGCGACCCACGCCCGGCATCCCCCAGGAGCAGTCGTAGTCCCGCAGCCACTCCAGCCGCAACCGGTCTTCGTCGTTCGGAATGAGATGCAGCGCGATCGCCTTGGTCTGGTCGGGCGTGAGGCGCTGCTTGGTGAGGGGCACGAGCTTCCCGTCGATGCGCGCCCGGAAGACGTCGCCGGCCTTGATGTGCAGGTCGGACGCGCCCCGGTCGATCGCCGCCTTGATGATCTGCTCGATGCCGCGCGGCTGCGTCGCGGCGCCGCTGGCGCGCGGGTTGCGGGCTTTTTCCTCCACTAGTATCCGGCCTCCAGGTCCACCACGTTGAGGAGGGGCGCCCCTGCAAGATAGCGCTGGATGTTCTCGACGATCAGCCCTGTCTCCCGCTCCCAGAAACGCGCCGTCACGGCGGCGACGTGTGGGCTCACGAGCACGCGGGGATGACGCCAGAACGGGTGATCCGCGGGCAGCGGCTCCACCGCGAACACGTCGAGCGCCGCGCCACGAAGACGAGAGGCGTCAAGGAGGTCAAGGAGAGCCGTCTCGTCCAACAGCGTCCCCCGCGAGACGTTCACGACGATAGCGTCCTGCGGCAGCCGCTCCAGGATCGCGCACGTGACGGCACCCTTGGTCTCGGCCGTGTGCGGCGCCGCGATCACGAAGACGTCGCTCTCGGCCGCGAGCCTTGGCAGATCGGTCGGCCCGCCAACCCAGCGGAGGCCCGGCGGGCCGCCCAGCTCGGGCCTTCGCCGTACGCCCGCGACGCTCATCTCCAGGGCCACGCCGCGGCGTGCGATGGCGCCGCCGATCCCGCCCAGGCCGAACACGCCGAGCCGTAGCTCGCCGAACTCGCGCACCGGGAGCGCCAGATCGGCGAACTCCCGGCGTGCCCAGTGCCCGGCGGCCTGGAGCTCGCGCATCCGGTCGAGGCCGCGCGCGAAGTAGCCGATCGCGGCCATCGCCCAGTCGGCGATCGGCACGGCATGTACGGCGGCGGAGTTCGTGAGCACGATCCCGGTGCCCCCGAGGTGCGGCAGCGTCGCGCCGACGCCGGCCGTGCCGCTGTGCGCCCACCGGAGGGTGCCTCGCCCCGCCGCGACCACCCCGGCGGGAACGCCGTAGCCGAGGTAGATCTCGGCGCCGCGCGCCGCCGCCACCACCTCGGGCGTCCCCGAGCCGCCGTCGCCGTCCGACGCCGCCGGCGCCTGGACCTCGACCACCTCCCACCCCGCCCCCAGCGCCGCCCGTACGTCCCGCACGGCCGCGGGCGGGACGCGCCACGCGGCGAGCGGCGAGGCGAGATCGACGACGAGGCGCCGGGTCACTCGCCCGTGGACACGGTCCGGACGCTCGCGTGGTGGAGCAGCGCGATCATCACCTCGTCGTGGAGCCGCTTCGGCCCACGCAGCGTATACTCGATCACGACATCGACGTTCTCGCGACGACTCGCCTGGCGCTCGATTTCGAGGCCCGACCGGCGCACCACCTCCTCCAGGTCCTCCAGCACAGTGGGGTCCGGGCGGGCGTGGACCGATAGCCTGCCCAGGGTGGACAGGCGCCCGACGAACCGCTCCACCCGCCCGAGTCCCTGGAGGACGAGCAGGACGAGCAGCGTGCTGCCCGCCGCCTCCCAGTAGAATGCGGCGCCGAGGGCGACGCCGATCGCCGCGACGACCCAGATGGTGGCCGCACTGGTGAGCCCGACGACGGCGCCGCGCGCGTGCAGAATGGTGCCGGCTCCGATGAAGCCCACGCCGGTCACGATCTGCGCGGCGACGCGGGTCGGGTCGGCGCTCCCGGTGGCCATCGTGATCGACAGCTTCGTGTAGAGGACGGAGCCGATGCAGATCAGGATGTTGGTCCGCAGGCCGGCCGGCTTGCCGCCGAACTCCCGCTCGAGACCGATGGCGCCGCCGAACAGCGTCGCCAGGCAGAGCTGGAGGAACAGCTCCAGCCGGAACATCTCGACCATCTGCGCGACGAAGTGCTGCATCAACCCTCCGCGCTGTCCAGGAAGCCCATCCGCCGCCGCACGTGGGCCATGGTCCGACGCGCGAGGGCGCGCGCCTTGGCGGCGCCGGCGCGCAGGGTGTCCCGCACCGTGCGCGGCTCCGCCTGGAGCGCGCGCGCCCGCTCGCGGATGGGGGTGAGTGCCGCTATCATATTGTCCGCCAGCACGCGCTTGCAGTCGAGACAGCCCCAGCCGGCCGTGCGGCAGTTGTGCGCCACCAGCCTCACCGTGTCCGGCGGCGAGAAGCCCTGGTGGATGGTGAAGATGTTGCAGATGTCCGGATTGCCCGGGTCCTTGCGCGTGACGCGAGCGGGGTCGGTGGCGGCGGGCTTGAGCTTCTCCCAGATGGTCTCCGGGGCGTCGAAGAGGCTGATCGTATTGCCCAGGCTCTTCGACATCTTGGCCTGGCCGTCGAGCCCGAGCACGCGCTTCGCGGTCGAGAGCAGCGCTTGCGGCTCCGGAAACGCGAAGCCGTTCGCGAAGCGCGCGTTCCAGCGCCGCGCGATCTCCCGCATCAGCTCGAGGTGCTGGAGCTGGTCCTCGCCGACGGGCACGAGCGTCGCTTCGTAGAGCAGCACGTCGGCCGCCTGGAGGACGGGGTAGTTCAGCAGCCCCGCCGGCACGCTCTCCTGGCGCTGGGCCTTGTCCTTGAACTGCGTCTGGCGCTCGAGCTCGCCGAGCGGCGTCACCGTGGTGAGCAGCCAGTTGAGCTCGACGTGCTCCGGAACATGCGACTGCACGAACACGATCGCGCGCTCTGGATCGAGTCCCGAGGCGTAGAGACTGATCGCCATGTCGAGCGTCCGTTGCGACAGGGTCGCGGGCTCGTACGGTTGCGTGATGGCGTGCAGGTCGACGACGCAGAACAGGCACTCATGTTGGTGCTGCAGCTTGACCCAGTTCTGGACCGCGCCGAGATAGTTACCGATGTGCAGCTCGCCCGAGGGCTGGATGCCGGAGAAGACGCGCGCCATGGGCTCACAACCTACGCCGCCGGGGGTCGGCGCCGCAAGGTGCGAGAACTCAAAGACTTAGTCGATGTCGCGCGACGCGCCGCCCGCCGGGCGGCAGCCCAGCTTCGCGGCGCCACGCCCGCGGCCACCGCCGGCTGGGTCGAGAAGGGGCGACACGATTTCGTGACCGCGGCGGACCGCGACGCCGAGTCGCTCATCGCCGAAGCCTTGACGCGTGAGGCGCCGGGCTCGGCGGTCGTGGGCGAGGAGCTGTCCCCCGCGGCGGCGCGCTCGGGTGAGGTGGTGTGGATCGTGGATCCGCTCGACGGCACGACGAACTTCCTGCACGGGTACCCGCAGTACGCCGTGTCGATCGGGTGCGTCGTGGGCGGCGGGCTGCGCGCCGGTGTGATTCACGACGTGCCTCGCGACATCGTGTACTGGGGCGCGGCCGACCTGGGCGCCTGGGAGGGCGAGCGGCGGCTCCACGTGTCGGGGCTCGCCGAGCCGCGGCACGCGCTCGTCGGCACCGGGTTCCCGTTCAAGCAGCTCCCGCTGCTGCGGCGCTACCTGGATCAGTTCGCCGCCGTGATGGGGGCCACGAGTGGCATTCGGCGCGCGGGCGCGGCCGCGCTCGATCTCGCGGACGTGGCGGCCGGCCGCCTCGATTGCTTCTGGGAGCTGACGCTCGCCCCCTGGGACATCGCCGCCGGCGTGGTGCTCATCCGTGAGGCGGGCGGCGTCGTGACGACGCTGGACGGCTCGGACGACGTATTGCAGCACGGCTCGATCGTCGCCGGCAACCCGACGCTGCATCGCTGGCTGCTCGACCTGGTGAGGAACGCCTAGGTGCCCGCTCCGCTCGTCGAGTGCGTCCCCGATTTCTCCGAAGGCCGCGACCGCGCCACGCTCGACGCGCTCGAGCGCGCCATCACGGCCGTGCCGGGCGTCAGGCTGCTCGACGTCCAGGCCGATCCCGCGCATCATCGCTCGGTCTTCACCTTCGTCGCGCCGCCCGACGCGGCCGTCGCAGCCGCGCTGCGCGCGATGCGCGTCGCGACCGAGCGAATCGACCTCACGAAGCACTCCGGGGAGCATCCCCGGATGGGGGCGACCGACGTGGTGCCGTTCGTCCCGGTGCGCCACGTCACGATGGACGACTGCGTCGCGCTCGCCCGACGGCTCGGCGAGCGCGCCGCGGCCGAGCTTCAGATCCCGATTTATCTGTACGCCCGGGCCGCGACCCGCCCCGAGCGCGAGCGCTTGCCCGACATTCGGAAGGGCGAGTTCGAGGGCCTACGGGAGCGCATCGGGAAGGATCCCGTGGCCGACCCCGACTTCGGGCCCCGGCGGATTCATCCGACCGCGGGGGCCACGGCGGTCGGTGCCCGACCCTTCCTCGTCGCGTTCAATATCTACCTCGACTCGAGCGACGTCGCGATCGCGAAGGAGATCGCGAAAAAGATCCGCGCCTCGAGCGGCGGTTTGCCCGCCGTGCAGGCCTTGGGCTTCGAGGTCGCGGGCAAGGCCCAGGTGTCGATGAACCTGCTCGACATCGACGTCACCCCGCCCGCCACCGTGTTCGCGGCGGTCGCCGCGGAGGCCGGGGCGCGCGGGGTGAGTATCCTGAAGAGTGAAGTGGTCGGGCTCGTCCCCGAGCGCGCACTGCTCGGCGCCGGCGCCGCGTTTCTCAAGCTGCCCGACCCGGCCGATCACCTGCTCGAAGCGAAGATCCGGGAGCTGGAAGGTCCGTCGCTCGACGCCTGGCTCGAGGAGCTTGCGGCCGGCACGCCGGTCCCCGGGGGCGGGAGCGCGGCCGCCCTTGCCGGGTCGCTCGCCGGCGCGCTGGTCGCGATGGTGGCCCGACTTACGCTCGGCCGCAAGGCCTACGTCGCGGTTCAGGACCGCGCCGCCGCCATCCTGCGGGAGGCCGACACGCTGCGGGCCGAGCTGCGGCGCCTCGCCGACGAGGACGCCGCGGCCTACGCGCGGGTGAGCGCCGCCTACAAGCTGCCGCAGCACGACCCCGGGCGCCCCCGGGCGATCGACGACGCGCTCCTGGGGGCGGCGCGCCCGCCCGCCGCGGTGGCGCAGCGCGCCGCCCGCGTGCTCCTGTTGGCGCGGGAGATCGGCACGATCGGGAACAAGAACGCCGCGAGCGACGCCAAGGTCGGCGAAGCGCTCGCGCGGGCGGCGGTCGCGGGCGCGGCGGAGAACGTCAGGACGAACGTGGCGTCACTGTCGGATCCCGCAATGGGCCGGGAGCTGCTGGCGGAGGCTGAGCGCCTGGACAGACAGGCCGGGTGAGATCAGGGCGCTTCAGTCCGCCGTCGTCAGAATCCGCGGCGGCCCGCCGTTCTCCCGGATGGCCACCGTGTGCTCGAAGTGCGCCGACAGCGACCCGTCCTGGGTCACCACCGTCCACTTGTCGTCGAGCGTGCGGATCTCCGGGCCCCCGACGTTCACCATCGGCTCGATGGCGATAGTCATCCCGGGCATCAGGCGCGGGCCCCGCTTCGGCTTGCCGTAGTTCGGCACTTGCGGGTCCTCGTGGAAGGACGACCCGATGCCGTGTCCCACGAGCTCGCGCACGACGGAGTACCCCGCTTCCTCCGCCACCTGCTGCACCGCGTGCCCGATGTCGCCGACGTGGTTCCCGGCGCGCGCCTGGGCGACGCCCGCGAGCAGCGCCTCTCGCGTGACCGCCAGCAGCCGCTCCGCCGCGGGACTCACCTTCCCCACCGGGAAGGTCGCGGCCGAGTCCGCGTGCAGGCCGTCGAGCCACACGCCGACGTCCACGCTCAGCAGGTCCCCTTCCTGGAGCACGCGTTTCGGGGACGGGATGCCGTGCACGACTTCCTGGTTGATCGACGTGCAGAGCGTGGCGGGGAAGTCGTACAGTCCTTTGAACGACGGCCGGGCGCCCGGGCGGGAGCGGATGAAGTCTTCCGCCAGGCGGTCGAGCCGCTCGGTCGAGATCCCGGGCCGCACGTGCCCCGCGACGAGCGCGAGCGTCTCCGCGACGATGCGACCGGCGGCCGCCATCGTTTCGATCTCCCGTGGGGACTTGATGGTGATCATCGCCCGATGACGCGCTTGATCTCTGTCGCGATGTCGTCCACCGCACCGGTCCCGGGGACGCGGTGCACGATGCCGCGCTGCGCGTAATGGGCGATCAGCGGGGCGGTGTCGCGCTGGTACACGTGGAGCCGGGTCTTGATGGCCTCGGGCGTGTCGTCGGAGCGGCCTTCCGCCGCCGCCCGCGTCATCATGCGGCGGATGAGCTCCTCCTCCGGCACGTCGAGCAGCAGGATGTGATTGAGGCGCTGGCCGCGCGCGGCGAGGGTGCGGTCCACGAGCTCCGCCTGGGCGGCCGTGCGCGGAAAGCCGTCGAGGACCGCGCCATGGTGCGCCTCCTCCTTCGCCAGCTCTTCCTTGATCAGGTTGAGGATGACGGTATCGGGGACGAGCTTGCCGTCGTCCATGTGCTTCTTGGCCTCGCGGCCGAGCGGTGTCCCCATCTGGACCGCGGCGCGGAGCAGGTCGCCCGTGGTGATCTTGGGGAGACCGAGTCGCGTGGCGAGGATCTTCCCCTGGGTGCCCTTCCCCGAGCCCGGCGCGCCTAAGAGCAGGACGAACACCGCGAGCCTACATGTACCGTTGGCGGCCGCGGAACTTGACGCGCCCTTCCTTCATGAACCCGTCGTAGTGGCGCAGCAGCAGGTGCTGTTGCACCTGCTGGACCGTGTCGAGCGCGACGCCGACCACGATCAGCAGCGCCGTGCCGCCGAACCCGAAGGGCATGTTGAGGATGTTCGACACCACGATCGGCAGCATCGCCACGATCGCCAGGAAGATCGCGCCGGGCAGCGTGATGCGGGACAACACTTCGTCGATGTAGTCCGCCGTCGCGGCCCCGGGCTTCACTCCCGGGATGAAGCCGCCCTGCTTCTTGAGGTTCTCCGCTAGGTCGACCGGGTTGAAGATGATCGAAGTGTAGAAATAGGCGAAGAAGATGATCAGGATCACGCTCGAGACAAGGTACACCGGCGACGTGACGCTGAAGTACTCGGCCAGGTGCTTGAGCGTCTGGTTGCCGCTGAACGTCGCGATCGTGCCCGGCACGATGATGAGCGACTGGGCGAAGATGATCGGCATCACGCCCGAGGAGTTGATGCGCAGCGGGATGAACGTCTTCTGCCCCTCGCGGATGCGTCCTCGCCCCATCACCTTGCGCGGGATCTGGATCGGGATGCGGCGGGCCGCGACGGTCACGGCCACCGTGCCGGCCACCACGAGCACCATGATGCCCAACACGACGAGCAGCACCGGGAAGGTGAGCGAGTGCGCCTTCAGAGCTTCGACCGTGCGCAGCGTCTCCGGCCAGATGCGCTCGATGATCGAGAAGAAGATGAGCAAGCTCATCCCGTTGCCGATGCCACGCTCGGTGATCTGCTCGCCCAGCCACATGATGAAGACACCGCCGGTCGTGAGCGTCAGCACGGTCGTCATGCGGAAGCCCCACCCCGCGTGTGCCACGGCGCCCGGCAGCTGCTCGGTGAACAGCGCAAAGCCGTAGGCCTGGAACACGCACAGCATCACCGTGAGGTAGCGCGTCCACTGGGTGAGCTTTTTCCGCCCCTCCTCGTCGCGCTGCATCTTTTCGATCACGGGGAAGACGGGCCCCGCGAGCTGGAACACGATGCTCGCGGAGATGTAAGGCATGATCCCGAGCGCGAAGACGGTGGCGCGAGAGAAGCCGCCGCCCGCGAACAGGTCGTACAGGCTGAACAGCGTGCCCTGACCCTGGTTCCGCAGGAAGTCCGCGAGGGCCTGGACATTCACCCCCGGTGTGGCGATGTGGGCCCCGACGCGGTAGATGACCAGACAGAGGAGCGTGAAGAGGATCTTCTCCTTCAGCTCCGGGACCTTGAACAGATTGGGGATCTGGGGCGCGGTCATCGGGTCAGCTCGCGATCGTCCCGCCCGCCTGTTCGATCTTCGTGCGCGCGGAGGCGGAGACCGTCACGCCCTTTATGCTGAACTTGCGCCGCACGTCGCCCATGCCGAGCAGCTTGATGGGGTGGTCCGGCCGGCGGACGAGCCCCGCCCCGAACAGCGTGTCGGGCGTCACCTCGACGCCCTCGGCGAGCTTGTCGAGGTGCCGGACGTTCACCACCTGCGCCGGTTGCTTGAAGGGGTTCGTGAAGCCGCGCTTCGGGATGCGCCGGATGAGCGGCATCTGGCCGCCCTCGAACCCGGGCCGTGTCTGGCCCCCGGTGCGGGCCGTCTGGCCCTTCCCCCCGCGGCCGGCCGTCTTGCCGATCCCAGAGCCGGGCCCGCGCCCTTTGCGGATGCGCGCGCGGTGGGAGCCACGCGGCGGCTTGAGCGTCGACAGGCTCAGGTGCGGCAGCTCGCTCTGCGGCGCCTTGCGGCGAGCCCGCGGTCTCGGTTTGGCCCTGGCCTTCGCCTTCGGCATCGCGCCCCCTTACTCCCCGGCTTTCGCGGGCGTCACCTGGACGAGGTGACGCACCTGATCGAGCATGCCCCGCAGCGCCGGGTGGTCCCGCTTCACCACGGCGTCCTGGTGGTGCTTGAGCCCGAGCGCCTCGAGCGTCCGGCGCTCGAACGCGGGCCGGCCGATCCCAGAGCGGACCTGCCGGATGCGGAGCTGGCCCTTGCCCACGGGCGGCAGCGCCTGATCCCGGCCTGGCTTCCGTTTGCGGTACTTCCGCGTGGGCGGCTTCCTAGCCATGCACCGTCTCCTGCCGCGACTTGTACGGAATCGCCTCGACCTCGACGCCACGCTCCTTGGCGACGCGCCGCGCCGTGGTGAGGCGCTGCAGCGCGTCGATCGTAGCCCGCACCATGTTGTGCGGGTTGGTAGAGCCGAGGCTCTTGGTGAGGATGTCGCGCACGCCGGCGCACTCGAGCACGGCGCGCACCGCGCCGCCCGCGATCACACCGGTCCCCGTGGCCGCGGGCTTCAAGAGGACGCGCCCCGCGCCGTGGTCGCCCACGATCTCGTGTGGGATCGTGCCGCCCGTGAGCGGCACCTCCATCATGCGGCGGCGCGCGGCCTCGACTGCCTTGCGGACCGCCTCGCTCACCTCATTCGCCTTGCCCGTCGCGATGCCGACCCGGCCCTGCCCGTCTCCCACGGCGACGAGCGCGTTGAACCCGAAGCGCCGGCCGCCCTTGACGACCTTGGCGACGCGGTTGATCGAGATCACGTTCTCGACGAGGCCGTCGCCTTCACGCTGCCGCTCGCCGCCGTCGCGCCGCTCGCCGCCACGACCGCGTCCGCCCCGCCCCCGACCGCGCCCCCGACCACCGCCCCCCCCGCCTCCGCCGCCCCCCCCGCCACTCCCCCCACCCCCGCCGCCCCCACCACTGCCGCCCGGTCGGGCCTCACCCGGCTCGCCGCCGGCGTGGGCCGTCTCCGGCTCGCGCGCCGCGGCCGTTTCCGGGGCCGGTGCCGCGGGCCGCTGCTCCTGTTCGTTTGCCATTAGAACTCCAATCCGCCTTTCCGGGCGCCGTCGGCTACGGCCTTCACGCGCCCGTGGTACTGGTACCCGCCGCGGTCGAACACGACCGTGGTGATTCCCTTCGCCTTGGCGCGGGCCGCGATCAGCTGCCCGAGCGCGAAGCTCCGGGCCGTCTTGCCCCTGCCGTCGACCTGCACGCCGTCGGACGTGTCGGCCGCGCCCAGCAGCGTGACCCCGCGCGTGTCGTCCACGACCTGGGCGTACATGTGCTTCGACGAGCGGAACACCACGAGTCGAGGCCGCGCGGGCGTGCCCGCCACTTTCTTACGCACCCGCAGGTGTCGCCGGTAGCGGCGGCTCTCGCGTGTTTTGATCTTGCGGATCGATCGCATGGCCTATTTCACCGCCTGGGCGGTCTTGCCGGCCTTGCGGCGCACCTGCTCGCCCACGTAACGGATCCCCTTGCCCTTGTACGGCTCGGGCGGCCGGATGGCCCGCAGCTCCGCCGCCACCTGCCCCACGAGCTCCTTGTCCACGCCCTCGACCTTCACGACGACGTTGTTGTCCACCGAGATCTTGATCCCCTGCGGCGCGTGGTACGGCACCGGATGGGAGAAGCCCACGACGAGCTGGACGCCGAACGGTCTCGGCTCGGCCTTGTAGCCCACGCCCTGAATCTCGAGCGACTTGGCGAATCCCCTGGTGACGCCGTCCACCATGTTGGCGATGAGCGTGCGGGTGAGTCCGTGAAGCGCCTTGTGTCGGCTTTCGTCGGACGGCCGCCGCACCACGATCGCGTTGTTCTCGAGCGCGATCGCCAGCTCCGGGTGCACGGTGCGGCCGATCTCACCCTTCGGACCCTTCACGGTCACCCGCTGTCCTTCGATCTGGGCGGTGACGCCTTGGGGCAGCGGGACCGGCTTCTTGCCGATGCGCGACATGGGCCGGGCCTCCTACCAGACCAGCGCGAGCAGCTCGCCGCCCACACGGGCGGTGCGGGCTTCGCGGTCCGACATCAGGCCTTGCGGCGTCGAGAGAATCGCCATCCCCAGACCGTTCTTGACCCGCGGGATCTCGCGCGCCTTGACGTAGCGCCGCAGGCCGGGCGCGGAGACGCGCTGCAGCTCGCGGATGACGGGAGCATCGTTGTGGTACTTGAGGTAGAGCCGCAGTAGCCCGTGACGACCGTCGTCCAGCACCTTGAAGTCCTGGATGTAGTGGTTGTCGCGGAGCAGCCGCGCGATCTCGACCTTCAGCTTCGACACCGGCATGTCCACCCGGCGGTGCCCCGCCTGGCACGCGTTGCGCACCCGGGTCAGCATGTCGGCGACGGGATCAGTCACGCTCATCTCACCTTCCGTCCTTTACCAACTGGCCTTGCGCACGCCGGGGATCTCCCCGCGCAGTGCGAGCTCGCGGAAACAGATACGGCACAGCTTGAATTTGCGGAGCGTGCCGCGACTGCGGCCGCAACGCTGGCAGCGGTAGTAGCCGCGCACCGCGAACTTCGGCTTCCGTTTGACCTTCTCGATCCACGTCTTCTTCGCCATGCAATCGTCTCCTAGTCCCATTCCAACGTGTCGTCGTCGCGCACGTCCGATGTCCGCCGGGCCCGAACCGTTGGAACGGACTAGGCGACCGCGACCGGGGCCTCGCCCCGGAAGGGCATCCCCAGCTCGCGCAACAGGGCCAGGGCGGTGTCGTCCCGGCCGGCGCTCGTCACGAGCGTGATATCCATCCCGTGGATCTTCTCGACCTTGTCGTAGTCGATCTCGGGGAAGATCATCTGCTCCTTGATGCCGATGGTGTAGTTGCCGCGGCCGTCGAAGCTGTCGGTCGGCAGCCCGCGGAAGTCGCGCATGCGCGGCACCGCGATGGAGATAAACCGGTCCAGAAACTCGTACATCCGCGCCCCGCGCAGCGTGACGGCGCACCCGATCGCCATCCCCTGGCGCAGGTTGAAGTTCGCGACCGACTTCTTGGCGCGCGTCACGACCGGGTGCTGGCCCGTGATGGCCGCGAGCTCCGCCACGGCCGCCTCCAGCCCCTTGGGGTTCTTGGGGGCGTCCCCCATCCCGACGTTGAGCACGATCTTCACGAGCTTCGGGATCTCGTGCGTGTTCTGGAAGCCGAACTGCTGCGCGAGCTTGGGCCGCACCCGCTGCTCGTAGTACTCGTGCAGCCGCGGCGGCGGCGCGGGCTCGGGCGGCGGGCCCGGGGGCTCGGCCGGACGGGGCTCCGCCTCGGGCCCTTTCTTGGGCTTCTTGGCCCTGGGCTCCTTGGCCCGGGGCGGCGCCGCGGGGGCCGCGGGGGCCGCGGGGGCGGCGGGGGCGGCGGCCGCCTCGGCCTGCGTCGGCTCGTCTCCCCGGGGCGCCGCCCCGGGGTCAGCCGCCCCGGGGTCAGCCGCCCCGGCCTGCTTCGGTCCCTTCTCTTGGGTGTCCGCCATCGGCTACCTCACGCGCGGGATCGGCTGGCCGGACTTCACCGCAATCCGCTCCACCGTCCCATCCTTGTCGAGGCGCCGCCGGACGCGTGTCGGCTCGCCCGACTTCGGGTCGAGCAGCATCACGTTCGACGCCGCGATGGGTGCGGGGAACTCGATGATCCCGCTCTCCTCGTTCGGCGTGGCGGCCCGCTTGTGCTTCTTCACGACGTTCACGCCCTCCACCACGATCCGGAACTGCTTGGGAAACACCCGCAGCACCTTGCCTTCCTTGCCGCGGTGCTCGCCCGAGATGACCCGGACGGTGTCGCCCTTGGCGACGCGCAGCTTGTGCCGCGCGGGCTCGCGGGACTCGGCGCGCGCGCGCCGGCTCTTCCGGTAGACGAGCGGCTTCATCTCAGATGACCTCCGGGGCGAGCGACACGATCTTCATGAACTTCTTCTCCCGGAGCTCGCGGCCGACGGGGCCGAAGATACGGGTGGCGCGCGGCTCCCCCTGGTCCGTGATGAGCACGGCGGCGTTCTCGTCGAACCGGATGTAGGAGCCGTCCTTGCGCTTGGTCTCCTTGGCCGTGCGCACGATCACCGCCCGCGCCACCTCACCCTTCTTGATCTGGCCGGTGGGGATCGCGTCCTTGATCGTGACCACGACGATGTCGCCGAGCCCGCCGTAGCGACGCTTGGACCCGCCGAGCACGCGGATCACGAGCGCGCTGCGCGCGCCCGAGTTGTCCGCGATCTTGACAATCGATTCCTGCTGGATCACGGTCGCCGCCCCTCAGCGCGCGTGCTCGAGGACTTCGACCACGCGCCACCGCTTGGTCTTCGACAACGGCCGGGTCTCCACGATCCGCACCATATCTCCCGCCTTGGCGCCCTTGTCGTTGTGGGCCGCGACGTGCTTGGTGCGCACCACCTGCTTCCCATAGAACCCGTGTGCGAAGCGACGCACCAGCGAGACCGTGACGGTCTTCGCCATCTTGTCGCTCACCACGACGCCCGTGCGGGTCTTGCGCTGCCCGCGCTGCCCCGGCTGCCCCGTCATGCGCGCTTCCTCTCCTGCAGAATGGTGTGGATCCGCGCGATCTCGCGGCGGATGGCGCGAAACTGCAGCGGGTTCGGGATCGCCTCCGTGCCGCGGCGAAAGGCCAGGCGGAAGCGCTCCTCGGTGAGCACCGCGAGCTTCTGCTCGAGCTCTTCGGTCTTCAGCTCCCGCAACTGCTCGGGCTTCTGCCTCGGCATGCTACCGCTCCTCCCGCTTCACGAACTTCGACTTGATCGGCAGCTTGGCGGCCGCGAGATCGAGCGCGATCCGCGCCAAGTCCTCCGCGATCCCCTCGATCTCGAACATCACGCGGCCCGGCTTCACCACCGCGACCCACCCCTCGGGGTTCCCTTTCCCCTTCCCCATCCGGGTCTCCGCCGGCTTCTTGGTGATCGGCTTGTCGGGGAACAGCCGGATCCACACCTTGCCGCCCCGCTTCATCTCGCGTGTGAGCGCCACCCGCGAGGCCTCGATCTGGCGGTTCGTGATCCACCCCGGCTCGAGGGCCATCAGCCCGTAGTGGCCGAACGCGACGGTGTTGCCCCGCGTCGCCATCCCCTTGGTGCGACCCTTGAACCGCTTGCGAAACTTGACGCGCTTCGGTGCCAGCATGGCTCACACGCCCGTCGAATAGGTGCGCCCGTGCAGATCCTCGGTGCGCTCGCCCTTGAAGATCCACACCTTCACGCCGATGGTCCCGTACGTGGTCTTGGCCGTCGAGAGGGCGTAATCCACGTCGGCGCGGAGCGTGTGCAGCGGCACCCGTCCCTCATGGTAGCCCTCGGTCCGCGCGATCTCGGCCCCACCCAGGCGCCCCGCCGTCTTGATCTTGATCCCCTGTGCCCCCATCCGCATCGCGCTTTGCACGGCGCGCTTCATGGCGCGCCGGAACGAGATGCGCTGGGTGAGCTGGTGCGCGACGCTGTCCGCCACGAGCTGGGCGTCGAGCTCCGGCCGCTTGATCTCCTCGACGTTGATCCCGACTTCCTTGCCCGTCAGCTGGGCGAGCTCGTCGCGCAGCTTGTCCACCTCGGCGCCCCGCTTGCCGATCACGACGCCCGGCCGCCCCGTGTGCACGGTGACGGTGACCTTCCCCGGCTTGCGCTCGATATGCACGTCGGCGATGGCCGCATGGGCGAGCCGCGTCTTGAGATACTTGCGGACCAGCTCGTCTTCCTTCAGGAGCTCCGGGAAGTCCCGGCGCGCATAGTAGCGGGAGCGCCACTGCTTGACGATCCCGAGCCGGAACCCGTAGGGATGCGTTTTCTGGCCCACTTACTTGCTCTCTTTCTTCTTGGGCTTGGATCGCGACGCCCGCGCCTTGGCCTTGGTGCGCTTGCGCTTCGCGGCGGCCTTGGCCTTCGCCGCGGTCTTGGCGGGGCGGGCTTTCGGCTCCGCCTTGGCCTCCGTTGCCCCCGCCTTGACGGGCGGGGCGAGAGGCGCCGTCTCGTCCGCCACGACGTGGATCTCCACGTGGCTGGTGCGCTTCAGAATCGGGGTGGCCCGGCCCATGGCCGCCGCCGTGAAGCGCTTGAGGGTCGGCCCTTCGTTCACCACCGCGTAGCGCACGCGCAGCCGGTCGGCGTCGAACGCCGCGTTTTGGCGCTGCGCCTGCTGCTCGGCGTTCGCCACCGCCGACTTGAGCACCTTGTGGATCTGCTTCGCCGCCAACTTCTTCGAGAACCGGAGGATGGCGTACGCCTCCGGCACCGCGCGGCCGCGGATCTGATCGATGACGAGCCGCATCTTGCGGGGCGACTGGCGCACGGTGCGCTGAATGGCCCGGGCTTCCATCCGCTACTCCTTGGCCGCCTGCGCTTGGGCCTCGGCTTCGGCTGCCTCGCGCTCCTGTGCCGAGCCCTTGGCCGAGTGCCCGCGGAACAGCCGCGTCGCCGCGAACTCGCCGAGCTTGTGGCCCACCATGTTCTCGGTGATGTACACCGGGATGAACTTGTTCCCGTTGTGCACCGCCAGCGTGTGGCCTACGAAGTCGGGCGTGATCGTGCTGCGCCTTGACCAGGTCTTGAAGACCTTCTTCTCGTTCTTCTCGTTCAGGGCCTGGATCTTCACGAGGAGCGACGGCTCGACGTAAGGCCCTTTCTTCACGCTGCGTCCCATGGCTAGTCCCCGTTCCTAATGCGGAATGCGGAATTCGGAATGCGGAATGGCAGGGCGAAGCTCGAACCCCGCATTGCAATTCCGCATTCGACATTCCGCATTTCGCATTTCATTGTGTCGCCTTCCCCCGTTTGCGGCCCCGGACGATGAGTTTCGTCGACGGTTTCTTCTTGTGCCGCGTTTTCTTCCCCTCGACCTTGCCCCAGGGCGACGTGGGCGGCCGGCCGCCCGAGGTCTTGCCCTCGCCGCCGCCCAGCGGGTGGTCGACGGGGTTCATCGCCACGCCGCGCACGCGGGGCATGCGCCCGAGCCAGCGGGCCTTACCCGCTTTGCCCACCGACAGCAGCTCGTGCTCGGCGTTCGACACCTCGCCGATCGTGGCGAGGCATTCGCCGCGCACCATCCGCATCTCGGTCGAGCGAAGCCGCAGCGTCACGTAGTTGCCTTCCTTCGCCACCACCTGCACGCCGGTGCCCGCGGAACGGGCGAGCTGGCCGCCGCGCCCGATCTTGAGCTCCACGTTGTGCACCGTGGTGCCGAGCGGGATCTCGAACAGGGGCATGGCGTTGCCGACGCGGATGTCCGAGCCCGGGCCCGAGACGACGGTGTCGCCCACGGCGAGCCCCTTGGGCGCCACGATGTAGCGCTTCTCCCCGTCTGCGTATTGCAGCAGCGCGATCCGCGCCGTGCGGTTCGGGTCGTACTCGATCGCCGCCACGCGTGCCGGCACGCCGAACTTGTCGCGCCGGAAGTCGATGCGGCGGTACTGCCGCTTGTGGCCGCCCCCCCGATACCGGGCCGTGATGTGGCCCTTGTTGTTCCGACCCCCGGTGCGCCGCAGCGGCTCGACGAGCGACTTCTCGGGGGTCGTCTTCGTGATCCCCTCGAAGTCCGAGACGGAGCGGAACCGCGTCGCCGGCGTCACCGGCTTGAACTGTCGAATGCCCATGTCAGCCCTCGAACACCTGGATCGCGTCGCCCTCTTTGAGGGTCACGATCGCTTTCTTCCAGGACGACCGCCGCCCGACGTAGCGGCCCAGGGTGCGACGCTTGGCGCGCACCACGAGCGTGCGAACGTCGGTCACGGTGACCTTGAACAGCGCCTCGATCGCCGCCCGGATCTGCGGCTTGGTGGCGTCGGCGTGGACCCGGAACGCATACTCCTTGCGGGCCGCGTAGGCCGCCGAGGACTTCTCGGTGACCACGGGCCCGACGATCATGCGGTGCAGCTCAGGCATCGTCGGCCTCCGGCTTGGCGGCGCCCGCCTCGCCCAGCGCCGGCAGCTCGATCACGACCGCGTCGGACCAGAGAATCTCGTACGCCGTGGCGTCGGCGAACCGCATGACGCGCACCTTGGGAATGTTGCGGCCGGAGAGGTACACGTTGTGAGCGTGGGGCGCCGCGCCCGCGGTCAGCACGAGCACCTTCTTGTCCGCGACGCCCACCGCCCCGAGCAGCTCAGCGAGGGTCTTGGTCTTCGGCTTCTCGTACTCGAGCGCGTCCACCACGAACACCGCCGCCTCGCGCGCGCGGGCGTTGAGCGCCGACTTCTTCGCGAGCTGGCGCACCTTCTTCGGGATGCCCAGCCGGTAGTCGCGCGGGTGCGGCCCGAACACGATCCCGCCGTGCCGCCAGTGCGGCGCGCGGATCGAGCCCTGCCGCGCGCGGCCCGTGCCCTTCTGCCGCCACGGCTTCTTATTCCCGCCCGAGACCTCGCTCCGCGTCTTGGTGTCGTGCGTCCCCTGGCGCTGGTTCGCGAGGTAGGTGACCACCGCGCGGTGCAACGCGTGCTCGTTCACCGTGCCGTCGAACAGCGCGGCCGGCAGGTGCATCTCCTTCTTCTTCGCGCCGGCGGCGGAGTAGTGTGGCGCCTCAATCATGGCGGCTGGGACCTCCCTGCTTGCGCACGGTGAGGAGCCCGTTCATGGGTCCCGGCACCGCGCCGCGCACGAACAACAGGTTCCGCTCGGCGTCCACGCGCACGACCGTGAGACCGAGCTCCGTAAAGCGGCGCGCGCCCATGTGCCCCGGCATCCGCTTCCCCTTGATGATGCGCGACGGGTCGGTGCCCGGCGCGATCGAGCCGGGCTTGCGGTGCCGCGTGTTGCCGTGGGTCTCGGGGCCGCCGCCGAAATGATGGCGGTGTACCACGCCCTGGAACCCCCGACCCTTGGTCACGCCGGTGACCTTCACCCGGTCGCCCGCGCTGAAGATCGCCACGGTGACGCGCTCGCCCGGCTGCGGCGCCGCGGCCTCGCCCACCACCGGAAAGCTGTGCAGCACGCGGGGCGCGGTCTCGAGCCCCGCCCGCTTCGCGTGCCCGGCGAGCGCCCGGGGCGTGCGCCGCGGCTTCTTCGCGCCGAAGCCGAGCTGGACCTGCGCCCCCGTCACCTGCACCACGGGGCACGGGCCCGCCTCGATCACCGTGACCGGCACGTGCGCGCCGTCCGCGTCGAACACGCGGGTCATGCCGAGCTTGCGTCCAATGAGTCCGTTCATTTGACGTCGTCCGTTATCCGTCATCCGTCGCCCGTGGTGCTACTCCACCTTGATCTCGACATCCACGCCTGCGGGCAGATCGAGCTTGGTCAGGGCGTCGACGGTCTGGGAGCGTGAATCGAGAATGTCGATCAGCCGCTTGTGCGTCTTCAGCTCGAACTGCTCACGGCTCTTCTTGTCGATGTGCGGGCTGCGGAGCACCGTCCACAACTGCCGCTTGGTGGGCAGCGGGATGGGGCCCGAGACCTGCGCGCCGGTCTTCTCGGCCGTGCGCACGATGTCCGCCGCCGCCTGGTCGATCAGCGCGTGGTCGAACGCCTTGAGACGAATTCGGATCTTGCCAGCCATGTGAACCTCAGTCGGTAGTCGGTTAGCCGGATAGTCGGTTAGCGGATCGTCTACCCGGCTATCCGCCTATCCGCCTATCCGTCTATTTCAGGATTTTCGTCACCACGCCCGCGCCGACGGTGCGGCCGCCTTCGCGGATCGCGAACCGCAGCTGCTCCTCCATCGCGATCGGCGTGATCAGCTCGATCGTCATCTTCGTGTTGTCCCCCGGCATCACCATCTCCACCCCCGCCGGCAGCTCCACCGTCCCCGTCACGTCCGTCGTCCGCAGGTAAAACTGCGGCCGATACCCCTTGA
>WNGL01001018.1_pt1 | contig 42302 bp, 44 predicted proteins | sample 5400591 | NCBI WGS metagenome assembly WNGL01 (sample SAMN13153377, study PRJNA577476) | soil metagenome | isolation source: 80 cm soil or saprolite under Garry oak tree replicate 1 | place: USA:California | collected 2016-06-15
CGACGAGCGTGTCGGGATCGATCGTGGCCGGCAGCGAACGAGTGATCGCGCGCGCTTCGATCGCTCGCTCGCGCGTCACGTATACGTCCCACGGACGGGATGGGCTCGAGAAAAGGAAGACCGTGGTGTCGCTGTCGGGACCGATGTCGGGCGACGCGTGCATGCCGGGGATGTCCGACACGGCGTGGTCGGCATGCGAAACGGCGAAGACCCTGCGAAGCGAGACCGCCGCATCCTCGTTGTGGAGATATGCGAGCGCGCGTCCGTCCGGGCGCCACACCGCGCCGTACTCGTCGTGGATGCTGTCGGTCATGCGCTCGATCCGCCCGATCTCACGCTCGGCGTAGGCCGCGATCGCGACCTCCTGCCGTCCCCGTGTGTCCGTCGTGAACGAGATGCGCGTTCCGTCGGGTGACCAGCGCGGATCGACCGATTCACCATCGATCCCGCCGCGGGTCTCGAGGCGAGTTGCGTCGCCGCCGCTTGCCGCGACGACGTAGAGGTCCGCGTTGGTGCGGACGTCCTCGCGCCGCGACCCGAAGGCAAGGAGCGTGCCGTCCGGAGACCACTGCGGCTGGACATCGTCGCGGGCTCCGTTCGTGAGCGCGCGCTTCGCGCCGGTCGTGACATCGATCACGTGGACGGCGAAGGCGTTTCCGCCGGCGTTGGCGGTGTACGCGAGCTTCGTGCCGTCGGGAGACCACGCGAGATCGCGATGCATCACGCCCGGCTCGTTCGTGAGATTGCGCTCGTGCTCGCCGTCACGATCGACGAGCCAGATGTCGAAGCGCTCGTCGCCGCCGTTATCCCGGAGGAACGCGAGGTGCTTCGCGTCGGGAGACCACCGCGGCCAGACCGATCGCTCGTTCGCCTCGGTCAGCTGGAAGATGCGCTCGCCGTCCAGCGGCGCGCTGAAGATCTCGAACGTTCCAGAACGGTTCCACGAGAACGCGACTTCGCTGCCGTCGGGCGAGAGATCGATGCCGCCCCAGATGTAATCCACGTACGGCACGCCCGCGAGCTCCTCGACCGAAAGGCGGCGATACCGGTCCCCGATGGAGCGTGGCGCGACGACCGGCGGCGGCGGCTGGATGTCCGTCGGTGGATTCGCGATGGTCGTCGGCGGCCGGGCCGTACCTGGCGCGTCCCAGTCCTCGGCGAAGCTCTTGGGGCGCTTGGACGCGGGTGTCTCGCCGGTGGCCGTGAGGGGGCGCGGGGGCAAGCCCCCGCGTTGAACTGGCCGTCGAGGTCTCTCCACAAGCTCGCGCGCTTCACTCGCGACGACGAGCGTTTCCGGACCCATCGCGGCTTCCCGGGGCGCGGTCACCTCACGCGGGACGATCGGATCGTGGGGGACAAGCTTGTCCTCGAGGCGTCCCTTGTACGCGCGGTCCCACGGCGCTTGCAGCAGGATGCCGAACTCCTTACGCGGTTTCGGGAGCTCGTCCTGGAGCGTCAGGAGATTGTCCTTTCCCGCGTTCCACATCGGCGACCGCCGCGCGGACAACACGACCGAGAAGCTCAGTGGAAGGAGCGCACGCGCGGCGTCGCTCGCGAGGTCGAGGTCGCCACACACCAGGACGCCTCCGGCCTTTCGCAGGAGCAGGACCGTCGCGCCGTACCCGTTGGCATGCACTCGGACCGCACGTGCGTCCGGACGGACGAGCTCGTCGTCGCCGAGAACGAGGTCGGGTCCACCCGGGATGCCATCCGCATCGTCCGCGTGCGCCGCCACCTGGAGACCGAGCGCCTCGCGGTACTTGCCGGCGTCGGCTGCGCGCGCTGCGTTCGTCGCGACCAGGAGAGAGGCGGGCCCCGCGCCGCGCACGAGCCTGAGCGCGCGTTCGCTGAACGGCGGAGCGTCGATGAGGAGATTCCCGCGTTGTTCGTCGTAGACGATGTACTGGCGCTCGTTCTCGAGAGGCTCGTACAGCTCGAAAATCCACGACCGGAGCTGATGAATGTCCACGGGGCCGGCCTATCCTAGCGTCGGAAGAAGGAGCAGGCCGTCCGCACGAACGAGTTGTTTTCTTATCTCGAGTCTTCGTGCCGCATGCGCGACGCGGTCCTCGCTCCAATCGAAAAGCTTCGTGACCTTCGCTTCGCTCACGCCGCCGGCAAGGTCGAGCAGATGAGCGAGAAGCGCGGTCATGGCATCCGCGGACGACGCGGATGCCGCGGCGCGCACGGTTTCAGGGTAGCGATGCACGAACAGGTCGTAGGTGTAGTTGTAGTCCTCGCGCCCTTCGCCCACGGCGCGCACCCGCGCCACGTACATGAGGCGCTGAAGCTCCTCGATCGCCTTCGCGTAGTCGGACCTGCCGTCTTGTGAGGTGATGCCGAGCGCCGACCGCATCCGTTTGGTCTGCGTCTCCCCGTTCACCGCGAGGAATTCGATCACGCGTCGAGCGATCTCGGAGAGCCGGCCCGCGCGCACGTCCTCGAGGTGGTCGTCGGGATCGCCGGCGCGCCCAAAGGTCGCATAAAAGGTTGGCAGCATCTTCAGCGAAACGAAGGTCGGCTTTTTGACCAGGAGCTTTCCGTAGTAGAGGCGCTTCTTCTCGGCGAGCTCGTCCTTCCAACCCCACATCCATTCCCACTTGCGGCCGTCGCTGCGCGTGTCGAGGTGGTCGAACGCGGCCGGGATCGGATAGGCCGACTCGCCCGTGAACGCGAAGCAGAAACCGAGATCGTCGACCATGCGCACCAGCGCGTCCGCGGTCTTCACGGCGTGCCGCGCGGCGACCTTCTCGCGATGACGAGTGAGGGCTCGCTCGACATCTCGGGAGGGCGCAGGTGCGCGCCCGACGCGCGGTCGGCGATACTCAGCGGCCATCGCGATCGAGCGTGGGGGTGTCAGGGTGAACGGTCAACCAAGGCTCATCCATCTAAAGGGCGCGTCCGAGCTCGAGCCCAAATGCGGCGCGACCGACGCGACGAGCACGACGAACTGGGTACGCGGAGCTTCCTTTCCGGAGGTGTACGTGCCGGCGGAGGTCGTCGGAGGCGCCGACCTCGTATGCCGCAAGTGCCAGGAAGAGGCCATCGCCAACGACAGCGGTTCCGACGACGAGGTCGTACCCGATGGCGAGGAGACGAGCGTCGGTGCACTCGAGGATGTGAGCGATGCGGACCTGCTCGCCGAGATCGCACGTCGCATGGGAGACGAGGAGGTTCTAGCCCAGGAAGAGCGCAAGGAGCCCAAAGACCACCGCAACTGACATCGCGCGACGCGAACGCTGGTGCAACCTGGCGAACTCGATGCGCGCGGGCGAGCTCTGCGGCTGCTCCTCGAACCCAGGCGTTGCAGCGCGGATCTGCCTCGCGACTGGATCGGCCCACGCGCTCGAGTAGAGCGACGCGACGGCGAGGATAGTGAGGGCGACCCAGCGCAGCACCAAACGCGTGTCCGGCGCGCCGGTGATCTCGAAGCCGAACGCCTTGAGGACGCTCGTGACGATCAACACCATCACCGAGAAGACAGCGAGCCCGTCAAAGCGAGCGAGCACGTTTCCAAAGAGGGTGCCCGCGTCGGCGGATGTGCGAGCCGAGGCAAACAGGGCAGGCGCGACCGCGGTCCCCAGCACCAGCGACCCACCGACGAGGATCGCGAGCGCCAGGTGGTAGAGGAACTGGAGCAGGTCGAAGGACAGCGTCTCCACGGGGGAATCCGAGCATACCGGGAATTTCCGAGCGCACAGGTCGGTTTAGCATTGAGCGCAAGGGAGCTCTAATGCCGACATATCGCGACTTCTTCGCCGACATCAAAAAGCGTATCCACGAGGCGACGCCCGAGCAGGTCCAAGACCTGATTCGATCGGGCGACGTCCAGCTCGGCGACGTTCGCGAGAAGGACGAGTGGAACTCCGGCCACATCGTAGGCGCGGTGCACGTCCCGAAGAGCTATCTCGAGCAGTGGGCCGAGGACCGTCTCCCCGAGAAAGACAAGACCACCATCCTCTATTGCGCGGGCGGCGTGCGTTCGGCCATGGCCGCGGACACTCTGCAGAAGCTCGGCTACCAGAAGGTCATCTCCATGGCCGGTGGATTCAATCGCTGGAAGGACTCCGGCAAGCCGTGGACAACGCCCGCGAGCTTCACGCCGGAGCAAGCGCAGCGGTACTCGCGTCATCTTCTGATCCCGGAAGTCGGCGAGGCCGGTCAGCAGAAGCTTCTGAACAGCAAAGTCTTGCTGATCGGAGCGGGCGGACTGGGATCGCCGGCGGCGTACTACCTCGCGTCAGCAGGCGTCGGTACGCTCGGCATCGTCGACTCCGATGTCGTCGACCTCACCAACCTGCAGCGCCAGATTCTTCACACCACCGAACGCATCGGTGAGTCGAAGGTCTCGTCCGCGAAGCAAACGCTCGAGGCGCTGAATCCCGACGTGAAGATCGTCGGCTACGAGGAGCGTCTCACCGCGGCGAACATCGACCGGATCATCGAGGGCTACGACGTGATCATCGATGGCGCCGACAACTTCCCCACCCGCTATCTCCTGAACGACGCATCGGTGAAGCACCGCATCCCCGTCGTTCATGGCTCGATCTACCGCTTCGAGGGTCAGGTCACGGTCTTCAAGCCCTTCGAAGGTCCGTGCTACCGCTGCTTATTCCCGGAGCCGCCCCCGCCGGAGCTCGCGCCGTCATGCGCGGAAGCCGGCGTCCTCGGCGTCCTGCCGGGAGTCATCGGCACGGTACAGGCGACGGAAGCGATCAAGCTCGTGCTCGGGATCGGCGAGCCGCTCGTGGGCCGCTATCTCCTGTATGACGCACTCGAAGGCAGCTTCCGCGAGGTCCGTCTGCGCCGCGATCCGGAGTGCCCGGTCTGCGGCGAGCATCCGAGCATCACCGATTACATCGACTATGAGGGCTTCTGCGCCTCGCCCGCGGAATGGCGCGCTGAAAACGTACCCGCGAAAGTAACCACTCCCGCCGACTAACGCCCCGTATTCTGGAGCTGATGCGCCGCGCGGCCCTGCTATTCATTATGGCGACGCTTGTCGTCGCCGCGTGCTCGACGAACGGTCCGAGCAGCGCGACGCAGTCGCCGTCGAAGACCGCGGATATCAAGCGCGCGAAGCTCGATATCGCTTACAGCGCGTTCGTCGACCAGGACGTTCACCACGTGACCAGCAAGAAAGCGCTGGAGTCGTCGCTTCAGGCGGTGCGTACCCTCATCCAGGGCGCCGGCGGCAAGGCTGATGTGGCCACGCCGGACTTTCAGGACGTCGACGAGCCGCAGACGGCGGACTTCAATAAGTTCGCTGACACGGTGAGCCAGCTCGCGGCGAGCAATCCCAACGTCTCGGCGAGCAAGATCGCGGACGCGGCAATCGGCGGAATGATCGACGCCAGCCCGGACTGTCACACGTACTACGTGGCGAGCTCGTCGGTCCACCAATCGCGCCCCTTCACGCCTCGGGGTAGCTCGGCGTTGATTCCGGCCCAGGGAACGAGTCTTGGCGCCGCCGACGAAGCGGGGCTGACCGGGAAGATTCTCCCCGGCGGCATCGCGTACATCACCTTCCGTGAGTGGACGGTGAACGCGAACTACAAGATCGTCGAGCATCTGCGGACGCTGCTCGATAAGGCAGTGGCGCAAGGCGCGAAGGCCTGGCTTTTTGATCTTCGCGGCAACCTCGGTGGCGTGGCCACCGACGCACACAGCATGTTCTTGAACGGCGAGCCCACCTTCACACTCCTCCTCAAGAACGGCAGCGGAGGCACCGCGTCGGGCAACAAGGACCTGCGCCTGCCCAACGCATATCAGCTACCGATGGCGGTCGTCCTGAACGACCGGAGCGCATCGGACACCGAGATCTTTGCCCTCGCCCTCAAAGAGAACAAGCGCGCGACGATCGTCGGGCAGACGACCGTCGGCTGCCTGGGCGGCTTCTCTCCGAACCATTTCAGCGACGGCAACGAGCTGGCGGTCGTGGCCCAGGAATTGGCGGGTGCGCAGACCAGGGCGAAGTACAACAACGCCGGCATTCCGCCCGATGTGCAGGCTGACGACGCGACCGCCTTGGCCAAGGCGATCGAAATACTCCAGCAGAAGATCGCGGGGAGCTGAGTCTGCGGCGCCTTGCCGGCCTGGTACTGGCGGTCCTGATCGGTGGCTGCGTCGCCGCGCCGACCGCGCAGCCCTCACCGACGACGACCACCGTCGCGATCAACGAGGGCACCAAACCTGAGATCGTCGATGTGCTCCAGCGCCGGCAAGCAGCGCTCACCTTCAAGGACCTGCGTGGATTCCAAGCGACCGTGGACCTCACGCGACCGGCCTTCCGGCGATGCCAGCAGGAGACGTTCGATGCCGCGGCGCGACAGGGCTTCGTAGCCCCAGCCATCAATGTGGTCAAGGTCGAGCCCTATGGAGACAGCTACGTTCGCGCCTACGTTCAGGACGGGTCGAGCGGAGTGGAGCGCCTCTATTTCCGCCGCGACGGCGATCATTGGGTCCTCACTGAGCCGAAGATCGACGAGCTCGGCGGGGAGCGCTCACGGGTCGTAGAGGGAGTACGGGTCGACTACTGGGGCATCGACGAGGATGTCGTCGGGTTCGTCGGCCACGAGGCCGCCGCGACAAGAGAGTTCTTGACGCCGTACGCGAACTCGACGGTCCGCGATCCGTACTCGGTCAAGCTGATCCCAACACGCGAGACCGCCGGCATCGTCGCATGTCAGTTCGTCGCGTTCGCGAATTCACACGACGAGCACGCACCGTTCATCGGCATGTGGCAGCTCTGGCTCTCCCCGAGCTTGGATCGCGTCTCGGACTACGAGCAGCTGGTGCTCCGGCACGAGGGTCTTCACTACCTTCAGGACCAGTTCAGCCACAGCATCACCATTCGCCTCGATTGGTGGCTCATAGAGGGATGGCCCGACTTCATTGCGAAGTCGCGTGGTCGCTACGCAATCGTCGCGGCGGTGTGTGCGAGCAGCGTGCCCACCCTGAAGCGCATCGTCGATGGCGTCCCGACCGAGCCCGACACGCCGCCCGAGGTCACAGGGAACTACTACGCGGTCGCCAACTCGATGGTCGAATACGTGTACGCGACCTACGGACCGCAGAGCTACTGGAATCTCGTCGCCCTTTACAAGGACAACGTCGACTACCGCGTGAACTATCCGAAGATCTTCAAGGTCGAGCCGGACGCGTTCTACCAGGGCTGGCTCGCGTTCGCGAAGAAGAGATACTGCTGACCCACACGTCGGGCAATCGAACAAGCGAGCGGTAAGCCTGCGCGCTTCTCCGGGGCATAGGCTTCCCGGCACAGGACCCACGGACCATACCCCTGGGACGATTTTGGTACCCATGGGCCATTGGCGAACAGGGCCGGGGGCCGATATGGTCGCGGAGCGCACGTGAGGAAGGGAAGTGACGACCGCTTGAGGTCAGGCGTCGCCAAGGTCACCGCGCTCCAGCTCGAGGTCGCCGGACCGGTTCCGGACGTCATTGCCCGCGCGAAGTCGGGCGACCGAGTCGCGTTCGCGGAGCTTTACGACCAGCACGTTGACTCCGTGTACCGCTACCTGCTCTACCGCGTGCGCGAGCCATCCGACGCCGAGGATCTCGCGAGCGAAGTGTTCACGAGAGCCTTCGCGAACATCCATCGCTATCGCTGGCAGGGGAAGTCGTTCCTGGCGTGGCTCTACACGATCGCGCGTAACGCGGTCACCGATCGTCGCCGTCGCGAACGGCCGATGGTCGACCTCGACAACGCGTACGGCGTCGCCGAAGACGGACCGACAGCGCACGAACGCGCGGTGCACGGTGAAGCGGTCGATGCTCTGCGCGGCGCGGTGAAGCACCTCACCGCGGAGCAGCAGGAGGTCATCGTCCTTCGCTTCGTCGAGAACATGTCGAGTCGCCAGGTCGCGCAGGTGCTCGGCAAGAATGAGGGCGCGATCCGCGCGCTTCAGTTCCGAGCGCTCGGTCGCCTAAGAAAGCTCTTAACGAGCGAAGTCGCCTGAACTGCTGACCTAGGCGACCCGTAGACTTCTCGACAGGTACTGGTTGATCCGTCTTCGCACGTTTCTGCCTCTCGTCGCGTTCATCGCGGCCGCTTGTTCGCTCGTTCCCGCCGAGCTGCAGCGGGAGCTTTTGCCGTCGAACACCTCGTACAAGACCGCCGAGGCCGCGTACCAGGTGCTCATCGAACGGCATGTCGACAAACCCACATCGCAGACGCTTTTGACGGGCGCTCTCGACGGCGTCGTCACCGAAGCCAAAAAAGAGGGCGCAAGCGACGGAACGCTTCCGTCGAGCGGGCTGAACCTCACCGGCAGCACGTGGTCCGACTTCGCGAAGTTCTCGGACCGGCTGGACGCGATCGGCGCGGCCACGCCGAACGCCGACAAGACGCTCCTCGAGCGCGCGGCCGTCGACGGCATGGCGAAGTCGATGAACGAATGCCATACCTACTACCTGGACCCGACGCGCGCCAAGAACTTCAACCAGCCGCAGCCGCCTGTTTCCGGCATCGGCGTGACAATCAACAAGCCCAGCGCCGACGCGCCGATCGAGGTCATCCGCGTCATCGCGGGCACCCCGGCGGACCGAGGGGGCATCAAAAACGGCGACAAGATCGTTACCGTCGACGGCGTCGACGTCACCAACCTGCAGACCGAAGAAGTCGCGAACAAGGTCAAGGGCCCGGAGGGCACGCCGGTGACCATCGGCATCCTGCGCGGACAGGAGACGCTCTCGTTCACCTTGAATCGGGCGCGGTTCTCGGTCCCGCTCGAGACCGACAGCATCATCGACGGCAACATCGGCCGGATCGAGGTGCCCCAACTCGTCGGCGCCGTCGCCGACGAGGTATCCAACGCCGTGAAACGGCTTAACGCGAACGGCGCCGGCGGGCTCGTCCTCGACCTTCGCGGCGATCCGGGTGGCGATCTCTCGGCCGCGGTCGACATCGCGAGCATCTTCGTGCGCCAGGGCACGCTCGTGTTCCAGACCGGGCGTGACGGGAACCGCACCCCGCTCGACGTAAACCGCCGCTTCTACATCGACAGCCCCAAGCCGCTCGTCGTGCTCGTGGACAAGAACTCCGCCTCGGGCGCCGAGATCATCGCCGCGGGGATCCGCGCGAACGGCGCGGGCTTCGTCATGGGGACGCAGACCGCGGGATGCGTCGGTACAGGACAGCCGCGGGATCTTCCGGACGGCGGCATCCTCCTCGTCACCATCACCAAGATCCAGGACGCGAAGAGCGGTGCGGACCTGAACGGGCCGGGGAAGGGGATCGTCCCGGACCAGGTCGTGGAGAAGCCCACCGGCGCGCAGGGCGACCCGCAGCTCGACGCAGCCGTCGCGTATCTGCGAACGAAGGTCGCGCGTACGAGCGCCGCGCCGGAGTTTCTGCGAGCCGCTTAGCTGACCGCGCCGAGCGTCGCGAGCCCGACGACGAGCACGACGATCCCCACGATCTGGTTTGGCGCGAGGCGCTCACCGAGGGCGAGCATGCCGAGTACGGCGGGAACGCTCGGATACATCCCCGTCCCTGTCGCGGCGAGCGAGGCGTATCCGGATTCGATCCCGAGCGCGAAGAACACGTTCGCGAGCGTATCGAGGACGCCGACCGTCACACCGAGCGCCAGCGCGGTCCGCGCGCGAAAGACGCGAAGATCGATCCGTCTCGCGGCGATATACGAACCGATGAAGACGAAGCTCGTCGCGCGCAGCAGCAGGATCATCGGGATCCACGCGTACTGCCGTGTCGCGATCGCGAAGATGGCGCTCCAGAGACCGAACCCGAGCGTCGCGACCAAACCGATGCGCACGCCCGGGACCGGTCGTCCGAGCGTGACGCGCAGCTCCCTGGCGTCGGTCGAGGTAAGGACGACGCCGACGAAGACCGACGACGCCGCGAGGATCTGTGCCGTTGTGAGCCGCTCGCCGAGGAAGACGACCACGAGGACCACGGTGATCACGACATACGACGCGACGACCGGAGCGACCACCGCGACGGGGCCGAGCGCGAGTCCGCGGTAAAGCGCGGCGACCGAGATCACGCCGAGGACGCCGAGCGCGATCGCGAACGGGATCATGCCGGGCTCGAACTCGGGCCAACGGCCAAGAAGCAGAACAACAACCGCGAATGAACTGAGGCCCGTCGACTGCATCGCGAAGGCGGTGCGGACCGCGCCGACCCGGCGCGCGCAGATCCCGGCCGCGTAATCGGCGAAACCCCAGACGACCGCGGCGGCGACGCCGAAAAGGAGAGCTTCCAGCTAAACGACGAGCTCGCGTGGTGCCTGCGTGAGGTTGCGTGCGCCGCTCTCTGTGATGACGAGCATGTCCTCGAGTCGAACGCCCCCGATGACCGGGTCGTAGACCCCCGGCTCGATCGTGACGACGTCGCCCGCGACGAGCGCCTTCGTCCCGGATCGCGCGATCGCGGGCGCTTCATGGATCTCGAGCCCGACACCGTGGCCGGTCGAGTGGATGAGGCCGCGCGGCGTCGGATCGCTTGGATCCTTCTTGTGACCCGGACGCAGCGTGTCGTAGCCGGCTGCCCAGATGATGTCCTCGACGAGCTCGTGAACCTCGCGCCCGGTCACGCCGGGACGCAGGGCCTTGATGCCCGCGTCTTGAGCGCGCTTCACGACGTCGTAGATCTTCCGGATCTCCGCGGGAGGCTCGCCCTTCGATACGGTCCGCGTCATGTCGGCCCAGTACCGCGTCTGTTTGTGCTGCGGAAAGATGTCCATGACGATCGGCTCCTTCGCGTGCAGGGGCCCGGTGCCGATCTGATGCGGATCGGCCGCCTGCGGGCCGGGCGCGCAGATCGCGCCGTCGGACGCATATCCGCGCTCGAGAAGGGCTGACTCGACGATCGCGCGCAGCCGCTCGGCCGTGAACACGGCGCCGTCCAGCTCGAGTGTTCGATCGGCTCGGGCTTTGGCGCGGCGGATGGCATCAACGCCTTTGTGCCACGCGTCCTCGGTCGCGCGCTGCGCGGCTTCGATCGCCTCTATTTCGTCGGGGCGCTTGACGCGCCGGCGCTCGCGTAAATCGTCCGCGATGACGAGCTCGACACCCATCTCGCGCAGCCGGTCGGCCTCGGCGAGCGGGAAATACGGGGCGACCGCGACACGCGTCAGGCCGCGCTCGTCGAGGAAACGCTTCATGATCGTCGCCCAGAACTCGGTGCCCGAGACGCCTTGCCCGGAAAGCTCCTGCGCGCCGTACTCGTTCATGTTCACGACCGTCGTCGCACGCGATTCCTTGCGCGCGCGGCCTTCCTCGAGCGAGCTCGCGACGATGACAAGCTCCTCGACGTCTTCGAGCGCGATGATCGGATCGGGCGCGAGGAATTTGGTCGTGTGATAGACGTCCGGGAACTTGTAGCCATCTGCGTAGAAGAGAAGCGGCGAGCCGGACGCACCGCGCGAAACCATCGCGGTCAAGACCCTAGCGGATTTCCCAGGGCCAGCGCCTTTCTGCCCGGTACCCTCGCTACCGAGATACCGCGACGAGGGACCCGGCGATCTTCACCAGGTCGTCGCGCGAAACGTTGAGAGAGGCCTGAACCTCGATACGCGTTCCTTCCCGGCTCAGGACGATGTGTTGTCGCGCGCCGTCGTTCCAGTACAGCCCCGAACCCCCGCCTGGCAGGGCCACGCGTTCACCTGGTCCGGGACCAGCAGTGCCGGCGCTCTCGATGATCAGGACCGCACCCAGATCGGTGCTCGATCGGTATGTCACCACCAAGCGATCCTGATCGCGCGAGGGATACCCGAGTTGAAGGTTGCTGGAAGCGAACGTCGGACGAAACACGCGAAATGAGACTGCCCGCGCAACCGCGCCCCATGGCCCATCAATCCCCAGTGCAGGGGTCGAGACGCGATCGCTCGTGATCGCGTCAGCGGGTGGCGTGAAGACAAAGGCCGCGGGATCGAACGACGGCGCGAAGTCGATCTTGACGAAGGTCCACTCGAAGAGCGATCCGCCGCTCGGATCGAGGATCCGACCGGCGAGCGGGACCGCGTACTGGTGGTCGAGGGTGAGGGTGGTCTTTCCGAGCCGCCCCGCCACGGCGCTGCCCGGCAGCGGGGTCAGGACGACGCGATCGCCGGCGCGCCCCGCCAGAGTCTCCGTGCCGTCCCGCGCGACCGCGTAGTCACGGCTCGCACCGGTGAGGGCGGTCTCTGCCTCGGAGCCGGCCAGAAAAGCAAGCGTCCCGAGTGGCACCGTCCCCAAACGAATGGCCGTGTGCGTCGCGGGCGTCCACAGCCAAGTCGCCGTGTCGGTCGCGATCACAACGCTTGGCGGCGCTCCGTTCGCCTGCGCCGAGGTGATCTCGAGGCGCAACCGATTCGGCGACTCGAACGAGATAACTTCGTTGAAGGAGATCGGAACGTTCGGTCGCGTTCCGTCGCCGGCAATCCAGCTCGACACACGGAGTTCGCCGGCGTATCTCGCGAGCCCCACCGCGCTCGGGTCGATCGCGCCAAGCTCGACCTTCGCCAGAAGCTCCTTCGCATCGGTCGGCGCGCTGGCCGACACGACGATCGCTACAACGACCAGCACCGCGGCCACTCCGACGAGCGCCGTCCTCCGTCGAAAGCTGGGCAAATGGACGAAGCCGAAGCGGCTCCGAGGCTCGGATCGCGCCGGCGTAGCTCGGATCCGTTCCCAGACCGTGGCTGCGCGCTCGACTTCTAACTGGACGCCGCGAGCGAGCTGTGTCACTTCCTGGGCGAACGTCACCTCACTGTCGCTCGGCACCAGGTCGCCGTCGATGGCGCGGTCGATCACGTCGGCGCGTACGACCTCACCGGACATCGCCCACCTCCTCATGCAGCGCGTCGCGAAGCTCCCGCAGCGCGCGGTGGATCAGCATCTTCACCGCGGCCTCGCTCTTGCCCATGACCGCGCCGGTCTCTCGCGCCGTCAGCCCGGCGAAGAGACGCATCGAAACGGCTTCGCGGCGATCTGCCGTCAGCTTCTGCAGTAACGCAACTACGCGCTCGCTCTGAAGTCGCGACACCACTACCTGATGCGGCGAATCCTCTTCGGCGGAGGTGACGGAGCGGGCATCGTCGAGCGGCCGCTCGCGGCGACGCGCGCGATACTCGTCCGCGACCTTGCGACGCGCGATCCCGATCAGCCAGGCGAGTCGAGTCCCAGTCCCGCGATAGCTGTTGAAGCCCTCCAGCGCGGCGATGAATGTCTGGGCCATGAGCTCCTCTGCGAGAGCCGCGCGACCTACGCGCGCGAGAAGGTAGCGGTACACCTTTTGCGCGTACTGCTCGTACACGTCCGCAAACGCCGCCCGTTGCGCTGCCGCCAGCGGCTGAACCGGCGGGACCGCACGCGCGAGGGCAGCGGCGTTCACAGGGTCCACTCCGTCCTTGCTCTCGGATTCATGTCGCAGGAGGGCCTCCCGAAGTAACACCCTCGGGTCCCGCGACCAGGATCCCGTGGGCGATCCCCGCGCGCACGAGAGCCGCGCGATTGGGCACGGCATAACGCGACATCAAATGCGCGAGGTGTTTCTTGACGGCTGCTTCGCTCACGCCCAATCGCGCGGCGATCTCCTTAGACGGAAGACCCTGTGCGACCAACCAGATGACCTGAAGCTGGCGCGACGTGACTCGGGTCTTGGGGCCTGGTCTCATAGCGGGACCTTCTTCCTACCCTGCGCCCCGCGGTCGCCAAACGTATACCTAGTTGCGCGCCGGTCAAGAGGATAAAAAGCGGCAGCAGAAACCAGGCGGGGAGTTTCATCTGCAGCCTTCTGACGGACTGGCTCTTCTGGCGCGGCTCTTGGTCGGTGGCATCCTCATCGTCGCTGCTGCGGCGAAATTGCGAGCCGGGCGAGCTGATTTCTTTCGTCGTGTGTACGCCTACGATCTCCTTCCCCGGCGAGCTTCATGGACGCTGGCGCGCGCGTTGCCAAGCGTCGAGCTCACCGTCGGCGTTCTCCTTGTGCTCGGGTTGATCGCGTCGGTGGCGAGCGCTGCCTCGGCTCTGCTGCTTGTGACGTTCACCGGCGCCGTCTCGATCTCGCTGCTTCGCGGACGCGACCAGCCCTGTGGCTGCGGCGCAGATCTCAGGCCCGTGAGCTGGCGTCTCGTCGGCCGCAACGTGTGCTTGGTGCTGGTCTCGGTCGCGCTGGTGCGTGCCGGTCCGGGCCTCGCGAGCCTCGACCGGGCGTTCGACGCGTCCGGGTCGACGAATCCGTTCGCCTTGGCGCTGGCCGCGGCGATTTGTCTCTTGTCGGTGTGGATGGGCGCTCTCGGAACAACGCAAATCCCTGCCCGGACATCCGCGGATCGCACGAATTTTGGGGAGGCGACACATGTCTAACAACGGCTTCTCGCGACGCTCGGCGCTTCAAAAGCTCGCGAAGCTCGGAGGCACGGGTGTCGTTGTCTCCGTCTTCGGTCTGGTACCGGAGGTCAGGGCCTTCGCCGGTTCCCAACAACCAGCCCTTGCCGCCGCAAATACCCAGGCGACGGATCCACGCATCCGCAGGCTGATCGATCGAGCCAAGACGAGCAGCGAGTGGAATCGGTTCCGGGCCGCGCTCGTCAGCGAGGAACCCTTCGGCGTGGTGAGCGCTCCCTCGGGACGCACACTCCTCGCGTTTTCGCTGTGGGACACCGATCCGACCGCGACCGAGGCTCGCCGCGTCGAACCATTCCAGGCTCTCCGCGCACTCGCGTTCGGTTTCGCTCCTGGCGGCGAGAGCGGCGGCGCGGTCTTGATGACGCCGTCCGCCGACTTCACGAGCACGACCATCCAGGACCTTCGGTCATCGGCCGTTCAAACGGCTCGTCACTCCGCGAGCGCGCAGGCGGCTGTCGCGCGCGCGCGAGCCAAGGCGATCGAGATCAAGAGCACGCGTATGGCCATCGACGGGCGCGCCTTGAGCGTGAAGGCCGGCCCCTTCGCCCTGGCCGCCACCGGCTGCAACTGCGGCACCAACCGTCTGTACAGCTGCGATCAGGTCGTTACCGGAGGGGGCTACTGGGACGACGGGTGCCTCGCGGGCTGCGCGATCGGCTGTGGTTATTTTGGAGGCGGGTGGGCCTTTTGTTTCGCGGTCTGTTATGCGGCGTGCTGGGTCCTGCCCTATTCCTACTGCGCGTCGTACTCATGCACCATGTGCGCTTGGTGACCGGAATGGCGCCTTGACTCCGCCTCGGCACCGGGCGACCCTCGGGCGATCGCGCGCGGCGAAGATGGAGGAGCCAAACGAACGACGCCGTGTCGTACGTGGAGGTCGTGCTCGCGTGCGTCCTGCTCATAGGTGTTGCCGCTGTCCCGGGCTTTGTACGCGCGCGCTTTCCGACTGCCTACCGCGGACCTATCGCCTGGCTCGGTGAGCGACTCCCGTGGTCCGCGCGGAGGACCACCACGACCGTTGTTGGGCTCGTCACAGCAGTCGCGCTGGTCGCGCTCTTGAATTGGTTGTTTCCCGAGAGCTTCGGGCCGCGGCTCTCGTTCATTCCGGCCCTCGTGTTGATGCTTGTGATCCAAGCGAGTTTTGCGCTTTGGGTGCGGCGCTAGGCGACCCCCATCACCGGATCGACTCCGCTACATCCCGCTCCCAGATCGCGCGGTCATGAGCGAAGTGCACGCGCACCGGATCGAGCTCGTGGAATCGTCCGATCCAATCCGGATACGGCGCGTGTGACTCGCCGGCAAGCGCGAGCTCGTGCGAATACTGATGCCGCGCGTAGTCCGATGAGAAGTTGAGCGCCTGTCCGGCGAGGACGACGCGGCCCTTCTTGGTGTCGACGACGAGCGACTGATGTCCGGGCGAGTGCCCTGGCGTCGGCAGGATGCGAATCCCGGGCCACGGCTCCGCTTCTCCATCGATCTCCTCGAGGGCCGCGCCGGGGAAGTCGGCGACGTGCGGCAAGTGGGTGTAGTCGTTCTCCTTGCGCGCGTGGGAGACCTCACGCTTCTGCACGAAGATCGGAGTCCGCGTGAAATGCCGGTTGCCCCCGGCGTGGTCCGCGTGGAAATGGCAGTTGGCGATGAGCTTCACGTCGGTGATGCCGTGGCCGGCCGCGCGAAGCGCTTCGTCGATCGGCCGCATGTACACGGGCTGATATAGATCGACCATCTTTCGGGGCTCCGGCGAGAAGCCGGTGTCGAACAGGAAGATGCCCCGCGGATGTTCGATGACGAAGGCGGTGACCACAACGCGCTCGCCTGGAAAGCGGTCGCCGTCGGCGGGCATCGTGTAGTGCCCGGTGTGGATCGGCTGAATGCGTGAGTGAGCCACTCCGCCTCACATTAGCCGCGTGACCGACGTCGCCGGTTTCGTTGCGCTGGCGATCGTGGTCATCGTCACGCCGGGACCGACACCCGAGGCCTGCCCTACGCGAGCCCGTGGCGGCCGCGATGCCCGTGGCCGCGGGACGGTCCAACAGTCACTAGGAAATAAAAGTCGTCGCGGGGCGGCGCGCCGCATGGCGCGCCGCCGATTGCGAACGACTAGAACGCTACCGCGAGCGCGCCGCGACGGAGGCGGCGAACGTCCGCGGGACGATCACAAAAGATGCGCTCATGACCATCCCGGTACGACCGCGATCAGCCGGTCGCCCCACGGGTCAAAGTCACGCTCGTCGAGGCCGCCCGCGATACGCGCGCCCGATTCGCGGAGCGCGCTCTCTCCACAATGCCACGCGCGCACGCGCGCGGGCGACGACCCATTCGTGTGGACTTCGTATTGATGCTCGCCGAGCGCCCGCCAGATCTCGCGCTCGATCGAGCCGTCGTCGAGCCTGCGTTCGCGGGCCAAGCCGTCCGGCGCGGATGCGACAGCATCCTCCTGCGGCGGGACGTAGAGCCCCTCGATGACGAGGAGGCCGTCGCGCGCGAGGAGGCGGCGCGCCTTCGCGATCGCCTTCGCGCGCGCGCCGTCGTCGAGTATTCCAGCGAAGGGATCGTTCGGTGCGACGATGAGGTCGTATTCGCCCTCCTCCGGCAGCCCTTCGAGTCCGGCGCCGACGTCGAGGACGCGACGCGCCTCGAGCCGCTCGGCGAGCGCCTTCCACTCGGCTGCGTCCTCGCGCAGTCGCATCTCGACGAGGTCTCCCCTGGTGGCCAGCACGTCCGGGCTCTAGAGCACCGGACGTGCCAGCCGGGGCGCGGTAAACGCGCGGTAGAGCCGCACTAGGGTCTCGCGCGGCGAGACCGCCGTTAGCCGCGGGAGCTGGTACCGGCCTCTTGGTCTTTCTCGGCGCGGTCGCCTTCAACTTCGTCACCGTGGATCTCGCCGCGCCACGCGCCGGTCGGACTGCGCCGCTCTTCGATGAACTTCTTGAAGCGACCGAGGTCGCCCTGGATCCGCGCGTCGTCGGCGCCGAGCACGTCGCCGATCCGCTCGGTGACGTCCTTCGGCTCCCAGTGCATCTCGAGCTCGATCTTCGTCTTGTTCTCGACCAGCGGGACGAAGCGCACGACGCCTCCATTGCGCGCGCCCGACGTGCTGCGCCACGCGATGACCTTGTCCGGCATCTGCTCGGTGATCTCGGCGTCCCACTCTTCGACCTTGCCCGCGACCTTCGCGCGCCAGTGAAGGCGCTTGTCGTCGAGCTGCTCGACCTTTTCTGTGCCTTCCATGAATCGCGGGAACTCCTCGAACTGGGTCCACTGGTCGTACGCGACCCGGACCGGAACGTCCACGTCGATGGATTTCTTGACTGTCGGCATTTATCTCTCCTCTTCTTTACGCTGAATACGCCGTTTGTTGGCGCTTCCCTTCTTCGTCGCGGCCTTTTCATCGAGCCGCTGCTTCGCCTCGCGAGGCGAGCGAGTGGGCGGTTGACCGATGCGGTTCTGGGGAGCGGGACGCGATCGCACGCGCAACAGCGGCGCAAGAGCGGTACCAGTTTCGGTGGTGCGACCGAGCCCTGGGCGGGTGTTACCCGCTGGGTGGAGAATCGGAGCGTGGCCCAGACCGTCATGGCCCGCGGATCGACGCCGACGGCAGACGACCTCGAGCGGGAGGTCGGGCTCTTCGCGAAGGTGGGCTACTGCGTCGGGCCGAGCTTCTCCGCGAACGGCGATCGCGTCGCTTTCATCTCCGATATCTCGGGAATTCCGCAAGCCTGGGCCGTTGGAGTCGAGGGAGGTTGGCCGGATCGCGTCAGTGCGCTCGAAGATCAGGTCGTCGGTCTCGAGTGGTCGCCGCGCGGCGACCGCATCGCGCTGGTCGTCGCGCCCGGCGGAGGGCTCAATACACAGATCTACGTCGTGCGTCCCAATGGCTCGGACCTGCGGCGGCTGACGCCGGGAGGCAAGGAGAACAACGCGTTCTCTCGCTGGAGCGCGGACGGCCGAACGCTCTTCATTACATCGAGCCGGGACGACCCGTCGCACTGGGATGCGTTCGCCGTCGACCTCGAGAGCGGTGCGTGGAGCGAGCCGATCGCGCGAACGCGCGGGATCGCGCGGATACACGACGACACCGCGAGCTCGGTGCTCCTCTTCCGCGTCCTCGCGCGCGGCGACAGCGACCTGTATCTCGTCGATCGCCGCACGCCCCTCGAGACGCGTCTCACGCCGCACGACGGGCAGGCGCAGTACTGGGAGGGACGCCTTCGTGACGGCTGGATGCTCTGCGGGACGAACGCCGAGCGCGAGCGAAACGCGTTCGCCCGCCTTCCGATAGACGGGTCCGGGCGGGTCGACATACTCACCGAGCGCGACGACGCGGAGCTCGAGCAGATCGCGTACACCGACGATCGCGGGCGGGCCGCGCTGGTCTGGAACGTTGCCGGCCGGAGCGAGCTCGAGGTGATGGATCTTTCGACCGGCGCGCGGACGGGAATAGCGGTCCCCGCGGAAGGCATTGCCGGTCCGACTTGGAGCCGCGACGGCCGTCGCCTCGCGTTCGTGGCGAGCGGACCGTCGGTGGGTCCGCCGGACATCTGGATCGTCGACGAGATCGGGCGCGCCGCACGCCGACTGACGCGCTCGCCACATCCTGGCGTCGACCTGTCGCGCCTGGTCGTACCACGGCTCGAGCATTTCGTCGCGGCGGACGGCCTCCAGCTCTCAGGCTGGCTCTACGTCCCGCGGACGTTCGTCGCGCCGGGACCTGTCGTCCTCTCGTTCCATGGTGGACCGGAAGCGCAGGAGCGACCGAGCTTCAACCGCACCTATGAAGCGCTGCTGTCGCGGGGGATCGCGGTCTTCGCGCCGAACGTGCGAGGTTCATCCGGTTTCGGGAAGGCCTTCGTGCATCTTGACGACCGCGAGAAGCGCTTCGACGGGGTCCGCGACATCACCGCGTGCGTCGATCACGTCGTCCAGATCGGTGTCGCCGATCCCACGCGGATCGGGATCACTGGCGGGTCGTACGGCGGCTACATGACGATGGCCGGGATCACCGAATTTCCGGAGCGCTTCGCCGCGGCGGTATGCGTGTGCGGGATCGTGAACTTCCGAACCTTCTTCCAGAAGACCGAGCCGTGGATGGCGGCCATCTCCAAGAGCGAGTACGGCGACCCAGACGAGGGCGATCTGCTGGACCGCTTGTCGCCGATCCACCGGATGGACCGCGTGCGCACTCCGACCCTCGTGCTTCACGGCGCCAACGACACCAACTGCCCGGTCGTTGAGGCCGAGCAGATGGTCGACGAGATCGGCCGCCGCGGCGTCCCCGTCGAGCTCGTTCTGTTCCCCGACGAGGGTCACGGTTTCCTGAAGACCGCGAACCGTGTGCGCGCCGCGGTCGAGACCGTGCGCTGGTTCGAACGCCACCTCGGCTAAGGCCTCTGTCACAACTGGCCCCTCCGCGGTGCTCTATTGATGTATGGAGGCGTCGTCGTCCATGACGCTGCCGGCGCGCGACCCGGGCCGCATCGTCGCCGCCGCGGTCTCGCCGGCGTTCGAGGGGCTTTTTCGAGCCGAATACGCACGGGTAGTGGGCATCGCGCATCGCGTCCTCGCCGATCAGTCTGAGGCCGAGGATGTGGCGCAGGACGTGTTCATTTCGTTCTATCGGGGGCATCCGGCCGACGCCGCCTACGCCCGGGCGTGGCTCCATGCCGCCGCCGCGCACGCCGCGCTGAACGCGCTCCGCGGGCGCGACCGGCGCTCGCGTCGTGAGGCCGCGCAGGCTGTGCCGCCGGACGCGACCGCCGCTCAGGAAGACCCGGCGGAGACCGTCGCCGCATCCGAGACGCGCGAGGAAGTCCGCGCGGTGCTCGCGCGACTGCCCGAGCGTTCGGCAGCGATGCTCGCGCTCCGCTACGCCGGCCTTTCCTACGCCGAGATCGCCGCAGCGCTTGACGTCCGCGCGTCGAGCGTTGGCACCTTGCTCCGTCGCGCGGAAGATGCTTTCCGGAGGGAACTGCGATGAACGACACCGAGATCGCACAAGCGCTCGGAACGGCCGAGCCCCGCGTGAACACCGATGACGCGCTCGCGCGATTCCAGGCGAGAGTCGAGACCGAAGGGATCGCGCCTGTCGCATCGGTCGCGCGTCCACGTATCACTTCACGCTGGCTGCAAGGCCTCGCCGCTGCGGCGGGTGTGGTCATTGTCGCGAGCGCGCTCACGCTCTCGGGGGTCGCGGGGTCGATCCTCCAGATCTTCGAACCGAAGAGCGTCGTCGCGGTACCTCTCACGCAGGGGGACCTCAACTATCTCGGACAAGCCTGCGCCGGCTTGAACCTCCAGGAGTGCATGGGGGCGTACGGCACGTTCGAATGGACCGCGCCGCCGCAGCCGAAGGAAGTGAATTCGCGCAGCCAGGCATCGGCCCAGGCCGGCTTCAGCGCGCTGGCGCCAACGTCGCTGCCCTCGAGCGTGACCGGCGACCCGCGCTACGGCGTGATCAACCGCTCGACCGCGACGTTCACTTTCAGCGCGGACTCCACGCGGCAGGCGGCCGCGCGCCAGAACCGCACCGCGCCACCGCTGCCCGCGAACATCGACGGGAGCAAGCTGTTCATCACCGGCGGTCCCGCGGTCGTACAGATCTGGGGCGCGCCGACCTCGGCACCGGTGAGCCACGGACAAGGGGACCTCTCCGACATCCCGACCCTGATCGTCGGGCAGGCGAAGGCTCCAACTGTCTCGAGCGACGGGGTCACCGTGGACCAGCTCCGCGCCTATCTCTTGTCGCAGCCAGGTATTTCACCCCAGCTTGCTGCGGCGATCCGTGCGATCGGCGACCCTTCGAGCACGCTTCCCGTGCCGGTGCCGGCCGAGCTCGCGATCTCTCACCCCGTGACGGTGCAAGGCGTGCAGGGCCTGTACATCGGCGACAACACCGGGATCGCGAGCGCCGTCATCTGGCAGAAGGACGGCATGATGTTCGAGGTGATCGGATCGTTCACGGAGAGCCAGGCGCTCGCGATCGCGAACTCCATGCGGTAGGTGGCGATCGCGAACGGCGCGATCCGGCTCGAGCACGTCACCAAGCGCTACGCGAAGGTCGTGGCGCTGAATGACCTCTCGCTCTCGGTGGAGCACGGCGTCTTCGGGTTCCTCGGTCCGAACGGAGCGGGAAAAACGACCGCGGTCAAGATCCTGCTCGGGCTCACGCGCCCGACCACCGGCAGCGGCTCACTCGCCGGCGCCGCGTTCGGGTCGAAGCCGTCACTCGGCCGCATCGGCTACCTCCCGGAGCTCTTCCGCTACCAATCGTGGCTGACGGCGCGCGAGGTGCTCGCGCTCCACTGCCAGCTCGCGGGAATCGCTCGCGCGCGCTGGGAGTCGGAGATCGATCGCATCCTCGCGACGGTCGGGCTCGCCGATCGCGGGACGAGTCGCGTCGGCACGTTCTCCAAGGGAATGCAGCAGCGCCTCGGGCTCGGCGTGGCGCTGCTCGACGATCCCGCGGTCGTGCTCCTCGACGAGCCGACGAGCGCGCTCGATCCGGTCGGCCGCCACGACGTGCGCGAGATCATCCGCGCGCTCCGCGAGAAGGGCACGATCGTCTTCCTCAACTCGCACCTGCTTAGCGAAGTCGAGCAGGTTTGTGATGCGGTCGCGATCGTCGATCGCGGCAAGGTGGTGGCACAGGGCGATCTCAACCAGCTCCTTCGAACCTCGTCCGTCCGCGTGCGCGCGACGGGACTCTCGCGCGAGGCGCGCGCGTCAATGGCACGGTTCGGCGAGCTCGATGACGATGCCGACGGCGCGGTCCTCGTCAAAGGCATCGAACGCGAGCGGATCCCCGAGCTGGTCAGCGCGATCGTCGCCTCTGGCGCGCGCGTGTATGCCGTCGAGTCCCAGCACGAATCGCTCGAAGAGCGGTTTCTGAGCCTGCTGGGGCAGTAGATGAGATCGGTCCTCGTCGTCGCGCGTCAGGTCGTGAACGAGGCGGCGCGCCGTCGTCTCCTCCTCGCGCTGCTGCTGCTTACGCTGGTGGTCATCGCGCTGACTGTTTGGGGCGTGTCGCGCGTGGACGATCTGCGCAACGCCGGGCAGCCCCTCTCCGAGGCTCAGAAGAAGACGATCGTGTCGCAGCTCCTGATCCTCGTGATGTTCATGTTCAGCTGGGTGCTGTCCCTCGCCGCCGTGTTCGTCGCGTCACCGGCGATATCGGGCGAGCTCGAGTCCGGGATCGCGCTCGCGATCCTCGCGCGTCCGATCTCGCGCGCCGAGTACGTCGCCGGGAAGTGGCTCGGCCTTGTCGCCCTGGTCGTCGCGTACGGCCTTGCGGCAGGGATCATTGAGATCGTCGCCGTCCAGGTTGTCAGCGGTTATCAGCCGCCACATCCATTCGAGTTCCTGGGGTTCGTTCTTGGCGAAGGCATCGTGATCCTCACGTTCGCGCTCATGCTGTCGACGCGCGTTGCCGGCATGGTCGGCGGGGTCATCGCCGCGATCCTCTTTGGCATCGCGTGGATGGGCGGGATCGTCGGCGGCGTCGGCGCGGCGTTCAACAACGCGACGATCACGCACGTCGGGACCGCGACAAAGCTCGTCCTCCCGACGGACGGGCTCTGGCGCGGGGCGGTCTGGAGCCTCGAGCCGTCGATCGTGATCGCAGCGCAACAGCAAGTGGGACCAGCGGTTGCGGCGAATCCCTTCTTCGCCGCGGAGCCGCCGCCTGCGGCATATGTTTTCTGGGCGATTGCGTGGATCGCCGCGATTCTTTTGATCGCCATTTGGAGCTTCCGCTCGCGCGAGATCTAGTCGGCGCGAGGGGATCGGCGAGCGTTGCGGGTGGCACGGGGGAGCGGGTTGCGCGCGAGCCGTTGACCGGCCGCGTCGCACGCGACGGGTTCCAAGTGGTGGGGAGCGGACCGGTAGGCGAGCGCGCGACCCCGACCCCGGGACAGGACCCGCAGCGCTTAGCATGCCGCCGATGCCGACCGATCGCGCGTTCTCGCGGCGAGCCGGATTTCAGGCGTATCTCATCGCGGCGTTCTCGCTCGTGTATGCAGTCGTATTTCTCGGCTTCGTTCGGAATCATCCGGAGAACATTCAGGCGGCTGCGCTCGCGTGGGCACTCATCGCCGGGGCGGGGCTCTCCGCGACCATCGCGACGACATCGGCGGCCGCACGCATCGGCGGCGATGCTCGCTGGTGGCTGACCGCGCTCGGCGTGGGGTATGGCCTTCTCTCGGCCGCCCACGGCACGTTCGCGGCGATCGCCGTCGAGCAGGGCATCGCGGCGACGGATCTCTCGCCGACCGATCCGCGCGGCCTAGCGACATTCGGACTTGCGGGCCTTTGGGCGCTCACGCTCGGCCTCGAAACGGTCGCCGGCAACGGAGCGCTTCCACGTAATCTCGGCTGGCTCGCGATCGTCGGCGGTCTCGATCTCATCGTTCTCTTTATCGCGACGGTCGCGGCGTCCGAGAATCTGATCCTCGTGAGTGGCGGGCTCGCGTCGGTCATCCTCGTTCCGGCGTTCTGGATCTGGACAGGCCGAGTCCTCCGCGGCTAGGCCAGTTCGAGCGGGCCGCCCTCGCGGTCCCGCTCGTGGGGTCGTTGGCCCTCGGCTTGCCGCTTTACGTCTTCGCTAGGCCGTTCGCGCGCATCGCGGACCTCGGGGGGGATGACATCTACATCTACAACCTCAGCGGCGCGGCCATGATCGGGTACGCGATCGCGCTCGCGCTCGGCATCCGCGCAGGTCTCTGGTCACCGATGCGCTTCGTCGTCCTCGCCACGTATCTGTTCGCGGTGATCGCCTTCCTCGCGGGGTTCGTCTCGTTCGCGAGCAATCAAATCAACGGATTCGTCGTGGTCTTTTCGCTCTGGGCCGTCGTCGTCGCATGGGTCCTCGCGCAAATACTCGTAGCGCATCGTGGCGCGGTCGCGGCTCCGCGCAACGTCGCGATGTGGGTGGTCGTCGTGCTCGCGCTCGCGACCGTATCGGCTGCCGTGTTCGGCTTGGGACCGCAGCTTCCCGGGCCGTTCGCGTCGCTCATGGGCTACAAAGGGACGGACGACTACGTCTACCGGCTAGCGGGCGCGGCGTGCTTCGGCTACGCGGCGATGGGCATCCAGGAGCTTCGGTCGCTGCACTGGGACGACCTGCGTCTTCCGAACGTGATGGCGCTCGTGTTCAACGGACTCGCGTTCCTGGCGAGCATCTTCGAGATTCTCGCCGGTCGCGCCACGCTCCTCGTGTATCTGGTCGCGTTGGCCGCCGGCTTCTTCACTGTCGCGATCGCCGCGATCCTCGTCCGCCGCGGACGCTAGTCCAAGTCGCCTTCCTGCGATGCTGCGTGTATGGACCCGAAGGCGATCGTCCGGCGCGGATACGATCTCGTCTCACGGACCTATCGAGCCGACGACGCCGACGACGGCACGTACGCGGATTGGCTCGATATCCTCGAGAAGCGGGTTGACGCGGGTTCGTCCGTCCTTGACCTCGGGTGCGGGTGTGGCGTTCCGGTCGCGAGACGACTCGCGCGCCGCTACACCGTGACCGGCATCGATGTTTCGCCTGTGCAAATCGAGCGCGCCCGCGGGTTAGTCCCTAGTGCGACGTTCATTTGTGCGGACATGACAACGATGAAGTTCCCGGATGAGAGCTTTAGCGCGATCGCCTGCCTCTTCGCGCTCATCCACCTACCGCTGTCGGAGCAGCCGACGGTTTTGGCAAACGTTCGGCGATGGCTCCGGCCCGGCGGTCTCTTCTTCGCGACGGTCGGGCATCAGGCATGGACTGGGCTCGAAAAGGATTGGCTTGGGGTCAGAGGGGCCGATATGTGGTGGAGCCACGCCGATGCCGAGACATACCGGCGATGGCTCGCGGAGGCCGGTTTGCACGTCGAGCTTGAGACGTTCATTCCTGAAGACACCGGCGGACACACGTTCTTGCTCGCTGCGCGTCCCGGCTAATCCGCGATCCGCGTCTTCGCGGGCCCGAGGATGGACCAATGAGTCATGTTCTTTCCGGGCTTGGCCCCGTGCCAGTGCCGCGTGTCCTTCGGTATCAGCACGATGACGCCGGGGCTGAGGTCGTGCTGCTCGTCGTCGGTGGCGATGAGGCCATCGCCTTCGGTGCACATGAGGATCTGGTCGGTCGTGTGCGTGTGCCAGCGGTTGCGGGCGCCGGACTTGAAACGGATCTCCGAGAGCCGAAGATCAGTACTGTGCTCGCCCCCGACCGCGGTAAACGTGTCGACGTCGCCGGAGAAGATCTCGGCGACGCTCCTGGTGGGCTTCCGCATCTCGGGCTTGACCACCCGCACGCGCGGATGGTCGCACGCGTCGGGCAGACTTGACCACAGTGAACGCACCGATCGCCGTCGAGGCGCTCGACCTCGAACGCACGTATGCGTCGGGCCACGCGACCGTGGCAGCGCTGGCAGGCGTCACGCTCGGAATACGGCGCGGCGAGTTCGTCGCCGTGATGGGGCCCTCCGGTTCCGGCAAGTCGACGTTGCTCAACGTCGTCGCGGGCCTCGAGCGGCCAACTGGGGGGACCGTCCGTGTGGACGGCGAAGACCTCGCGAAGCTCAACGAGGAGGCCCTCGCGCGGCATCGCAGCAAGCGCGTGGGCATGGTCTTTCAGGCGTTCAACCTGCTCCCGCGCTTCCGCGTCGTCGATAACGTCGCGCTACCACTCGCCTTCTCCGGCGTGCCGGCGGCCGAGCGCATCCGCCGAGCTCGCGCGATGCTCGAACGCCTCGGCATGAGCTCGCGTGCCGAGCACCGCACGAACGAGCTCTCGGGTGGAGAGCTCCAGCGTGCTGCCGTCGCGCGCGCGCTCATCGGCGAGCCGGCGATCCTCCTCGCCGACGAGCCAACCGGGAATCTCGACAGCGCGAACGGCGCCGCGCTCATCGCGCTGTTCGAGGAGCTGCACGCGCAAGGGCAGACGGTCCTCCTGGTGACCCACGACGCGCAGATCGCATCGCACGCCGAGCGCACGATCCACATGCGCGACGGCCGGGTGGTGGACGAGTGAGACCCGGCGATCTTCTCGGCATGTCGCTCGGGAACTACGGCCGCGCACGGCTCCGCTCGGGCCTCACCACGGCGGGCGTCGCGATCGGCACCGCGCTCGTCGTCCTACTGATCGCGCTCGCGACCGGAGCTGAAGACAATGTGCGCCGCTCGATCTTTTCGATCGGCGACCTGCGGCTCGTCACGGTGCAGCCCTTTCAGCCCGGCGCGAACGGGCTCTCCGCCGTGCCTCGCACGATCACCGACGACACCGTGGCCAAGCTGAAGGGCGTCGCTCACGTCGACGGCGTGTACCGGCAGTTCGACGCGCCGCTCGGGATGGTCGTGGAGGGGGGCGACGACGCGACCATTCGGCCGCAGGGGATCGAGCCCGGCGCGCCCGTGGATCGCGGCGACCTGCTTGCGGGGCGCCATCTCGAAGCCGGAGACCGCGCCGTCGCCGTCATTCCGGGGAACATCGCGCGCCTCGTGGCGCCGACCGCTGGAGCCGCGATCGGCAGGACGGTAACGATGAGGGTCGGAGGCGCGGTGAAGCTCGGCAGCACGCGGATCGGCGGAAGCGGGACGCCGCGTGATTACGCGGTGAAAATCGTCGGCGTCTTCGACGAGCAGGCTTCCCAGACGTCGTTTCGCATCCCACTCGACGACGCCCTCCTCGCGGGTGCGGAGAACCGCGGGCTCACGCCCGAGGGCATTCGGGAGACGACCGGATACAGCGGCCTTGCAGTGGAGGCCGACGACTCGATAAACGTGGCCGACATCGTCAAGTCCGTGCAGGAGCTCGGCTTCTCGTCGTTCTCGCTGAAGCAAGTGGTCGAACAAATCGATCAGGGCTTCGGCGTATTCAGGGGGATCCTCGCCGGGATCGGCGGCGTCGCGTTGCTCGTCGCGGCGATCGGCATCGCGAACACGATGGTCATGTCGGTGCTCGAACGCACGCGCGAGATCGGGATCATGAAGGCGGTCGGCGCGTCGCCGGGAGACATTCGCGCGCTGTTCCTCGCCGAGGCGGCATACGTAGGGGTGTTCGGTGGGATCCTGGGACTCGCCCTCGGGCTCACCGGCGGTCAGCTCATCGACCGCATCATCCGGCAGTTGAATCCGCGCACGAATCCGGCCGCGATCTTTGTGGTCGGTCCAGAGCTCGCGCTCGGCGCGCTGGCGCTGGCGCTGGGGGTCGCGTTGCTCGCTGGATTCCTGCCCGCTCGCCGCGCGATGCGCATGTCGCCCCTGAGCGCCCTCCGCTACGAATGAAGCTGCGTTGGCCGATGTTCGGTCGTAAGCCCCGTCCGAGCATGGTGATGTTCGGAGAGCACGGCAGTGCGGCGGTCACATGGGGAGCAGACTTCGGATGGCTGCGCGACGTTTCCCCTGCCGGCTGGATCGGCCCGCGACTGCACCCGTTCGCTCAGGACATCGGATCCGTGATCCCAGAGGGTTTCGCGGCGTACGCACGTCTCTTCCATCCTGTGGAAGTGGATCGCGATCGCCGCGAGCGGTGGAGCGACGTTGCGGCGCGGAACGGCCGCATTGTCCATTCCGAAATGCAGTTTCACATGATCGCCGCTCCCCGAGGTCAAACACCGTCGGTCGATTACAACCGCGGCAACCAACCGAGAACGGGGACGCTCCACGTCGAGCAACGGCGCATCTTGGTCGACCACCTGAGGAGCGCAACGACCACACCCGACCGTTGCTGGTTCGCGATGTGGGAAGGCTTCGGCGGGCTCGACAGTGGCGAAGTTCGCGAAAGGGTCGAGCTGCCTGGCCGCAACTACTTGCTCTACAGCGGTCCCGTCGATCGGGCGCTCGAATCACCGCACCCATTCGATCAGTCGCCGAACCTATGGTGGCCGGACGATCACGCCTGGTTCGTCGCGACCGAGATCGACTTCGACTCCACGTTCGTCGGCGGAGACGACGACCTCATCGCGGTGCTCGTAACTGATAGGCGGCTCGAGGCGCTACCGATCGCGCTGAACACCAGGGCAGATGCCGCGGCGGACCGAGTCAACTCGACCTTGAACGCTCAGCAATAGAACGGCCCCGTGGTGGATCCCACCACGGGGCCTGAATGACTAGGTCGGCCGGACTAGGCCGCGAGGCCTCGCGTCTTGGCCGTCGCTTCGTCGACCGCCTCGAGGTCGATCTCGATCTTCACTTTCTCGCCGACGAGGACGCCGTTCGGGATCGGCATGTTCCAGGTGAGACCGAAGTCGCCTCGATCGATGGTGACGGTCGCGGCCGCACCGAGGTGCCGCCCACCCTGTCCGTTCTCGACGACACCGATCAGCTCGATGTCGAAGCTCACGGGGCGAGTGACGTCGCGGATCGTGAGGTCGCCGCTGGCCGCGTAGTGGCCGTCGCCCTTGGGGAAGATCGCGTTGCTCTTGAACGTGACCTGCGGGTACTTCTCCGCATCGAAGAAGTCGGCCGACTGGAGGTGGCCGTCGCGCTTGGCATCGCCGGTCGTGATCCCCTTGACAGCTGCCGAGACCTCGAAGTCACCCTTCTCGGGCTGCGCGGGGTCCAGCTCGATGCGGCCGCTGACCTTGCCGAGGCTTCCGCGAACGGTGCTCAGCATCATGTGCTTGACCGAAAAGTTCACTGCGGTGTGTGATGGGTCGATATACCAGAACATATGTTTCCTCTCACAGGTTTCTTTGAACCCGGGTTTTGTTGCTGATACAATCAACTAGTTGCCTACGCAAGTTATTCCGGCAGTCAGAAGGAGCACCAAACGCCGCCTGAAGCCGACCGAGCTTCGGGCGTGGCGCGCCTTCATGCTCGCCTCGGTGCTCGTGGCGCGAGCACTCGACCGCGATCTTCAACGCCAGGCGGATCTGACTCTTGCGGAGCACCATCTGCTCGCGATCATCAACGAGGCCGACCCCCAGGGCATCCGACCGACCGACCTCCAGCTCCTATCCACGCTCACCAAGAGCGGGCTCACGCGGGCCGTCGATCGCCTCGAGGCGCTCGGCTTGATCGCTAGCCGGGTTTGTCCGACGGACGGTCGCGGCCAGCTGCTCGTGCTCACCGCTAAGGGACGGCAGAAACTCCGCCGGTCGGCGCCAGATTTCTTCCGCTCAGTCGCGCGTCATTTCGCCGATCACCTGACCGAACGCGAGACCGAGACGCTCACGAACGCTTTGGGGCGCGTCGCCGCGGCGGACCGCGTCTAGAAGGGCCCGGCGAGCTCCGGCGGCGCGAACAGCAGCGTCGGCCGCTGCCACCACATGTCGTCGAGATCTCCGCCGGCCTGCCGCATGAGCGCGGCGATCGTGTCGGGTGGCTGGTCTCCGGCCGCGACGACCACAACGATCTGGCCCGACCGGAGCGCCTTCTTGTAGCGGCTCGTGATGTCCTTCGGGACGCCGCCGTTGATCAGCTTTTGAAGCCGCGCTATCAACCCGCCCCATCCCTTGCCCGGAAGCCAGGCGCGATCCCCGGCGATGAGCTCCGCTCGGCGGCGGTCGCGTGCGATGACAGATATGTCCTGCGTTTGCATCCCCGATTCGCGCAGCAACTTCACCGCCGTGACCGCAGCGTCGTCGTCTTCGAAAGCGGCGGCGGCAACCATGCCGCCCGCCATCTCCTGCAAATAAGAAGTTGTCGCCATCGAGGGGATGCTAGCGACGCCGTGAACTGAAGCTACGGCCGGACCGAGGGCCCCCGCGCGGTGGGGCACCGGCCGAAGGCCGGGGGGTCCGCCGCCGCGTAAAGAGGGTTTCGGTCCGGCCGGCAGAGCAGAGGGCACGCGTTACGCGCGCCACGCGAGAACGGGAATCCGCATCTCCTCGGGACTCATTCCTCCGTGGGATCCCCGATGACGGAAGGTCTGTCCGTCGACTTTGACGATGCTCGCGGCGCGATCGCCCCCGAGCATCGCGAGGACCTCTCCGATCCGCTGTCTCGCGATATCGGGTTCGCCGCGGCCGAAGAGGCCGGCCGCGATCGCCTCCTCGCGATCCAGAAAGAAGAAGGTCTCCGGATAGCGGCGCTCGAGGTGCTGCTTGACGCGATCGGCTTGGTCCGTGTGAAGGAATGCGAGACGCGGCTCTCCGGCGATCGGGTTTCGAAGGAGCGACCGGAGCTGCTCGTCGCCCACGAGGTCGATGAGCTTGTTCGGATCGGTAAAGGCATGACCGTGATCGGCGGTAAGCAGGATGAGCGTGTCGCCCGGCGGTCGCGACGCGATCGCCCGTTCCAGCGCTTTGTCGAAGAGGGCAGCTTCGGTCGCATGATCGGCCGACTGCGGGCCGGAGACGTGCGCCACCGAGTCGATCCCGGCCCAGTACGCGTACACGTATGCGGGCGCGCCGCCCCACGGCCGCTGCGCGAGAAGGTCACGGAGCCGCACGCTCATCGACGACGGCAGGTAGTAGCCGGCATAGCCCGCCTCCGCCGCGTGCATGCGGGTCATCGCCTCGGCGCGGAACATCTCGGGTTCGATCACCCACGACTGCCCGCCGCGCTGCCTGAGTCGCGCATGGACGCTCGGTACCTTCACGTACTCGCGTGGATCGATCCGCTGATCGTCGAAGTAGGAGCCGCGCCGATTCACACCCGGGCCCCAACGCAGCATCTGCGTGACCTGCGCGAACTCCTCGAGCCATACGAAGTAGGCGAGATTGCCGTGCTCCTGCGGCGTTCGCGCGGTGTTCAAGGTGGTGATCGCCGCGGCGGTCGTGGAGGGAAAGATCGTCGTCGCCTCGATGAGCTGCGCTCCATCGTGGCGCTCCGCGCGCTCCAGGATCGACGCTACGAACGGCATGTCGCCGGTTTCGCGGAGGGCGCGGAGCTGCGCCAGGCCGAGCCCGTCGGCGAGCACGACGACGACCTGCCGGACACCCTCACGGAGCGACGGCTCGAGCGCGCGCAGCGGCGGGGGGTCGGTGTCATCGCGAACGCCGAGCACGTCGAGCACCGTCGCCGCGACGTTGAGGAGGCCGCCACCTTCGTAGTCGGGAGGCACGAAGCCGCGCGTGCGTAGACGGTCGATGAGCGCGTTGGGCATCGGCGGACGATACTGCCCAGCAGGGTGCGGCGAGTCTTCGAGGTCGACGGCCTCTTCGATGGCACGCGAACGATGACGAACGCGGCGATCGTCATCGATGGCGGCGAGGTCGTGTGGGTCGGTCAGCGGAGCGCGATCCCAAGGACGCCGAACGGCGAGCGCTCCGAAGTCACACAGTCGCCCGGCGCATTCGTGATGCCGGGGATGATCAATTGTCACTGCCATCTCACCCTCGACGGCGAGGCGGACTTCGGCGCCGAAGTCCGCCAGTCCGACGCGCTCGCGACGCTCAAGGCTTTTCGCAACGCACGAACCGCGTTCCGCGCGGGAGTCACAACGGTGCGCGACCTCAGCGCGAACGGCACGATGGTCATCGAGCTCGGCCGCGCGATCGAAAGGGGTTTGCTCGAGGGACCACGTGTCGTGGCGTCCGGCCGGGGGATCACGACAACGGGTGGTCATGGCTTCGAGGTTGGCCGTATCGCGGACGGTCCCGACGAGGTGCGCAAAGCGGTCCGCGAGCAGGTCGCGGCCGGCGCGAAGGTCATCAAGCTCTTCTCGACCGGCGGCATCCTCGGTGATGGCGCGCCGCCGGAGGTCTCGCAGTACACGCCGGAAGAGACCGCGGCCGCGGTCGCCGAGGCGCACAACGCCGGACTCCGCATCACGACCCACGCGCACGGCTCGGGTGGCATGCGTGTCGCCGCGGAGGCAGGGATCGACTCGATCGAGCACGCGACCCTCCTCGATGAGAAGACCGTGCGATTGATCAAGGAGCGCGACGTCGCGATCGTGCCCACGCTCCTGGTCGTGCACTCGCTGCTCGAGCACGCCGACGCGCTCGATCCGGTCGTGGTCGAGCGCACGCGCGCGGTTTCCGAGCGGCATCGCGAAGGCGTCCGCATGGCACACAAAGCGGGCGTGCGAATCGCGACCGGCACCGATGCGGGAGCGCCATTCACGCGTCACGACCGCTTCGCGATGGAACCGCAACTCCTCGCCGAATGCGGTCTATCGACGGAGGAGGCGCTGGTCGCGGCGACCAGCCGCGCCGCCGAGGTCGTGGGGCTCGAGAAGGCCGGTCACATCGGTGCGGGCTGCTGGGCGGATCTTGTGTTCGTCGACGGCGATCCCTTGAAAGATCTCAGCGTGCTCCGCTCGCCGAAGGGTGTGTACCGGCGAGGTGTCGCGGCCCTCTAGTTAATCCGGATGGGCGTATCTCTTGCTGGCTTCTTCGAGCGCACGCGCGAACGGGGCCTCGTCCGAGATCGGCGCCGAGCAGACCGTGCCAATGCAGACGTACGCGGCAACGCGATCGATGGGGAAGCCGAGTCGCGCAAGCACCAGCGCGTCGCGCTCTGGCTCAAGTCGGTGAAGCGACCTCGCTGGGTCTGTCGCCGCGCGAGCACGCCGCCAGAGCGTAGAGGCGAGCGCGTCGTGCGCGGACCCGACGACCGTGACCACGAGCGGCTCCGCGAGGGCACGAGCGACCGCGTTGGCATAGCTCGCCGCGAACTGGCCCCACTGCCGGTACTCGCCTACAAAGCTGCGAAGAGCGCGGAGCGCGAGCTCGTGCCACTCGTCCTCGCCGGAAAGAGCCGCGAGTCGCAGGAGCCCATCGGCCGCGAGAGCGTTCTCTTCGATCGGTCGCTCACGACGCGCGAGGCGTCCCGGCTCGCCGCGCGCTTGCGGCGCATCGAAGAATCCGCCGCCGTCGCGATCCTCGAGCCGGTCGCGGAGCGTCATCGCCATCCGCTGCGCTCCACCGAGCGCGCCCGGGTGGAGGCCGGTCTCGTACGCGTCGAGGCTGGCGGCCAGATCGGTCGCGACGTCTCCAAGGAGGTCCACGACCTTCATGCCCTCGGCCGTATCGGAGTGGTGCAGCGATTTCGTCTGCGAATCCCACAGCGTGCGAGCGATCGCCCCCATCGCCTCATGCGCCCGCGTCTCAAACGCATCGTCACCCGTCGCAGCCCAGGCCGCCCAGTAGGCGGACGCCGCGAGCGCGTTCCATCCCGTGTACGCGGTTCGATCGACGAACGGCGCATCGTGCTGCCTGCGTTCTTCGGTGGAGTCGAGCATGTAGTAGTGCTCGTCGGCGTCCTGCGACCCGGCCCAGAGCTTCTTGTCAGGCTGCCAGAGCACCGCGTCCATCCAGCGGATCACGTCGCGGACGACGCGGTCATACCCCGCGGTCGGAAACGTGCGGTGGGCCTCGGAGTAGATCGCGAGAAGCTCGGCGTTGTCCTCGAGCATCTTCTCGTAGTGCGGGACCATCCACTCCCGCGTGGTCGCGTAGCGGAAGAAGCCGCCCTCAATGTGGTCATACATGCCGCTGCCGGCCATCAAACCGAGGGTCCGATGGAGCATGGTGGCGATCTCGGGGTAGCCGAACCGGCGATGCTCGTCGAGGAGGAAGCGCAGGAGTCTGGGCTGCGGGAACTTCGGCTCGCGTCCGAAGCCTCCGAACTGCGGGTCGTACTGCCCGCGTACCAGCGAGCCCACTTGATCGACGATCTGAACGCTGAGATCACCCGACTTCGGCGCGCGCGCCTCATGCTCCTTCTCGCGTAGCTCGGCGACGCGCTGCGCGAGCTCCGATCGCTGCGCCGACCAGAGATCGGCGACCTGCGCGAGATCGGCGACCTGCGCGAGGTTCGCCCGCATGGCATCGGGCGGGACGTACGTGCCGCCGTGGACGATCTCCCCATCGGGCGTCAGGAAGGCGGTCGTCGGCCAGCCGCCCATGTTGTAGCGGCGGTTCACGTCTGGCCGCTCGTCGTTGTCGACGCGGATCGGGACATAGCGCTCGTTGATCAGCCGGATGACTTCGGGATCGCTGTAGCTCGTCTCGTCCATGACGTGGCACCAGTGGCACCACACAGCGCTGATCGCGAGGAGCACCGGCTTGTCGGCGACCTGCGCTTCCTGAAAAGCCTTCTCGCCCCACGGCCGCCATCCGATCTCGGCCGCGCGGTTCGGGCGCGGAGAGAAACGGAAACTCACTCGGGGATCTCGTCCAGCTCGATCTTGTTGCCGAACGGATCGAACACGTACGTCCGGCGCCACCCGGGGATCGGATCTGCCTCTTCGAAGCGTGCACCCGCGGCGCGGAGCGTCGCGATCGTCACGTCCAGATCGTCGACGCGCAGAGCGAAATGCCGGCGGGGGTGAAGGCCGAGTTCGCGATCGGCCGAGAGATGCACGTGACCGGGTGGCGCTGAATACCAAAGGCCCGCGCGGTCGCGAAGCGTCACGGGCCGCTCGAGCTCAGGTAGTCCGAGCGTCTCTCCATAGAACTTGCGAGCGCGAGCTTCTTCGCCAGGCGGATAGAACACCTGGGCGTGATGCAACGAAATCCCCACAAAATCGAGTCTAGGCGCGCCAAAATTCACTGTTTCTCGCGGGTTTCGTGGGCTATCATTCTTTCTGTAACGCGACGGAGGTGCTGACTTGGCGATCGAGCAGAGCCCGATGACGACCGAGACCCCACTCGTTTCCACCCCACTCGTTTCCACCCCACTCGTTTCACTGACACCAAAAGCGACGGACAAGCTCCGCGAGGTTCTCTCGAAGCAAGAGCGGCAAGACCTCGCGCTGCGTGTGTACGTCACGCCGGGTGGATGCTCGGGGTTCTCGTACGGGATGACGTTCGCCGACGGCACCGAAGAGGATGACGCAGTCATCGAGCAGGACGGCGTTCGCGTCGTCGTAGACCCGATGAGCGCCATGTATCTCAAGGGCTCGGAGATCGACTTCGTCGACGCCCTCATGGGCGGCGGCTTCGCGCTGCGCAACCCCAACGCGGTCTCGAGCTGCGGATGCGGCCAGTCTTTCAAGACGGCGGACCAGTCCGGCACCGCGAAGGCCTGCGCCCACTAAGCCTATCCGCGCTTCGGAGATGAAGCGCGCGCTCGTCGTCGTCGACATGATCGAAGACTTCGTCCACGAGGGCGGCGCGCTGTATTGCGGCCCGTCGATGGCCCGCATCGTCCCAGTCATCCAGAGGGAGATCGCGCGAGCGCGCGCCGCGGGCGAGCCCGTCATGTACTTGACCGACAACCATCTTCCCGATGACGCCGAATTTCAGATGTTCCCGCCGCACGCGATCGCCGGCACCAAGGGTGCCCAAATCGTGCCCGAACTCGCGCCCGGCAAGGATGACGTCGTGATCCCGAAACGCCGCTACTCCGGTTTCTTTGGCACCGACCTCGACATCACCCTGCGCGAGCGCGGCGTCGACACGCTTCGCCTCGTCGGCGACTGCACGAACATCTGCGTCCTCTACACGGCCGCGGACGCGCGCAACCTCGGCTACGCCGTTGAGGTGGTCGAGAACGGCGTGACCTCGTTCGACGAGGAAGCCCACCGCGACGCATTGCGCGAGCTCGAGAAGACGCTCGGAGCGAAGATCCTGCGCTAGGAACTACTTCAAGCGCAACTCGCGGAGGACCCGCGTACCGATCGCTTCACGAATCTCCTCACGCTTTCGGACCGCTTCGTTGATCCCACCGAGTGAACCGAAGACCTTCTTCACGGCCTCATCCATCTTGTCCTGCTGGTCGAACACGCCGTAATTCGGGAACTCGACCATCAACATGTGCGTGAAGTCATCGCGGTTCGATGGAGCGCCGGTGAGGATCTTGTATGACAGGACGATTCCCTGTTTTTTCTGGTCGTCGAGCATCTTCTTCCAGGTCGCGGCAAGCTCGCGTCCGTAGTCGAGGTTATGTCCGGGCTTCAGCCGGATGAAGTCAACCGACCAGACCGATCCGAGGGTCCAGGGACGCTCCTGGTCAAGCGCGTTCACCTCGTTCTTGCGCTCGGGTGCAACTGCGGTAGCCATGGCTCCTCCCCTTTTGTCGCCTAAGCGACGGCCGGACACTACGCCGTGACTCCAAGCACAGAGACTGCCGCTAACCCAATGCGACGCGGGCGGCGAGGGCCAGGATGATGATCGAGCTGACGATGGCGGTCGTCCGCTGGAGTCGCGGGGTCAGCCGTCCATGGAGCATTGAACCCCCGAACGCCAAAAGTTCCTGCCACGAGAGCGACGCGAGGAACGCGCCGATCACGAATCCGCCGCGGCTGCCAAGGTCAGCGGAGACCTCCGGCAACGCGATCGCGAGCGAGACGAAGTAGATGACGGTCGGCGGATTGAGCATCGTGAGCCCGAGGAACAAGAAGTAGGTATTGCCCGTCCTGGCCCCGCCGGTCTCGGGCTCGAGTGGCTCCGGCGCGGCCAGCAACCCGCGGACCGCGATGACCGCGAGCGCCACCGCCGCCACGATCCGAGCCGCCGGCAGGATCGGAGCGAGGAATCCAGACGCGGCGGCGCCGAACAGCATGGCGATCGTCGCGAAGAGGAGGTCCGCCGTCGCGGCTCCGGCACCAGCAGCTGCGGCGGCACGGAGCCCGCGGCGGACGCCGGTCCGGAGGATGAGCACCGCGATCGGCCCCACCGGAATCGCGATCGCGTAAGCGGCCGCCATGCCGAGTAGGAATGCTTGTCCCATTTAGACGTTGGTCTTGTTGAAGCGCTTCGCCTTCAGCTCGAAACGCGGGAGCGTTCCCGGCGCGACGGATTCGACAAGGCAGCGGATCCCGAGTTCGCGATGGATCGCACCCCCGACACGCTCGGCGACGTCCGCCGGCGCTTCGACGATGCAGCGCAGCTCGTCCATCTCGCGGACCCGCGCCAACTCGACCCGGTACTCGCCAACCTCGTCGAAGCGACGGACGATCGCCTCGATCGCGCTCGGGAACACGTTGACACCGCGCACCGTGACCATGTCATCGACACGGCCGGCGATCCCGCCGGCGAGCTTCACGAGGGTGCGCCCACACGAGCACGTGCCGCGCACCGCGTGGACTCGATCGCCGGTGCGATAGCGAATGACGGGCATGCCCCACCGACCGAGGTTTGTAAGAACGAGCTCGCCGTCGCCTTCGTCGCGCGCCTCGCCACTGGCATCGACAACCTCGACGATGAACTCCGATTCGTTGATGTGGACGCCGTCGCGCGCCGAGCAGGAGAACCCGTGCGCACCGACCTCGGTCGCGCCGGTGTGGTCGAACGACTCGACCCCGAGCTCCTTTTCGATCCGCTCGCGCGTGGCCGGTATCGAGGCGCCTGGTTCTCCCGCGTGAATGGAGACGCGCAGGGCCGATCGCGTGAGATCGATGCCCTCCTCGCGGGCCGCCTCGCCGAGTCGCAGCGCGTAGGTCGGCGTGCACATGAGGACCGTCGCCTCGGTCGCGACGATCGCCGCGACCCGCTCGGTCGTCGTCATCGCCCCGCCGGTCACGCAGAGCGCGCCCAGGCGCTCCGCCCCCGCGAACGCCGACCAGAAACCGACGAACGGCCCGAACGAGAACGCAAAGAAGATGCGGTCGCGGGCCGTGACCCCGGCAGCGCGGTAGATGGGCTGCCAGCATTCGCGCCACCACTCCCACGACTCAGGCGTGTCGAGTAGGCGGAGCGGCCGGCCTGTCGTCCCGCTCGTCTGATGGAGGCGCACGTACCGGTCGAGCGGGTACGTGAGGTTCGTGCCGAAGGGCGGGTGCGCCGCCTGATCCTCGGAGAGGTCGGCCTTCGTCGTGAACGGAAGCTGGCCGAGCTCACGGGCGGCTTTGGGTAGCCTCGCGCGATAGAACGGATTCTCCCGCTGAAGCTCGGGGAGCTTCGCCGAGAATACTGACCACTGCGCGCGCCGGCGGTCTCCGTCGCTCCATGTCTCGAATCGCTCGAGTTCCATCGCGCCGGCGAGTCTACCGACGCGGGAGGCGTGTTGGTGTGGCCGATGTACTATCCCCCGTACGCGTATGGCAGAGAGTACGGCGACACTTCGTCCGGTCCCGGCCGTCGACAAGGCCGCGCGCGTCCTTCGAGCCCTCGCCGACGGCGGTCGTCCCATGGGCATCAGCGAGCTGGCCCGCGCTCTGAAAGTCTCGAAGGGGACGCTCCGCGACGTCCTCCTCACCCTCGCGCACTTCGGTTTCGTCGTGCGTGACGCCGACACGCGCTTTCGCCTCGGACCCGAGCTTCGCTCGCTCGCCGATGCGTCGGCCCCCGACTTGCGCGCGCTCGCTCAGCCCTATCTCGTCTCGCTCATGGAGAGCTTCGGGGAGACCGCAATCCTTGGGATCGTCGTCGACGGCAGCCTCGAGATCGCGGGACGCGCCGAGCCCGCGACCGACCTTCATATGACCGCACCGCTTGGGCGCAGGCTCCCCATGGACAAGGGCGCGCACGGCAAGGTCCTCGCGGGTCGAGAAGAGGTCGGCTACGACGACCAAGAGCTCTTCGCCGGAGTACGCGCGGTCGCGGCGCCGATCGTCGACGCGCGCGGCCGCCGGATCGCGGTCGTGATGGTCGTGGCATTCAAGGAGCGCATCGACCTTCGCACGCTGCGACGTATCGGCGAGCGCTGCGTCTCGGTGGCGCGCTCGCTCTCAGGGCGGATCGGCGCAGTGGCGGCGTGACCAAGCAGCTCCTCACCCTCCGCGTGAACGGCGAGTCGCGGACCATCGCAGCGGAGCCGCATCACACCCTGCTCGAGGTTCTTCGCGAGGAGCTGGACCTCACCGGCACCAAGCACGGGTGCGAGCTCGGCGAATGCGGCGCATGCACGGTCCTGGTCGACGGCGTTCCGGTCCTCGCCTGCCTCACCCTCCCCGCCCTCGTCGGCGACGCCGAGGTAACCACGGTTGAGGGTCTTGCCACAGGTGAGTCGCTGCACCCGCTCCAGATCGCGTTCGCAGAAGAGGGCGCGGCGCAGTGCGGCTACTGCACGCCCGGGATGCTCATGACCGCGAAGGCGCTTCTCGATACGACGGCCCGGCCGACACGCGACGAGATCGCGCACGCGATCAGCGGCAACCTCTGCCGCTGCACCGGCTACACCGCCATCTATGAGGCAATCGAGAAGGCGGCGCGCGCGTGAGCGAGTTCTCGGTCATCGGACGGCGTTTGCCGAAGGTCAACTCGTGGGCCCATCTCACCGGAGAAGCGCTCTACGCCGACGACCTCTTCCTTCCGCGGATGCTCTACGGGCGCGTCTTGCGATCGACGCGACCGCACGCGCGTATCCGGCGCGTGGACGTGACGCGCGCGCTCGCGCACCCTGGTGTCGTCGCGGTCGTCACGGGCGCGGACATGCCCGAGAAGATGGGGATCATGCCGTCGACGCAAGACGAAACGGCGCTCGCCGTCGATCGCGTGCGGTACGTCGGCGAGCCCGTCGCGGCCGTCGCCGCGCTGGACGAGGACACCGCGTTCGATGCGCTGTCGCTCATCCAGGTCGAGTACGAGGATCTCGAGCCGATCTTCACGATCGAGGAGGCCCTGGAGCGCGAGGACGTGAAGATCCACGACGAGGCCAAGCGCGCGAACGTCTTCAAGGAGGTCCACCTCTCGTTCGGCGACCTCGAGGGCGGTTTCGCATCGGCGGACCACATGCGCGACGACTGGTTCTTCTTCGAGGGGAACACGCACGCGCCGATCGAGTCGCACAGCGCGGTCGCGGCGTACGGCCCCGACGACAAGCTCACCCTCTGGACCGCGACGCAGGTCCCCCATTACCTGCACCGCGAGATCGAGAAGGTGCTCGGCCTTCCGCGCTCGCGCATCCGCGTGATCGCGACGCCGAACGGTGGCGCGTTCGGGGGCAAGAGCGATCCCTTCGGCCACGAGTTCGCGGCTGCGCTCCTTTCGATGCGCACGCGGCGTCCGGTGAAGATCACGCTCGACCGCGAGGAGGTCTTCTACGCGCACCGCGGCCGGCATCCGGTCAAGATGCGGATCCGCACCGGCGTGAAGAAAGACGGCGAGATCACCGCGGTGCATTACCAAAGCTGGCTCGACGGCGGCGCGTACGCGTCTTACGGGATCGCGACCACCTACTACACCGGCGCGCTGCTCACCGTCACGTACCGCATCCCCGCTTACAAGTTCGACGGCGTGCGCGTCTACACGAACAAGCCGCCGTGCGGTCCAAAGCGTGGGCACGGCACGACGCAGCCGCGTTACGGCTTCGAGTGTCAAATCGACAAGATCGCCGAGGACCTCGGGCTCGATCCGCTCGAGTACCGAAAGAAGATCCTGCAACCCGCGAACAGCCGCACCGTCAATGACCTCCGCATCACCTCGATGGGCCTCGGCGAGTGCTTGGACGCGCTGCAACGATCGACGCGCTACTCGGAGCGGCGCGGGCAGCTCGGCCGCGGCAAGGGCATCGGTCTCGCCGGAAGCGCGTACATCTCAGGCGCGGGCCTGCCCATCTACTGGAACGAGATGCCGCACTCGGGGGCCGAGATTCGGATCGATCGCGGCGGCGGCGTCACGGTCATGTGCGGCACGTCCGAGATCGGCCAGGGGTCGGACAACATGCTCGCGTCGGTCGCCGCGGAGGCGCTCGGCGTGATGCCCGCGGACGTCCACGTGGTCTCCGGCGACACGTCGCTCGCGCCGGTGGACCTCGGGAGCTACTCGAGTCGCGTCACGTTCATGGCCGGGAACGCGGTCCGCGATGCGGCGATGAAGCTCCGCGCGCTGCTCGTCGCGGCCGCGGCGGAGAAGCTCGAGGTCCCGGCGGAGCGCCTGCTCACCGCATACGGCCGCGTCTACGACCGCAACGATCCATCAAAATTCATCAGCTTCGCGGACGCCGCCGTGCTCGCCGAGTCCAAGCATGGAACGCTCGTAGCCGCTGGAAGCTACAGGCCGCCGAAGGGCATCGGCGGTTCGTTCAAAGGCGCCGGCGTTGGGCCGACACCCGCGTACTCATACCAGGCCGCGGTCGCCGAGGTGACGATCGACATGGACACCGGCATGGTGACCGTCGACAAGGTGACGACCGCGCACGACTGCGGGCGCGCGCTGAACCCGGCGAACGTCGAGGGCCAGGTCGAGGGCTCCGCCTACATGGGCTACGGCGAGATCATCGGCGAGGAGCAGGTGTTTCGCGGCGGCCTGCACAAGAAGCCATCGCTCCTCGACTACAAGATCCCGACGTCGCTCGACACGCCGGTCCTGGAGGCGATCGTGGTCGAGAGCGTCGACGCCGAGGGCCCCTTCGGCGCGAAGGAGGCCGGCGAAGGCCCGCTGAACCCGGTGATCCCGGCGATCGCGAACGCGGTCTACGACGCGATCGGCGTGCGCTTCGACGAAACGCCGATCACGGCGGAGAAGATCCTGAGCGCGCTCGGAAAGCGCGATCGGCGCGGCGAGCCAAAGACGCGGATCGGTCCAGACGGGCTCGACACCGGCGCGCAGAAGAGCGATCCGAAGCGCGCGCTGCGACGGCTCACCGCTTCGACCGACGCGCGCGAGCGAAAGCGCACGGCGGACTAGATGCTGCGACTGCCGCGTTTCCGTCTCCTCGAGCCGCGCTCCTACGGCGAGGCGGCGCAGCTTCTCGCGGAGAACGGCGCCGGAGAGCTCGATCGGAGCCGCGGCACGCCGACGCTCCGCGTGATCCTCGTCGCCGGCGGAACCGATCTCTTCCCGAACATGAAACGGCGGCAGTTCACGCCCGAGGTGCTGATCTCGCTCGGGCGTGTGCGCGACGCCGCGGGCATCCAACGGAACGGCCGCCTCGACATCAGCGCAGGCACCACGCTTTCCGCCATTGCGCAGGACCCGGGCATCCGCGAGCGATCGACGGCGCTCGCCCAGGCCGCCGAGGTGGTCAGCACGCCGCAGCTCCGCAATATGGGGACGATCGGCGGGAACATCTGCCTCGATACGCGCTGCAACTGGTACGACCAGTCGCTCTTCTGGCGCACGGCCGAAGGGTTCTGCATGAAGACCAATCCCGACGTCGTGTGCCGCGTCGCGACATCGAGCCCGCGCTGCCTCGCGGTCGCGAGCGCCGACACCGTGCCCGCGCTGCTCGCGCTCGGCGCGAGC
>WNGL01001659.1_pt1 | contig 42217 bp, 61 predicted proteins | sample 5400591 | NCBI WGS metagenome assembly WNGL01 (sample SAMN13153377, study PRJNA577476) | soil metagenome | isolation source: 80 cm soil or saprolite under Garry oak tree replicate 1 | place: USA:California | collected 2016-06-15
TTCCGAAATAAGTGCGACGGCATGAGACTGTTTACCAAGATCGATGCCAAGATAGAGAGGAGTCATGTTTCAATCTCCTTTGAGAGAAATAGGGTGAGAGATGTGTAAGCGGTGTTGAATGCACTATTCCATTCACCGATCAGGATTGTACCAGATTCTCATCAGGACTTATTGCATGCATGCCAATCACGTTTGAGGCTTAAGCTACATTGTAGCTTGCCAGATACACTGGAGGCTTCACCATCTTTACCTGCTCGGCCAAGCAGGTAACACATCTCTCATGTATATGGACGAGAGAAGCATTTAAAATTGGAAAAGATGTTTGTGGGGATGGAGTGGTATGAGATGTACGTTGTTCGCTGTTAGGGAGAACTCCCACAAGAAAGGGGTCAATGATGTATGAGGAACAGAAAAAGAGGAGGCCACCATCAGAAGGGGTCTCTTCTTGTCGCGACAATGGTCTCCTGAGATCAGTATATCACATGATGTATATATTTGTATACTTTAGCGGTAAAAGGGGGGAATAGGGGATGAGCGTAGAGGTATTTGCGGGATTCGTGTCCCCCACCAAGAATTTTTTCCACTTGCCCAATAACTGGACCGATATCATAGCAGAAATTGATAATCTGGCGGAGCTGAAGGTAGTCACATACATTGCGAGGCATACCTGGGGCTATCATGAGTATGGCATCGCGAAAACGATCAGCGTGGATGAATTTATGCATGGACGCAGGCGGCATGATGGATCGCGTATGGACAAAGGGACGGGACTCTCCAATCATAGCGTGATTGATGGGCTCAAGGCCGCGATAAAACATGGCTATCTGGTATGTGAGATCGATACTTCAGACCTGGCACGCGTCAAAAAGTCGTATGCTCTCAAGATGTCTGCACCCCCTGAAGATTCTTCACCCCCTGAAGAATCTTCACCCGGTGCAGAAAGTACAGCTAGCTATGAAGAATCTTCATCCAGGGGTGCAGAATCTTCACCCAGCTATGAAGATTCTGCACATCGATCAGAGAAAGAAACTCTAGAAAGAAACCAAAGAAAGACACTGAAGAAAGAAAGAGAGATGCCCGACGTTCGCGCATCACCGCAACCGGCTTCTCTCTCTCTCTCCTCTCAAAAAACATCTGACCAAGAGAAGCCAGCCCAAGTCGTTCATCCCGTTCACCAGTTCTTGCTGCTGGATGATGCGATCGCTCCCTCGACACTCACGATCCTGCTCACCCCGAAAGAGTTTGAGAGTGAGATGGAGGATAAACGACGAGGTTTCCTTGCTCAAGAGGTCAAGTATGATCTTGAGCAGCGTGGGCATCACCTTGAGTATCGATGGGAACGTGAGCAGGAACGTAAGGTGATCGAGGTGGAGGCTGTAGAGATTCCTCAAAAAACATCTCTTCTGGAGAGTCTCACTAACGAACAGGTAGACTTCTGGCGTAGGTGGTGCGCTATTTCCAAATGTGGTGATGCCTCGCTAACTTCGAAGATCATGCCGGATATCGCCTGGCTCGCGCAACGTATCACGACGACGATGGACCTGGAGAGCTTGTATCAATCGACGTGTGCGATGCTGCTGGAGTATAGCAAAGCGCAAGGCAAGCCATTTACCCCGCCACATTTGAAAAACCTTGTCAAGCATCATTCCACCTGGGAAGCCGCCCAGGAAGTGAAGCGAAAACAGAGCGAGCAGGCTAGCCAAAAAGCGCCGTCTGGTACTGGCGTTGTGCGAAATTGGACGATGGAACGACTCTCGGGGCGGTTGGAAGCGCCGCCGATTATCTATGATTCGCACAGGCCAGCGCGAGCCACAAAGGTGTCAGATGAGATGAGTATCAAGGGCGCGATCGGAACGCTGCGCGAAAGATATCGACAGCGAGCAGCACAGTAGGAAAGGATGGCGACGAGCATGGATACAGTACTGCTCTGGACGTTAGGTGTCCTCTGTGTGGTCGCGCTTGCCCTTCTCAGCCGGGTGCGAGAGGAACTTGGCAAACGTCTTGTAGACGAAATCATTGCCACATCTGAGCGAGAGTGTGAAGAGGAGTTATCCGCAGAGTAGCCTCGCTGCGAGCGTCAAGAGGCTGGCCGCTACGCATTGGAGTAACGGCCATATCCTGAGTAAGCATTCAGGAAACCCGAGCATAGTATACAGGTTTAACAGCACAAGAAGCGCCATACGCTGGCGTACTACGTCGTCGCACTGTTCACATTGGCAATCGAATTGATGCTCGGAATTAATGCGGCCTTTTTAGTCTTTCAATCGGTTTCCATCGTCGCTAACAATATGTTAGCTGGTACGTCGTTTATGGCGATTGCTCCATTGATCGCGCTTTTTTGCTCATTGGCAGTGGGCGCGTGCTTCGTGCTAGGTGGCATGTGGACCTATGCTGGTTTTATCGACAGTTTGGAGGATGCAAAAGCCTATATACAGGAGTACGGGGCCGTGGTTTGGCCTGTGCTGCTTGTCTGGCTCGCGTTTCTCTCCATTATCGCGCTGGACTTCACCACACTGGCCTTCAGAGCGACATACTTCGCGCAGCGTGGCGAGACTGCGCTACTTGGCTTCTTCGTGGTGCTTATCCTTCTCCCACCCGTTCTAGGGCCACTCATTCATGTTCTGGAGAACACTCCACGTGATAGGCGGCTCGCAAAAGTGCGGCATTTCGCTGAGGCGCTGGAAACCGATGATATGGAGCACGTGGTCAGATCGATGGACCCTGACTTGCGCTCAAGAATGCTCAATGGCGATCAATCTGCTATCCAGGAGCACTATAACCGCGTTGACGCCCTACGCGCTGACAATGCAGCGTATGAGCAGCAAAAGATTCAGGAGCGCAGTGAGAAGCAGCGCAACCACCAAAAACCGCTTGCTACTGGCGGAGGCGGACTCTTACGCTTCCCAAAATAACCAGCCGTCCTGAAAGAGGCCCCGCAGAACGGCAAGGCAAAGCACCGGGTCATCAGTCAGAGCAGGAACGCCCGAGGCCTCCTGCTCCTCCACCGGCTGAGATTGTTCTTCAGCCGCTCTATGTGCCACGTGAGCCGGTGTTCATCGAGTGGCCTGTGAGGTCACTCGAACCGGAAACCGGCCCCATTCGCATACCAGTGGCTATTCCGATAGCCATACCACCACAGGAGCGCATCATTGAGTATAAGCCAGAACCAGCAAGAGAAAGCTATCCCCGGCGTGAAGCGGAGCGAGCAATCCAACCGCCTCTCACTCCGCCAGTGGAAGCTGCGCCGTTGGCTCGCCCGATGGTTCCCCGGCCGAAGCCTGTAACCACGAAAGAGACAACGCCCGAACAAAAAACAGCGCTGATTCCGAACAAAAAAACGCCTGGAAACAATTCCCCAAACAATTCGGAAACAATTCGGGATGGAAATAAAAACAATTCCCCGCCCGAATTGTTTACACCTAGTAAACCGGCTCCACAGGCGGCTCTACCAGCTTACAAGAAAAAGGGGAAAGTAGGGCGACAACGCAAGTATGAGATACTCGGAGACAATGAAATTGAGCCAGTTCGGGAAGTGATTTTGTTCCATCAGAACATGGGTTCTCATTGGCCGGGTATGTCGAGGGACATGCAGGACTATTATGATTATTGGTATTTCACCAGACCAAACAAGCGAAAGGATGGAAAGGATTATGAACGACATCTCAAATGCTACGAACGCAAAGAGCGCTGGATCAATCCCCCGTCTGCGACCGTATGAGATCGCAACGCTGCTGATTGCTCCTGGTGGTGGGCGAGTAGTGCGCGTGATGGATGCCACCGATGATGAATTTCAAATGTTCGTGCTTGATGCTGGCCTGCCTGTGGAGGAGGACGGTATCACCGAATGGAGCTTTGATGATCGGTGCGGAATCATCAATCACGCGCTCAAGCATGGTATTGTTCTGCCCTTTGCCGATCCGAATAAAAACAATTCGGAACAGGAACAAAAAACAATTCGGAGCGAGCAGCGTGAAATGGCCCCACAGCAGGGGATGGTGGATATTCCCAACGCTCCTATTATCAGCGGATGGGCCACTATCATCAAAGAGACCATAAAAGGGCAGGAGACTCGCGAAATAGAAATGATAGAAGCAGAGCCGGATATGTATCCGCCATACAGCGGAAAACGAGAGTGAGAACAGCCGAAAATGAGTAGACAATGAGTAGACAAGATGAGGGCAGATCAACGACCGGGTCTGCCATACTGGAAAGGTTGAAGCGTGTTTCAATCGGGAGGAATGTGCGATGCGTGCTATTCACATCAAGTCGCGGGGAATACTTGTCCGCTGGTTTCGGCGCTGGATCTATCGGCTTGTGCGTGAGCAGGCGGAAATTGTTGGCCAGGCCGAACTCTGGACGTTGACAAAGGACTGTATCAATTGTCGGCAGTCTATAGGCAAAACGAGCCTCTATTGTCCCATCTGCGGAAGTATGCAGCATGCGCAGACAGAGCAGCTCTCGCTGACTGATATTATTTCTGCCTATAAGCTTCCCCAGGAGCGTCCCTGGGCCGCGTATAGGCGGATATCGAGAAAAGCCTAATCTTTCTCACAGGGCTAGTAACAGCCGTTCTGAGCGTGTTATACTTATTCAGAGGTGTGATATGGGCGTATCAGACGATACTGATCGCCAGGTGGCGATCAAATTGCAGCATCTGTCCCCAACCTGGGTTCGCTGGCTCGATCGCGAACTGGGTGAAAGAGCGCAATGGTGGCTTTGCTGAGCTAAATGTACGCTTCGATCATGGCAAAACGGGGGTTATGCGCTGGTTGTGTAGTCTCATGCCAGATCAATGGCGAAGCGATCTGAAGTAGGATGCCCAATTTTTATATAGATTACTGGCAAGGAAGAGGGCCAGCTCGCTCCATTCGTGGAGAGGGAAAAGCTTCTCAGCTATGCGGGTCCGTTTCACAGTGCCGGTGATGAGGGCTGGCGGTATCGGTACAGTAGCCGCTAACAATGCTCATAGACTGCATGAGGTATCTACCATATGCAGGTAGCTATGAGATAGCCAGGGCAAGGACAATGGGCTGAGAAGCATCTTCCACCCAGGTGGCTCCCTTAATAGTTGTGGCTGACCACAAGCATCTGAGACCGGGTTATACAGGGGGCGCGCATCCCGGCAAACGCAAGAGTAGCTCAATGGTAGAGTGCCTGGTTCCTATCCAGCCAGGACGTTACAGGTTCAAGTCCTGTCTCTTGCTTTCGCGTACTCTGATCGTAGGAGCTTACATACTTCTGCTTCAAGTGTTTGTGCTCCTGCAACTTGTACGCGAAACCCGCATCCATAGAACGTGACAGCAACGGCAAACGATTTACGGCGTTCTGATCTTCTGCAGAGAGGATCAGCACGCCTTTTTTATTGAGGATGTGCCACCATCAGAAGGGGTCTCCTATGGGGCTAGAACGATCTACGCCACCCGGCTAACCTGGTTGCTTAATGAGAGAGAGTGAGAGGCATGCCACAAACTTGCTCTATCTGCAATCATTCAGATCGCCTCCAGATCGAGGCGTCTCTCATCGCTGGCATGCCATTGCGCGACATTGCGCGACAATTCTCTGTATCGAAAGACAGTGTAGCGCGACATAAACGCAACTGTATGCAGCCTGCTATTACTGCTGTTCAAGCAAAGCAGGAGGAACAATCTGCCTGGACTGCTCTCTCAGAAATGGAATGGATGCGTGAGCAGGCGCGCTTGATCTATACTGATGTGCGCAACGATCGCGACCATCGAACATCCCTACAGGCGCTGGGTGAGCTGCGCAAACAAACCGAACTCTATAGCGAACTGACGGGAGAGTTGGACCGTAGCACACATGTCGAATTGCATCAGGAATGGGTGAATATGCGCGAGATCATTTTCCAGGCCCTGGCGCCTTTCCCTGAAGCGAGGATCGCCGTAGCCCGTGCACTGCTGACATTGGAGCATCAAGATGGTAGCACTCGCCTCGCCTAGCATATCTCGCTCGCTTGATCTCGCTATGCGGCTTGATCCGGTAGTACTCGGCCAGGCCGCTGGCATCGAGCCCGATCCGTGGCAGGCGCGGTTACTGAGGTCTCTCTCATCGCGGCTGCTACTCAATTGCTCGCGCCAGGTCGGTAAATCCACAACCACGGCGACACTGGCGATTCATACCGCATTCTATGAATCTGGCTCCCCGATCTTGCTGCTTTCTCCAACGCTTCGCCAATCGCAAGAGCTCTTCATCAAGTGCCTGGAGATTTACCGCGCACTTGACCGGCCAGTACCAGCGGAAGCGGAAAACGCGCTCTCTCTCAAATTGACTAATGGGAGCCGTATCATTTCCTTGCCGGGCAAAGAGGGCACGATCCGGGGCATGAGTGGTGTGCGACTGCTGATCATCGATGAGGCGAGCCGCGTCCCTGATGCGCTGTACATGAGTGTATTGCCTATGCTCGCTGTGAGTGGTGGCCGCCTGGTGCTCTTATCCTCGCCATTTGGCACCAGGGGATTCTTTTATGAAGAGTGGAAGCGGCGCGCGCAATGGGATTATTTCGAGATACCCGCAACGGAATGTCCGCGTATCTCTCCAGAGTTCCTGGACCAGATGCGCGAAACGATGGGGGAATGGTGGTTCTTGCAGGAATTTATGTGTCAATTTATGGACGCGCAGACCGCTGCTTTTCGGGCTGCGGATATTGAGCGCATTGTTGATCCAGGAGTTGAGCAATGGGCGCTGTAGAAACGAAAGAACTGAATCCAATACAAATTGGGATTGATATTGGTCAGCTCCACGACCCTACTACGCTGTGTGTTGCGGAATGCATCCAGAAGCCAACGGGCAAGCATCGATGGATAAAGCGCGTGCCTGCGTATCTCGACAAACAGGGCCAGTTTCACTCAGCGAAAGAGACTGATCCGGTAGTAAAAACAGAATATTTTATCAGACACATCACACGCCTCCCTTTGGGGATGAGCTACCCGAAAGTGGCCGAACACATCGCCGATTTACTATGCAGCCCAATCTTCGCCAGGCGACGGGTGAATGTTCTTTTAGATGTGACAGGTGTGGGCAGACCAGTTTACGATGATTTGTGCAGTGAGGCGAAGTTGCATGAGCAGGCGCGGCGTATCGCCATCAAGCCGATCACGTTCACGCATGGGGAGACGTACAACGCGAAAACGGGCTTGCTCGGTAAGGCGTTTCTCGTGAGCAGGCTACAAAGCTTATTGCAAGGTGAACGTATCCATGCGCCGGATACGTCAGAGGTGAAGGCGACCATTGAGGAGCTGAAGGTCTATGAAATCAAGGTCAACCAGGACGGCAAGGATCAATATGGGGCCTTCAAAACCGGGAAACATGATGATCTTGTCACTGCACTAGGCTTATCGTGTTTGGAAGATCCATATGGCATGCAAACAAGAAAGAGTGAGCGGGTCTATTGATGAAAGAGCAAGTAGCTAAATTTGTCGCGTATCTACAAGAGGCTGGTATGAGCCGTGAGCAGATAGCCTACAGGGCCTATGATTATGCCCTGGCCTTGCAAAACGATCAATTCCCTAGTGAGAGCGGTGACTATCTACCGTCTACTGCGATGCTCACAGCGGCGGAGTTGGTGCGGGCTGCAATGCCGCTCGTCGTCCATTATAGTAGCCGAGTGTATTAAGGAGTGATCTATGTTGTTATATTTTATTCAATGCGAGTCATGTGGAGGTCACGTTCCGGTGAGTCCTCCAGCGCTTCCTGATGGCTGGCTGACCCTGTCAGAGGCCAATACTGAATGGCACCTCTGTTCTAAAGAGTGCCTGCTTGTGTGGCTTGGACGGCCACACATCACCACCATGCAAACACAGGTGAGTGAGGCTGTGAGGAGATAGCATGCTGCGATTTCTTGCAAGATGGTATCTCATCGGCAAGCTTGCCATTATGACGCCTATGCCCCTTTGGGCTGCGAGACAGTACGTCTATGGTGGGATGACGGTGTTTCGTAAAAAGAAGAGGAAATCATGATAAACGTAGCGCAAATGATGCCACAATATGAAATAACCGACGCTGACAAGAAGCGTCAGGCAGATATCGCCTATGCCTGGAAAGCGTACGAGGGCATGCTTAATCCTCCGCTCGTTCCGATGGATGACCAGCCCGATGATAATGTGCTGGCCAACTATATTGAGGATAAGGTTGAAGCGGGCAAAGACTTCTTGTTCGGGAAAGAAGTAGAGATCAGCGTAGAAGACGGCGTCTCACAAGACGTACAAGACTTTCTCGACGCGACATGGGGCGAAAAAGAAACACGCATCCCGCTGCTACAAGAACTCTACATCAATGGATCGCTAGCAGGTCAGGCATTCCTTAGAATCATGCCCCAAACAGATGGGTCATTCCGCCTGGTGGCGCTAGACCCTGCCTGCATCTGCATCCAGACGGCTCCGCAGGATTGTAAAACTGTGCTGTGCTACTGCATTGAGTATTGCAGCGAGGAGCAAGTTGCTGGCCAGCCCACACAAATCTACTACCGTGAAGAGATACAGCGAATTGACCCGGATCAAGATGGTGATGAGGGCGATCCGTTCGCTGATACTGATGCCAGTTGGCAGATTCAACACTGGACAAGGCAGGGTGATCGCGGGGCATGGATGGCAGCCGGTGATCCCATCATATGGCCCTATCCTTTTTCACCCATCTTCACGAACCAGCATATGGTCCGCCCTAACAGCTTCTGGGGCAAGCCGACAGTCACGCGCAATCTGATACATCTCAATGAGGCTCTCAACGTCTCCAACTCTAACATTCAGAAGCTGGGGCGTGTAACCAGCGGGCCGGTCGTGTATGCCACCGGTACTGGATTGATGGATATTGATCACGAGCCCGGCCATATCGTGATCATGCCGACTCCTGACGGCAAGATTGAAGCGGTGAATATCGCCGCTGACATTCCCAGCTTGCAATCCGCTGCAGATCGCCTCCAGAGTAGAATCGATGAGCAAACGGGCATACCAGGTATTGCCACCGGACGAGCGAGCGCGATGCCTGGCGGCAATATGAGCGGTATCGCGATAGAACTGTTGTTCATGAGCATGATCAAGAGGATGGATACCGAGCGCTGCTTGTATGGCAAGCTGATCATTGACGTGAGCCAGGCCCTGCTCATTCTCAACAAGATGAGTGCTGACATCAAATTGACACTCAATTGGCAGTCACCACTTCCGGCGGACGATACCGCTTCCTGGCAAGCTGCTCTCCTTGAGCAGCAGGTGGGCGTGAGCGATCAGACGATCCTTGAGGAGCGAGGCTATGATGCTGAAGAGGAAATGGAGCGCAACCAGACCGAAGATGCGCAGAAGATGATCAACTTCAGTCGTGGGCAAGGGATGCCGCCAGCGCAACCGCAAATGCAGGACAATCAGGGGGCATCTACTGGGCAAGAGCAGGGCAATAGCTCACCGTTTATCGGGAGGAGTGAGTGATGGAGAAGAGCGATCTACTTGCCAATCATGCGCCAAATGGCCAGCACTATAAAGCGATGGCTATCGAACCGGTGCAATATATTGAGGCGAACAATATCGGATTCCATGAGGGCAGTATCATCAAATACGTCTCACGATGGCAACAAAAAGGCGGGTTAGATGATCTCAAGAAGGCGAGATTTTATATTGATCGCTTGATCGAATTGGCTGGAGGTGAATGATGAATTATAACTATTCCATCTGTCCTGTGTGTGGACGCCCTATTGCGACGGAAACCAGTCCTTTTACCGCAGATATCGCGTGTAGGTGTCAATGGCAGGTAACGATCACGCAGAGTAACGGTACGACTGCTTCCCCTGATGCTTTTAACCAGCATTTAAAGGATATGCGCGCTTGGAAGGTTACTCTACATGGTCAAGTCAATGGTCAGAAAAAACCTGTACCGTCGGCGTTTCAAGATGCATTCAAAGATGGTGAGCTGGAGCCATGAAAGCGCTGGTGAAATGATGGGTCTGAATGATCTTATGAAGCGAGCGGGATATGACGACTGGGAAGTTCGAGATGGTGATGTATTCGTGTATGGTCATGTCTATGCAGGAAGCGTTGAAGAGGTTGCAGCGATGACACCTGACGACATTCGAGCGGCTGTTGAGTCCGAGATCGCTGCTGAACAGTCGCGTCGTGAAGCAGAAGAGGGATTATGAAGCCCTTGAAAGCGTTGGTGAAATAAATATGTATGATGAAGAACTTCTAAAACAAATAGGGCAAGAAATTGACCTGCGCAATAAAGCCTATACGGAGCGCAATCTTTGCGTAGCGCTGATTGCTCAATATGCCATGTGGTTTGGTCATACCGTCGGCATTCGTCAGCATGAGGGTGACGAATGGGAAGATGAATGGCGTAATGTGCTCTTTATCGATTTGCCCACCGGTCAGGTGAGTTGGCATCTTCATGAGAGTGACCTGGTCAACTTCCCTGGTCTACCTCCCTATACAAAGGAGTGGGACGGACATACAACGGAAGAGAAATACGAGAGAGTGAAGAGATTCATTCGTCTCGGTAAACCACGCGAAGAGGAAGTGAGATGATAGCAAGAAAACATGTTACATTGCGAAATATGAGCGAGCTGATCATCGAGGAGGGCATAGACGAAACGATAGACCGTGCTCTTGATCGATACCGTAACGCTCCACTTGTGACCGATGTTCATTTAGTAAATGCCACACCTGTCTTCCATGTGAATGGATTGTGCTTTGTAGTGGTCATCATGGATGTTGAGATCGAGGACGAGCAAGAGAAAAGCGCGGGGAAAGTCTACAGGGCGAAGAAGAAGGAGTGATACATGAACATTGGAGATAGAGCTAGGATCAAGATTAAGCGTCTTACCTGCGATCTGGTTCCAGAAGATGCCTACCTCATGGGAACGGTTTCTCATATTGATACGTATGCATTCACCGTGAAATATGATGAACCGCAAGACGGAGATGAGTATCGAGTATTTCCATCCCATAGTATTGGCGATAGTGTACAGATCGCAAGAAATGAGGAAGTAACAGCACCAGGGACAATGCCAGGGATTATTGAAGGCCGAATCATCCATTATGTGGCCTATAATGGCCGTCATTTAGCAGGAATAATCATCGGATGTGATGCAAGTCGAAGCTATAGCGACGTTGACATGGTGATCTTTACGAATATGAGCAATGTCAACGGCGTCAAGAATTTTGGCATGCAGTTTCACGCAGACATCGCCTATAGCGAATCGCCAGTTCCTGGTACGTGGCATTGGCCGGAAAAAGCATAAGGGAAAAAGGAACATGGAACTCGACGAAAAAATGACAAGAGCCAATGAACTCAGAGGGACGCTCGCTCAAATGGAAGAGGAGATCAAAGTCTTTTTAGCTAGCCTGGAGCGAGGCGTAGGCGCAAGAGAAATAGCGCTTGTAAGAACAAGTGTCCAGGAAGCACGTCATTGGGCACAAGATGCGCTCACAGAGCTACAAGTTGAGTACATAAGGAGTCAAGAACGTGGCGATAACATCTAAACCGTGGGACGGCTCAGCATCGAAATATGCAGACACAGCGGCTTATTGCTCTGCCTGCTTAATCGACACCAACCCATCGGGAGCCGACAAAGTTCAGTCTATGTGCAAGTTACCCATCAAAGAACCCAACGGCGATATCAACAGCAATGCACTCGGCGCGGCGTCGGCTGCTCTTGCTGGTGCGCGTGGCGGGTTGAAAGATGTCAGTCCAGCAGATAAAAAGAAGGCTGCTAAGGCACTGATCCGGGCTTATGGTGAGGCGAAGATGGACGTTCCGCCTTCTCTCAAAAATATGGCGATGTAACGTTTGCGGCCCAAATTGACAATATGTTCTAACAGAGGATATACTTATGCCAGATGAACACACACCAGGAGCAACCCCGGCGGTCGCTCCTGGCAACAGCACCCCGGCCCCGGCGGCCACGAATCCCCCAGAGCTCCAGGCGGGCGATGGACAAGAACAAATCTCCCTTGAGGAAGCACGCAAGCTGCGCAAAGAAGCGGCATCTTTACGTTCCCGATTAAAGGGCTATGAAGATGCTGATGCAGCGACCCAAGCGGCGAAGCTCAGCGAGACCGAGCGCCTGCAACAGCAACATGCGAAACTGCAAGCCGATCACGACACTGCTGTACGCCAGTATCAAGAGCGACTGGTACGCTATGAAGTGGAAAAGCAAGCGCTCAAAGCTGGCGTACGGCCAGAAGCTGCTGAAGATGTGGCAAAGCTTCTTGATTGGTCCGAACTAGAATTTGATGGGGATGGATTGCCCAAGAATGCAGAGGACGTGCTCAAGAAGCTCCTGAAGAATAAGCCCTATCTTACCCCTCAGTCTCAAGAAGCGCCGCCCAATTCGTCACCTGCGCAGCCTGGTACACCGACGATCCCGGCCATGAATCCGGGGCGTTCGTCGATTCCGTCGCCGACCAATAAGCTTCCTCCTGGACAACGCTACAAATTGTCTGACCTTCTCAGGTCACAATAGCCAGGATGCGATTGATATGCTCCTGGCATCTCAGGAGCATAGCTCATGACCGTAAGCACATCAGCCGTTAACATGGCGACGTATGCCCAATTGAGCAATAATCCGATGGTCATGGCAGTGACTGACAGCCTCATTGACTACGGAAACATTGCTCAGGACTTGCCGCTCATCACCAATCCCTCACTCATCGTGAACGGGGCACGCTGGGAAGGTAACTTGCCTTCTGTGACGTGGCGACCGCTCAACGCAGGGGGAGCCACCACCCAGGGCACGCCGAAACCCTGGCAAGAGCAAGTCTACATTCTCACCAACTATATCGACACGGATAAGTACCTCGTGCGCGATAAAAATCAAATTGGCAATGTCCGCTCCAATCAGGTCAACGCCTACCTCAAAGCCCAGACGTATGACTGGAATGATAAATTCTTTAACAATGATCACCCATCAGGCGATAGTAACGCGCCTGTGGGCATCAAGTACCGTATTAACAACGGCTCTACCTTTGGGGTGCGCAGCGAGAACAAAATTGACGCGAGCGCCGTTGACCTCTCCCAAAGTGGCATGACCGCCGCGACTGCTAATACCTTCATTGAGTTGTTAGAGCAGGTGCTCTGGTCTGTGGACTCCGACAACGATGGTACGGGCGTCATTTTGTATATGAATGACACCATGAAACGTCGCTTTGCTCGCGCTCTGCGCACCCTGGGTACCTCCGGTGGTCTGGATACCACGAAGGACCAATACAATCGCACTCTCACCACGTACAAGAATGCTATCATCCGTGATCCCGGCGTGAAAGCTGACCAGACCACCCGCATTATCAAGGGCAATGGCTTGTCAGGTTCTAGCGCGATTGGGGAAACGACAGCGGGCGTAGACAGCACCGGAGCCAGCGCCGTCTACACCAGCATCTACGCAGTGAATATGGGGGAAGAGCACTTCTTTGGCTGGCAGTTTGACACCATCAACGTGGAAGATTTAGGGCTATTGCAGGCTGATGGGGCCGTCTATCGCACCTTAATCGATTGGGCGGTGGGCCTCGCCAACAATTCTACTCGCTCTCTGGGGCGATTGTTTGACATCAAAATCGCGTAGCACGCAGAGAGGAGAACGATCATGCCCGTTGATGCTAATCTGGCTTTACAGGCCAGCGTTACCAAGACTGCCACCTTCAATAGCACTGGTGTAGACCTGGCGACAGGAACACCACGCCGGGGCCTGAAGGCGAGGATCATCTATAGCGCGGCCAATACTTCATCGGGTGCTGGATCGATCACTTTCCGTATCACGGAAAGTGATGATAACAGCACCTTCACTGGCATCTTTCAGACGACTGAGGCAACGGTGACACTCTCGACGACGGCGGCGGCTTCCGAGATCTTCATTCCATTTGAAACCTCTAAGCGCTATGTGCGTCTAGAGTTGTCTGCGATCAGCGGTACTGGCGCGACCGTCACCTACTTTGGTGACATCACGCTGAGTCGCCCGTAGGAGTAGGACATGGCTGCACGATCTTCAATGGCTGCACTCATCACTCGCGTTCGCGATCTGATTAATGATCCTAGTGGCTCGCCCACCTGGACTGACAATCAGATCCAGGATGTGTTGGATGCTGGCCGGGTAGATTACCGCTACTTGCGTCTTGCTCCTACGCCTGATTGGAGTACTGGGGCTATCCGGTTCCTGGACTACTATGCACCCATCGGTGATTGGGAAACAGATTATACCTTTGCACAGTACTTCACCACAGTGGTTACGCCGTCCAGTACTGAGCCAATCGTGGGACATATCACGTTTGCGGCCAGTACCTTCCCGCCTGTCTATATCGCGTTTGGGAAGTCCTACGACATTTACCGGGCGGCGGCTGACTTGTTGGAGCGATGGGCCAGCCAATGGATACACGCCTACGATGCGATGGTTGACGGCCAGAAATTAGCTCGCTCTCAGATGGTGATAGCCTATCGGGATCTGGCGAAACACTACCGGATGCAGCAGCGCCCACGATCGGCGAAGTTGACACGGCCTGATTTTGCGACGGGTGCTGATGAGAGCGTGAGTCTCAAGGCGAAGCCAGTGGACTATATCACGACAGGATAGGAGCGCTATGCTAGCTATTTCCGCTGCTGAAATGACCGCCATACGCGCTGAGGCGGTGAAAATCCTGAGTATCGATTGTGCTATCCAGCGCAAGACGACCACGAAGGATGCATGGGGATCGGAGACAGAGACATTTGCAACGGTGGTATCTGTGAAGGTAGGTATTCAGGTAGTGATGCGCCACACACCAGGGGATTTGCTTGCGTATGCAGACCTCATTGGCGCAAGACTGGCATGGCGGGTGAACTTTCCTTACAGCACTGATGTCCGATTACAGGATCATTTGGTGGTCGGCACAGACACAATGGTGGTGCAGGCCATTCTAAACCAGCAGAGCTATAGCGCATTTACCACCGTGCTCGCGGGAGAAATCCAGCAATGAGCACAGAGATTGATCTTGCTTTTGCATGGCTCGAAAGCACGCTCTCAGGTGACAGCACACTGACAGGCTATGCGCCTGGAGGGCTATGGCGCACCTTTGCGAAACCTGGGACCACTGCACCTTACACCATCATGAACTATCAAGATGGCACGGATAATGTCGTCTTTGGCGGCTCTCGCGCTTACTCTGAAATGCATTTTCGTGTGGTGATCGTTGGGCCAGCGGCAGATATGCAAGCCATTCTAAACGGTGCAGCTCGCATTGATACACTGCTCACCCTAGCCACGCAAACCAATGTCACCGGAGGCAAGATTCTGGCGAGTTATCGCACTCAGCCGGTAAGTATGGATGAGCTTGTTGAAGGTGAGGTGTGGAACCAGACAGGTGGTGTGTATTGTGTGATGGTAAAGGCATCGTAGGAGGGATTATGGCAGCAAAGAAAGAGGTCGAGTTGCTGGATCTTCAGGCACTCACGGACAAGCTGAAGCGTTTGGGCTATCCAGACTTCGAGGTAAAACCCGGTGAGGACAAGGTGATGATGCTCTACATTCAGGATCATCTCATCGGTGGTGCTAACTACGCGCTCTCCCTGAAAGATGACACGCTGAAGGCCTTCATTGACGAAACGGTGGCAGGAGGGCAGAGTTAGTGGCAGACTTTACCGCTGAAACGCTGCTCGGGCGACATATCCGCATTGAGGGACCTGTGCCCAAGAAAGGGAATGCCCCTACAGGGCATAAAATACGCATTACTGCCGATGACGAGCTTGTCGATAATGCGTACAAAGTGACCCTGATTTTAGAGGCTGCTGAGATTACTCAGGCAAACATCATGCTGTATCGTCTTGATTTGCCTGATGCTCCATCAGAAGAGGCCATCGTGCAAGGGCGTGATGTGGAAGTCTCATTCACGTCTGTGGTTACGGAGGTAGCCTAATGGGTGCAAGAGTCATCATCGAGATCCAGGGCTTGCAAGAAGTGCTCGATAATCTCACGGAGATCGAAGCAAAAGGTAGTGAGAACCTGGTAAAGCTGACGAAGACACTCGCAAACGACACTGAGCGCGTATGGCAGCAAAATACGCATCGACGAACAGGCAGGTTGCAAGGTGGTGAGGTTGCGGAGGCAATGGGGCTCTCATTCACGCTAAAGAACGCAGTGTACTACTACGACTGGGTCAACGATGGGCACTGGACACCGCGTGGCTGGCGTACCAAGCGCGGATACCGGCTGGCAAAGCGGCGCTCACATGTCAAAGGGCAGGAGATGACGCAAAAAGCAATGGAATTTGTACGGCAGAATATTCTAGAGTATCTTTCCAAGTTCTTAGATGGAGTGTAGAGGAAGCCAGAAAACATGCAAATAGTAGATAACAAGCTAGTGATGAGCACACAAGAACTGATGCGCTCAGACCTCTTACCATTTTGTAAGATGCGACAAATACTTACAGAAGAGTTGCACCACTCCATCGATGACGTGCAAGGGATGAAGTACAGGGGAGAGACGGTAGAAGTACCATCAGAGGATGGGGAATGGGAATCTCACCAACCAGCAGGACGACAGCAATATACACTCATCCTCGCAGACGGGGAAGAGATTCACTTCCTACGGGATACCCATACCCAGGATGTACGACTAGGAGAATTACCGGGCTCATCGAAGGCTCTACCCTAACTCATGTGAATGAACGATCATCGTTCGGGTGTGGCTCGCTTTTTGTGCCATAGTAAGAAGGAGAAAAAACATTGACCGCTTTGGCTGGTGTGGGAGCCTCATGTACTGAGGCCTCTACGTTATTCACGAATGCGTCGAAATGGACACTGAGCCTAAAGGGCGCGGTGAAAGATGTAACGCCCTTCGGAGCCTCTGGCAACTGGGCAATAAACATTGCAACACTGAAGAGTTGGACAGGAAAAATCACCGCATTCTTAGATACCAGTGATACTGCACAAACCAACCTGCTTGCCCTGTTAGGCAGCACCGTGAGCATGACATTCACGGTACAGAGCACTCCGCACGCGTTTGCTGGTAGCACCATCCTTACTGGCCTTGATCCATCAATCGATGTGCAAAATGCACAAACGATAGACTATTCCTTCACCGGAACAGGAGCATGCACTTATTCATAATGCATTAGTGGATACGAGGTATAGAGGTATATATGAGTGCATTAGCAGGTATAAACGGTGATGTATGGCTCTCTACGTCTCCACCGACAGCGTTAGGCTCACCGGAGGGTTGTACCGATACAGGCAACCATATCAACTACTTCACGAACACCCATCAGTCCTGGGACCCAACGCAAACATTTACGGTGCAGTGTTCACCAAATGGTTCTAGTGGTTGGGCTACGGTGACGGACTATACCTTTTATTGGCCGGTCGGTGAAATCGTATTCAACACCGCGAGAGGCGTAGGCACGAACAACTTTGTTCGCATCTTCGCAGGTTCCTATCCCACGATGAGCGCGCTCAGTGGTGCGCATGCATGGAAAGCGTCAGCCAAAGCCGCCACGAAAGATGTCACACCATTTCAAGCAAGTGGTAGTTGGGCTATCAATGCCGCGACGCTGAAATCTGCGACGTTTAGTGTGGATTGCTTCAGCCAGGATGCGCGCATTCTCAATGAAATGATTACGACAGGTGGTGGTACGGTAATCAACATTTCGGGTGGCCTCATCCTGTGTCAACTGTGGATCAACGAATCCGGAGGCGCGCGCTATCAGTTCTACGCGCTTCCAACGGGGATAGATACCACCGCTGTATCAAATGATATTGATAAGCAATCCATCAAATTCACTGCAACAGGTCCAATGTACCTGTGCACGTCCAACACCTTTAGCACAACAACGGTTATTCAAATGTAGAAAGTAGATTCATGGAAACAGCAGAAGTAGCTATACAGCAGGAAGAACAGCCATCAACCAACGGGCATGACACTACGTGGCAGGAATTTGACTCAAACACGGCGCTCTTGCGACACATCTTCTCTGCCGAAATACCAGAAAAGATTGTAGAACTGCCACGTTGGAATGTAAAAATCCTCTGCCGTTCTCTTGATTCACCTACCCTCATCAGGGTGCAAATGGCCTGCTACGACGAAGAAAAGAAGACGACCGATTACCGTAAGGACCTCATCAGTGTCGTCATTGAGGGCTGCTATAACCCGGTCAACAAGAACAAGGTGTTTACCGAAAGCCACCGGGCGAATTTAAAGAGATACGGTGTTGAGGTGAATTTGCTTGCTTCAACCATTCTGTCTCTCTCTGGAGTACTTCCTTCTGAGAAGGAGAACACAAGAAAAAACTAGAGCGCCCTGAAATTTTCTATGTCTACAAACTTGCTGAGCGGTTAGGCTACAGGCGTATTCCTGACTTGCTCGACGGGATGAGTAGCGCAGAGCTTTCAGGGTGGATCACCTATTTGCAGTTGAGTGAGAAGATACAAGCCGATTGGATCACGCTTGCGATCGTGAAAGCGTTCAACGGGGAAAAAGGCGAGAAGCCAAAGGACAAACCAGGAACCTTTGAAGGCGAGGAGATTATTGACACGACGAGTGCAGATTTTCGGGAGCACTTTCAGGGCTTCACAGGACAGGCAGGGCAACAATCACAATTGGACAGGCTGAGTAGAGACGCACACAAAGTATTGACGAGATAAGACGAGAAGGGAGTTGAGGAAAGAATATGGCCGACGCAGGCGAAATCAAGGCCAAAGTGACCATTGAATACGATGGATCAGGAGTTGAACAGGCCAAGAAAGATCTCGCCTCTTTGGCTGAGGCTGCTGGCTCGGTTGGTGAAGGTACAGGGAGTGCGAGCGAGGGGCTATCTGCGCTTGATGAGCAAGCAAGCAAGAGTGCCGGGAGTGTCCAGGGACTCTCATCGGCTTTCGCTGATTTGCCAAAGATAGCGGAGAAGAGCGGACAGGCATTTTCTACCTTTGGTGAGGGTGCCGCTCAGAGCCAGGGGGCTATAGATGGCATGGTCGCGTCTGTAGAGGAAGTACAAGCGCCTCTCGAAAAGACATCCTCCCTGCTGGAGAAAACAGCCGCCCCCATGGCCATGATCTCTGAGCATGCTCAAGCCGTGGATCAGGGCTTTGCGCAGATCGGCGATTCGCTGACATATTCTGCTCCACTGCTTTCTCAGTACGCAGACAGTATGCAAAACGTCGTGGAATCTACTCTAGCTCCCAATCCAGCGCACTTGGCGGAAAATATGGCGGTGTTTCAGGATGCACTCGCCAACCCCTACCCGTTTCAGATGATGCAACAGCATCTCAACGAAACCGGGCAGACTTGGGGTGATTTCACGTCTGCTATTGGCAGTGATAACACTGCCATGCTCCATGAGATGGCGACCACCTCAGATCAGACACACGCGGTGCTTGGTGGGATGTCCTCCGATGCGCAGTCTGTGGGCAAAACATTTACCGAGTCTGCTGGGAGTGCGGGGGCGTTTACTGAGCAGTTCAATGCGATGGGTGCGGCGGCATCTGATGTAAATAAGGCAGTAGAGGAGACGGGGAGCGTTGTGGCCGATGCTGGTAAGGCTATGGAAGGTGCTGGCTTTGGCGAAGTTTTTTCAGGTGCCATGTCAGGTGTGGGCGGGTTCATCGGCGGCACTATGGAGGCTCTAAACAGTATCGCCATGCCACTGATGGCCGTACAGATGATCGGCATGGCAGTTGGGACAGCAGCAAAGGGTATCTATGATATGGCGGCGACGGCAGAAGGTCCGGCTGCGCATTCTATGGGTACGTTCACCGGGGCAGTGGATACCCTCGGCGCGAGTGTAAAAGGGGCAGGGCAACAGTTTTCTGAAAGTTTCGGGCAGGGCCTACTTGGTACTCTCGGAGCGATCAATGACGTGGCTGGACCCGGTAAGGGCGGAAATTTCTGGGGAGACGTAGGCTCTACTCTAGGGTTTATGAGTGGATCAATAGTCAATGCAGGGGAATATTTAATAGGTGCTCCGCTGGCTGCACTTGGCCTCGACCGGCAGGGCGGCATGGGTATGGTCCAAATGGCAAGCGAGGGATTCCAGAACCAATGGGCACAACTGAACCAGCAACCGCTTCCATTCCCAGGGCCAAATCCTCCACAGCAAAGCCAATTGCAGCAGCAACTTGCCGCAACCGTCGCCACCATGCAAGCACAGGCCAATGACCCCCAACTTTTAGCGGCGCAAGCCTACCTCGGAAGCCAGCAGGCAAAAGCCGTACAGGCACAGCAATCCTATGATGTTTCGCATTATACCGGCGTTACTGGTGGTCCTACTGATCCCTACAACGCGGTTGTGCAGTACGAGCTAAATCGCATGAATGGCGTCGGCGGGTTAACCAATCCCGACCCCAACGCAGCATTCTTTAATTCTCTAGGCGAACCATCTGGCTGCTTCATCGCTGGTACTCGCGTACTCATGGCTGATGGCAGCGAGCGAGCTATTGAGACACTTCAGGTTGGTGATCAGGTACTCAGTCATGATCGTGTGTCTTTCACTCCAACAACGGTGCTTGCTCTCATCACGCCACCACCGAAGAAGGTCTATGACCTCTCCTTCGATGATGGCAAAACGCTCACACTGACGGACTCACATCCTATCTCTACAGCAGAAGGGTGGAAGTCACTCCACCCACGAGCCACACAGGAAGAGAATCCCGGTCTTGCGGTATCGACCCTGCATATCGGTGATCGTGTCCACACCACAGGCCACATGGTGACGCTGGTAGGCATACGCCCTGGTGAAGTCGTGCAAATCTACAACATCACGGTAGATGAGCCACACACCTTCTATGCCAACGCGATATTAGTCCATAATAAGGCGCTTGGTGGGAGTTCCGGGACGAGTGGGGACATCGGGTCCCAGATCAGCGGCATGATCGGCAGTATCCAACTCCCGCATATCGATCTATCGGGCATGACCTCATCACTGGCCGGGAGCTTTTCAGGGATTCAGCTCCCGCATTTAGACTTATCCGGTCTGACCTCTGGACTTGCCGGAAGTTTCTCCGGCATTCAGTTACCACATCTTGACTTGAGTGGGCTAACGTCAGGGCTATCTGGGAGCTTTTCCGGTATCCAACTCCCTCACTTAGATTTATCGGGAATTACTTCTGGATTGTCAGGCGCATTTTCCGGTATCCAACTCCCACACATCGACCTTTCAGGGGTGGCTGCTGGCTTGTCTGGAGCATTCTCGGGTATTCAATTGCCCTCCATTCCCGAAATTGGGAGCCAGATTAGCGGTCAACTCGGTAGTATGTTTGCGGGTATTCAGATACCATCCATTCCTGAAATCGGAGGCCAGATTTCAGGACAACTCGGGAATATGTTCTCTGGTATCCAGGTGCCCTCTGTGCCTCAGATTGGCGGGATGATTAGCAGCGAATTGGGGAGTATCTTCTCAGGCATCTCCCTACCCTCTGTCCCTGACATCGGAAAAGAGCTCAATGGTGCAATGGGCGGGATATTTTCTGGGATATCCATGCCACCTATTCCCAATATCGGCGGGATGATCAATGGTGCTCTAAGCGGCATGTTCTCTGGCATATCCATGCCATCTGTGCCATTTTTCGCTAGCGGTGTGGAGAACTTTGGTGGTGGTGCAGCGGTAATTGCTGACAATGGACCCGAACTCGTCATGTTGCCGAATGGCTCATCGGTCTATCCTTTGTCTGCAGGCGGAAGCACAGGGGCAAATATGACACCAGTCTCACTCAGTGGGGGTGGAGGGAGCAACACTCCACAGTCAATCAATGTGTCTGTCCACTTAGATGGTCAAGCAATTATTTCAACAATTGGTTTGCCTCTCTCACAGAATATAAGGCTTGCCAGTGGCATGAGGGGCTTTTAATACAGATACGAAAGGGGTATAAACTTGGCAGACATCACAACAATCACAACTGATTTTAATCGCGGGACTGATGCAAGTCCAGACTGGACGGGCACAACTATAGCCCTTTCTGGTTCTTCCGGTGCAAACGAGTTTCGCATGGCACTCTCTAGCGGTTCACAAACCACGTCCACTGCGTCGGCAAGTTGGCCGTACATGAACCTACCTGCAAGCGGTACCACCACTGTAGACAATGTATACGCATTCTCAGCCAACACAACCGGCATCAAGGTAGCAACCTATGATGGCACCAACGGCAAAGCACGTGTATTCCGCTATAATTTCTCGACTGGCGGTACGCTGGTATCAGCCATGCAAACCTCCTTCTTTGCCAATACCACCCACACCAATCCGAGTGCAGGGACACAACCGCCCGGAACCAACAATGACGCATTCACGAATGGTACGAGTGGCGAATCGTCTTCAAAGTCGCTCATTAAGGGCAATTTCTATGGGTCTGGACTCACGGCAGGTGGCACACAGGAGACACCATCGGCGGGTACCGTGGGTACAGCACCATCAGCCACAACGGGCACAGCAGGATCAACCACCACCACGGCGGGTAACTGGTTAAATGCCGCTGGCAACTGGACAGACTTAGCCGGTTTCAATGATTACATTACTGCTGTTGCTATTCCGCAGGCCAACACCGCCTTTTTCTGGTACTTCACGCTTGCTATCTATCTCGCTGCATCGATGAGCACGCAGGCCGGAGGCTGGTTGCTAGTACAAACAATACAGTACGCGTACAGTTAGAGAGAACGGGCATGAAACTCATTGAGGAATTACTTGGCTGCTCGCTCCAACAGATTACGCGCTCTTATTGGGCCACGAAGCTCGATGACGATGAATGGGTGAGTGAGGCACGCACGGTACATGATTGGAACAAGGGGGAGTCACGCCAGATTGACTGGTATCTCGATCTGGTGGCAACTGACGACCATAAGCGGATTACGGAATTATGGTTATTCTGCCCTCCTAACAAAACGAGTCCCATTGGTAATACGGTACGCATGCCCATCACACGCCCTGGTAGCGCTTTTCAGTTCAAAGTCTCGACGCATGATAGTCCGGTGATTGGCCCTGGTCTACGTACACTACAGGCTCAGGTGATTGGTCGCGTGGAGAACGAGATGGGGGATTGCACGTGCTTTATCTGGGACGCAGTGCAGGACGGACTCCTTACACCGGAGTCCAGAGTCGAGGGACCGCGTAAGGGGACAATACGCAGAGACGCAGACGGCAATCCGGTCTATGCCGGTAAGACGAATGTCAACCGGTTCCACTCCTGGCGTCCGTCGCTCGCGCCAATTGGACTACTAGCACTTGATCGTTTGGGGATTGCGCAAGGATAGGTAATGGCAACAAAGCAACTTGACGTTGACTCTTTTGTAAGAGCTAATCAATCCGGCTGGGGAACTGCTAGCGGTGGCTCTACGTGGTCAACGACACTTGGAACTCCGACGCTTTCCATTGCCTCCAATGAAGGTCACGCTACCAATATCACGGCACAGGCCAACATGCAACTTGGCGCTACCACAAGCCAGAACGCCGAGGGGCTGGTACGGGTCAAGACGAATAATGCTTCTGCGTCGAGAATGGGCATCAGCCTGCGTCAGACCGCATCGAATACGTTCTACCACGGTCGTCTGAGTGCTGCTGGTAACAACATTGTCATCGGTAAAGTGGTGAGTGGCACCAACACCGATTTATTTACCGCGGCCTTCACGGTCACCACAGGATCATTCTACTGGATACGCTTCAAGGTCATCGGTACGAACGTCATGGCGCGTTGCTGGCTCGATGGAAATTCCGAACCAACTACCTGGAATGTGTCGGGAACAGATAGCAGTATCACCGGGGCTGGCGGCTTTGGGCTGACTATCAATAGTTCCTCTACGACAACTACCTGGGATTTCGATAGTTTCACCGTCACCGATGGCAACGTCTACTATGACACCACGTGGCGGTCAAATATCTCGAAGACCACCAACAAAGATAGCGTGTGGCGGTCAAATATTTCCAAGACGATAGCCAAAGATACCTCATGGCGTGGCACCATCGGACATGTCATCAAGAAGGATACCTTGTGGCGTAGCAACACCTCGAAGACGGCCAACAAGGATACGGTCTATCGTGGCAACATCTCGAAAACCACAGCCAAAGATAGCGTATGGCGAGGCAATGTCGGACATACCACCACCAAAGATACGAGGTTTCGCGGGGTACTCTCTGCCACGACCACCAAAGACACTGCGTATAGAGGCAAGATTGCACGTTTCACCACGCATGATACGGTGTATCGCGGCAATATCGCAGCGTTTCCAGGTGCCCTATTTTACGCCTCAAACGTGACGCAGGCGCTCGGTGGACTTACCCAGTCTGATCAGATGGCCCAGGTGGCAGGTGGTACCGAAACCAGTGTTAGTGTGACCATGCCTGCCACCTCGACAAATACCTATGTGGAACTTCTCGCTCAAGGAGGCACTGCAAGTGGAACATCGGTGCTCCCCGCACCCACGGGGAAGGGGTGGTCTATCGGACTTGCGGGGAATACCATCGCCTATGGTTCCTGGTCCAGTATTTTCACGTTGGCAAAGAGCGGCACCACGATGACCGGCGCGGGGTTATACGTCAGGTGGTTCCGACGAACGATGGACGGCACATACTATCCTATTGGTGCGACCTCGCTCACCAGTCAATCTTTCTCGACCACGAAGACCGTCTACTCACTTCCTAGTGTGAGTGCGACATTGTGGCAGTTTATAGCAGGCGACACACTCTACATGGATGCCTTCGTGTCTAATGGGGCTACTTCCTGGGCAAGCGCAGTCTTCACGGTCTACGTCTCCAACAGCTCTAGTTTGGGTGTGTCCAATGACGCTGTGATCATCGCGCCGCAGATGATCACTACTCCATCTGGATTATCGTGTCTCATTGGCGTCTCGAACTTGCAGAGTGGTAGCGGCATTCCGGTCCTTCACCAATCCTTCACCCTTGCCGATGCCATTGACCAAAGATCCATTCTGATGCTCATTGGCGAGGATACGGCCGGCACGCTCTCTTACCAGCGTGGGATGCCAGTGATGTTCTCAGATCATGATCAGGGACTCTTGTATACCGGTGCGGTGAACAGTGACAAAGCGACGAAGCCAGCGGCAGGCGGCGCGGCACAACTTGAGCACATGCTCACCTTTATGGATAATCACTACCTAGTCGATAAGCGGGTCAATACCACCAATTATCTCAATTGGTCTGCTGGTGATATGGTGTGTGACTTTATTCAACAGACACTCGGCCAGGAGGGGATTACCGGAGCATACGCACTAGAGAGCGACTACACCCCTGCCACATTCGGGTTGGGTACACTCACCGGTACCGTTGCGACCACGACCACCAGCCCGTTCGTATACGCGCCAAACACGGCAAGCCCGCCAATCACGTCCAATACTGGAGACTTGGAACTGACGCGAGCAGGCACGCAGTTCACCTATACAGAGAAGGTGACTGCCGACTTTTCATCGGGAACACTCACGAATATGACGGCATCAGGGAATCAACTATCTCCAACGACGCAGAGTGCAGTATGTATGCAGGCGACGCTCGGAGAACCGTCCTCTGCTGCAACACCCGCGTCATTTGCGACGGGTGCTTCACATAACAATATTGCTGGCGTGTTTCCTGATACGGCAACCGCGCTCATCTGGTCTGGTTCAAAGACCATTGGCACGAATGACACCTTGAACTACGATATCTGGGAAGAGTCAACAAGCCCTGCATTTCAAATGGGAGTTGACTTTATCTGTAGTGATGGAACCCAGTTATCTACCTACCTACAAACTACCTGTACTTCACCATATACCATCAAATATTCGCTCACCGATAACGCAGGCTATTCTGTGACCTATGCTACCGATCTCTCTCCTGTAGCAAAAGATGCATGGTTCGCGCGGTCTATTGATTTAACCGCTTTGCATGGGAAAACTCTGAACTCTATCCTGCTCTTTGTTGCTGGGGAAACAGCAGGGATCTATCGTTTCTACGTGAAAAACTGCTATTTAGGAAGTGCATCAGGCAGCCCTTTCTTCGGGATAAGTGCGATAGCAACACAAGTCAACCCTCCCACTATTGCAACCACAGGAAACTATCTCGCAACATTGGTATCTGCTTCTGTGGTTGCAGCCTACACCCCTCCTGCATCATACCGTGTGTCTCCCGCTCAGAGTATCAGCGGGGTTGGACTTGTTCAGAACTCGACAATCAACTGGTCTGCATCATTGCCTACTACAGGTCCGAAAAGGCCATTGTCAACAACATCTCAACCGTCACCAGGAGCCATGTTACTCTTTGTTTCGTATGACGGAGCAACATGGTTGCTCTGTACGAATAATGCGGCACTTCCTGGCCTTCCTGCTGGCGCAAATGTTGCAGGCCTCTCCCTCTATCTTCGTGAACAATTTTCCGCAGGGGCAGACCCAACGGCGCTCCCTGCCCTATTACAGGTGACTATCACTATCAATAGCGCGGCGAACCAAAGTACCACAGATGTCACCGCGACCTATGGCACAAGCGCCGAATGGAATACCGGGACACAAGTGTGTACATCGCCAAATAGTAGCGGGCAACTGACCACGCAAACGCTGGCAAGGACCTGGGCTGATGCAAACTTCTTGGGACAAACATGGTTTCCGAGTGCAGGCGGGCTTGATCCTGGTCAACAACCAACGCAAACCATTGCATCAGGATCTTATCAGATAAATATTCCGTACTTTGATTTCAATAACAATGATAACGATTCGGTCATCTCGGAATTTAGCTTTTTAGGGCAGGGGCGAGATTTTACCCTTGAATATGACCTGACAGGAAGTGGAGGTGGTAATGGACGTGGTAATGGTGGCATCTGTTATCGCACAGCAAATTGGACGAAAGCGCCCAATCAGCGTGGGTACTATCGATCTATTGGGTATTTCCTCAGTGCGAACTGGATCACCAACACTCTTACGCTGTACTGCGGCTCGAATACCTCTGTTGAAGCAGGAGGGGATACTCCAGTTATCGCGTCAGCCTCTTTCACCTTTACACCGGGAACCACCTATCACTTCAAACTGGTCGTGTCGGGTAGTAGTCATACGGTCTATATCAACCACAATGCATCAGCTACGCTTACGGTCACTGATTCAAAAATCATGACTGGAGGTGGTATTGGAATGATCGCTGAAGGATGGGTACCATCAGGCGGGACAGTAACGGCAGCACAGGCGACTATGGACAACCTTGTTTTCACCCCTGTTGGGACCTGGGACATGTTGAACAGTGCTGGGTACTGGACATCTCCCTCTACCTCTCTTACGAGCCTGGGTACCTGTGGCAATACACAAATTGCGTGGTCAGAAATCAATGGTGCAGGAGCAAGTCAAACGACCGCTATCGTCCAGACATCCATTGACGGTGGGAGTACTTATCAAGTCTGCACAAATGGGCAGACTATTCCAGGGCTGACTTCAGGTACGTCAGTAACCGGGAAATCACTGTTGATCCAGGTGCTTATCTTTGGATCAACGTCCGTTACCCTCCCTTCCATCTACGGCCTCTATGTCCGTGTCTGTGGCAACTATGGAACGGTGAGTGGTACGCGCATCTCACCAGCGCTTTCCTTGACGCCTGTTGGATATGTTGCGGCCAGTAATGTCATGTGGAACGCGAACATTCCCACCAGCACAACCCTCACGGTGCAAACGACGCAAGATTTAAGCACCTATCATACAGTAGGCAGTAACGGCGCGGGTGAAGCGCTTACGTACTGGACGAACCAGCCAGCAGCAACACAGGACCTCTTTAGCAGCAATACGCTCGCCAACTACACGAATACCAACAAGAGTGGTGGCAGTACTGCCACTGCGACCTATGATACGACCAATAGCCGTGTGACGTTATCTGGCGGCTCAGGTGGTCTCTACCTCAACAATTCCATCACGTGCACAGATATTGATTTGCTCGTTGACATGGATGAGAGCGATGCAGGAGGGCTTGCATGGCGAGAGGTGAGCACAAGCAACTACTATGAGTTAGGTGTCTACGATGCGTCTTCGTCGGGTGGCTTCACCAATCAGTTACGCCTCTATAAGGTCGCCAGTGGAACACGTTCGCTGCTCGGAAGTGCTTCGTCTGTCACCTTCACGCGTGGAACGTTCCACCGAATCAGAGTCACCATGCAAGGTGGGCTCATTGATGTCTACTGGGATGGGGCATGTGTCCAGTCCTACTTGGATACATCTCCGCTCGCTTCGGGTGGGTGTGGACTGCGCAATGATGGTGGCACGTCACGGTATTATCAATTGTGGGTACAGCCGCTCGGCACTAATTTGAGCGGACAGGCGCTCTCCAGCAAAGTCACCATGACCACGACTGACCCTTCAGTGATGCCGCAACTCTTTGTGCTGGTGATGTGTGTACGAGGGGCATCGATTGCGACCGGGGCGACGATCTCACAATTGCACCCTGCTACATCACCGTTTTCTGTCTACTACTCAAAAGAGATGGATGTAGCCGTCCAGTTATCGGGCGACTACTACTGGTATGTTAACAAATGGAAACAACTTATCTTCGGGCCACGTCTCGCACGTCCAGGGGCATTCCCACTACAAAGTGCGCCTGACCCGGCGAACGCTTCTGGCTACCTCCTCTATCAGCCGCAAGTCTCGGTGCTCTCTTCCGCTGATCTCTTCCGTAGTCAGCAAATCGTGACGGGTGCAAAGAGTCTAGTAAATCCTCCACCGGAGATCAAAGCAGCGGATGGAAGCACAACAAGCTGGACAATGGGCTATCCGCTTTACAGTGCGCCCACGGTCCTCACTGGAGGGCAACCGGCGACGGTCGGCGTGCAGGGCATTGATAGCGGCAGGCAATTCTATTGGCAGCCGGGGAGCGCCTCGATATCGTATGATAGCACGCTCCCTAAACTACCAGCCGGGACGATATTGAGCTTTACGTATGTTGGGCAAAGCGCCGCGAATGTGATTCTCAACAATAGTAGTAGCCAGGCTGCGCAGGCGGCACTTGAATTGAATAGTGGGATCGTGGCCGAAATCGAATCAGCGCTCAGTTCTACCGCGAGCGGGATGAGCGTAGCGCAGGCCACGACCTTCGGCAATGGGCTGCTGGCGAGGTATGGCAGTAATAACACGATCGAGTTGCTGGGGACAACGTTATACGGAGGGATTACTCCTGGGACAACAATCCCGATTTTCTTGCCAGAAATCATGAGGACCTGGAACGCGCAACTTCCTATCGTGAAGGTTACTACCGCCGCATTTCAGGGGCAAAACGGGCTAATCTGGCTCTATTCCATCGATGCGACTAACGGCCCTTCGCTCAACAATTGGCAGCGAGTCTTTTTCTCACAATCTTAGGAGAGGAGCAAGATGCAGCAAGACAATACGCCACTAGCACGTATAGAGCGGCGGCTAGAGCGGCTAGATGATCTATCTCGTACGCTGGTAACACGCACGGACCTGGATAGTCTGCGTAAAGAAGTCGTGCTCAATGTGGTGCTCGAATCGCGTATCATCTTGCTGCAAAACCAGATCGGACAGCAGGAGAAGCGTATGGATGAAATGGAAAAGGAGCAAGTCTCACGCTCCGATCGACTGGCGGCGAAACTCAGTCCAGCGATCGCCGGACTGGCATTGTTGATTACCCTGATTGAATTCCTTTTACGAATAAAAGTTGTGCCTTGAGAGAGGGGGCGAACAATGCAGATAGCCGCAGCCATTCTATTTTTCTATGTCTTTGGCCTTGCCGCCATTGCGTTAACCTATTACATCGGGTCTGTTATCTGGCAAGAAATACGCAAGAAACGAGGGGAAAGTAAGAGATCGTGAATCAATTTAAGGATACCCGCAACCCATTTGAGTTCCACCAGGGCGAGACCGCCAAGAATCCGGTGATCTTCCCACACCAGTGGCTGAACCCACCACAAAAAACACAGCCAACGATTCCGCATATCGTGGGCGTCATTGCCATTGGCGTTGGAGCATCCTATGCGTTTTTTGAGGCAGCCTGGCTGCTCGTGAAAGCATTTCTGTTCGCCGTGAGGTAGGCTATACGAATCCAGTAAGTGAGGGAGCCGCATGAAATTTGACAGTGATGGCTGGCTTGATGTCGCCGTTGAAATTGATTATCTGGAGAAATCGCAGAGCCGGGCCGGGCTGCGACCAACGCATATTGTACTGCATGGAACGGCGGGCGGTGTACGGGCTGAAGATATCGCACACAATGTCTTCCAGAACCCCACCGTCATCGCCTCCTCGCATTTTATTATCGGCCAGGATGGAACGATTGTTCAGGGCGTGCCTTGCTCGCTCGCAGCCTGGGGAAATGGCATTCTTGATCTGCCTCGTATCAGTTTCCCCGCAGCAATTAATCCGAACTTTTACACGATTAGCATCGAGCACTGTAAGCCCTCAACAGACAACTCGGACCAGCTCACTCCTGCTCAGCAGCAATCATCATTTCGTCTCGTACAGGCCCTCTGCGATCATTATGCAATCCCTAAGCGTCGCGGGGATACGCAAGGGGGAATTATCTCTCATGCTGATATCGATAGTGTGAGTCGTGCGCGCTGTCCAGGGCCATATCCCTGGGACGCGCTAGTGCAATTCCTCAATGGAGGTCAGAAGAACATGGTACCCAATAAATGGCAAATCGCCGACGCACAAGCAGAGTGGCAGAGTACTGCTGCGCTATTTGGTGGCACCGCGCCCGCCTATACAAGCGGGATCGCGTCAGTATGGCGTGATCATCTCTATGCAGGCAGCAGATTAGGCCCGCCGCTCAGCGCAGAATATGACAGCGCTGATTGGGGTGGTAACCCAATCAAAGTACAGCAATTCGCACATGCTCGCTGCGAATGGCGGGTTGATGGCAGCTCATGTCGGTGGTTTGACGCCAATGGAGAGGTAGAGTAAGATGGTGATGGGTGTTACTTATAAATATCAATCATACCGCACTAGCAGGAAGACGGACATATCTTCCTGCTCTTTTTGTAGACAATTGGAGGATAGCCCATGACTAACGATCCGTATCAATTGATCATCATCTTCCTGGCGCAACCGGCCATCTATGCAGTAATCGGCACGACGACCGCCAGGATACTAGCGCAGGACGGCTTCTCTAAAGATGTCAATGGTGGTATCGCCTGGGTGGTCCTGGTGGGCTGCGCAGCGGGGAGCGCCTGGGCAGGGCATGAATTTATTAGCAATGATCCCATCTTCATTCTAGGGGTGATTGTGGGCGCGATCACCTTGCTGCTCAGTGGGGCACTCCACCAGCTTCGGCCATACTTGTTGTATCTGGATTGGGTGGAAGCGCATGTCTTCAATGTCATCAAGTCCATGCCGCCACAGGTGAGCCAGGTGCGCGCCACCAGCGCCGTCTGGACGGGCCGAGTCAGCGATGATCCGGAATGAGTGGCCAAGCCAACTATGTATACCTTTGTCTATGAGGAGCAACACGGCGATGAGTGGCGACCCAATGTGCTCCATGTCGAGTCGCCGAGCCTTGAGGAAGCGTTCGGCTCTCTCGGCTTTGTCATTGAGAGCCAGCAATTGACCGTGCGCAACATCAACTACGGTGTACTTGCAGCGATGCGCGAGGAGATCGATCGTGTCGATGCGTACTGGCGAGAGCACCAAGAGGCAGAGTGAGAGGCATGGCTCCCTCAGCGCTGCTCTCTGAAGAGCCTCAGCAGTTCATCAGCCTCTTGCCAACTTGGCACGCGCACCATGATAGGGAGCACGCTATTCGCCACTGCGTGTGGGCCGTAGGCGACGAGGAGAAGATACTGAGAGAGCCATGCCACCGCTGCTTGTGCGTAGGAGTGTGGGATAGCATGCTCACCCAGCGCCAGGCGGTGAAACTCACTGATGTCCGTCTGCCATGCAGCATCGATGAGCGCAATGGAGCCGTGCTCATGCTCGTGCTCATAGAGGGTCAGCAGCTTGTTGATCGCATTCGTGTAGTGGTAGACGCTGTATTCAGTGTAGTAGATGACGCTGTTGCCCTGATTCGCCAAAGCTTCAATGACTTCAACTGCGCCAGGTCGCAGGGTATGATCATCGTTTACGAGTGTATTGGTATCGATCGCAATGCGCATAAGACCTCCGCCACGTTCTGAGATTTCAGCGAAATACGCCGTTCTTCTCGGTAGTGTAGGGCGGAGGTCTCTGACGTTGCTACGATGTTTTGCATCGTTTTTATGGCACTTTACATCGTTTCGCTGCTTTTATTGTTTCGTTGTCTCCTGCACTATCCACGATAAATAGCCCGGACTCCCATCTGAAATCAGTGTTGCCACTATTTCGGGTTCGTCGTAGCTATGTACTGCTCTAATGGCAGCTTCTAGCTCACTGTAAAGCTCCTCGCGTGTCTTAATTTGACATACCCATTCCTCGGCCTGCTCTATGGCTCCCTGCCACCAGTATGTGCTCCGAATTGGTCCGCTGACCCAGCAGCAGGCAGCGAGCCGCTGGCCTACCACCGAATCGGCGATCTTCTGCGCAGCCTCTTTGGAATCGATGGAAGTCTGGACAATGATGCAGTTGGTCATGAAAGCACGGTCCTTCCTGTTGGTAGTTGAAATACGTCGGTTGCTACGTCCCTCATTGCTTTTTCATTGAGCCATTTCTTTGGTGTGCGCTGAAAAATCGTGTAGGCCTCGTTATAGCGTTTCTGACTGCCTGCCTCGATTCCCTTGATAGCCCCATCTCTCAGGCAAGCAGTGTAGTGTTCTAGGTCACCAAGACCGCTCGCGGCTTCTGCCTGGTTAAGCAAGGTTTCACTGATACTGAGATCGCGCTCTGGTTGCAATGCAGCCCCCTGCGCAAAGGCGTCGAAGGCTTTTTGATGATAGCCGCGATCTGGATAATGCGTAGCCAGGTCAAGGTAAACTTTGCCCTCCCACTGATAGAGTTCTGGCCAGCGACAATCCGCATAGAGAAATCGTGGGTCTTGCTCTGGATGCATGGGAAAATGTGTCTGCGCAAGAGCAAAGGTTTCCAGGGCTTTTCGCTCATCTCCTAGCCTCGCATAGGCATCAGCGAGACCAATGTAGATATCGCTGCGTAGCAATGACGCCTCGCTTCCCAGCGCCTGTAAGGCTTCTTGGTAGCAAGGAACGGCCTTCTTTGGTCGAGGAAGACAATAGGTATACGTGTACCCTTGATACATCAGCGCAGCCGCCAATATCCCCGGATCATCAGCAAGCCGCCCACAGCGTACCGCTTCTAAACAATGCATCTCCCTGGCGGTCAGGTCTGATCGATGCATAGCAAAGACGGCCTGAAGAATTTTCGCCTGTGTTGCCAGACTGGCGACGGTTTCCTGATAGTGTGACGGGCGAAATGCCAATGTCATGAGCGTCGGAACATAGGTCCCAAGAAGCTCAGGGGCAATGGTGAGACCTTTGCCGTGCAAGAGATGCCAGCATGCCTTGAGGGCATTGGCGCATTGAGGTAGGAATTCTTCGATGGCAATCGCGGGCTCACTGTGTGAAGCCTGGAATGCTGTGCTCATGATACCTAAACAACGTTGAAGTAATTGACGGCGCTGAGGGTCCATGCCTTGCTCCTCTAATGCGATGAATGTTTGGAGAATGTGATCAATGTCCTCAGCTTTGAGAATCGCGGCGATCTCCTTCGTTCCTGCCTGCGCTCCTTCGGTGGATTCCTCAAGTCCCAGTGCTTCCGCTGTCGCCCCCAGCTCCTCACAAAGCGCCTCCAAATTATAGCCGCGTGGTGCCTGCTCGCCATGCTCCCAGCGGTAAATGGTGTTTTGATCAACGCCGATGCGATCACCGAGCGCCTTGCGGCTCAGGTGCTTCTTTGTTCTTGCGTTGATCAGCTTTGCGCGTTCCATGCTGCATACCTCGCTTGTGCGATATTCTGCTATGTCAATGACAGTATATCATACAAAGCATTTATAGAACACTTTGAAAAACAGAGAAGGCTATCGTAGAAATGATGCATAAACGACGATCAATACAGTAGCAACGTAGAGCAGTGATCAGCTATACTCTCCCTAGTTCCGCTACGTCCGTTCGTTCTTTAGTGAGCGGAGCTTGCAGCGGCGACTGCGCCCGCAGTCGCCGCTCTCTCTGCCAATCGGGAGTATACGAGGACAATGGAGACATCAGCGAAGAATGCACCGAATCGAAGCGAAGTCGCGGCGCTCATGAGGGAGATCGATGAGCAGTCCAGAGCCGCACATGGCGCTCTACGGGAGTTCAGAGAAGGAGAGGCCCGCCATGCGTTCATCAGTGCTCGCATGGAGCGTACACAGGATTGCGCAGCGCGACTCATTGAGATCATGGGGGCCGATGCGGTGCCGATCATTATCGCTGCGACGGACAGGGCATTATTTGGCCCGGACCTCTCGCTATAAGGCCCTTGCGTCGTCTTCAGCGCCGTGCTATTATGGCGGCATTGAATGTCGTAGAAACTGATGACCTCTTCGACGATTAATGGGATATTGCAAGCAACGCACCCCCTGGAGAACCCGTACTCCAGGGGGTGCGTTGTATGTTGGTGAAACTAGATGATGACAGGTGCGCTAAGTAATTTATCCAATGTCTCGCGTTTGATGCGATAGGCTTGCCTTGCATCCTTATGAGGCAAGACAATAGCCTCTAATGCTCCCTGCTTTATCCAGCGTCGCACTGTGGTGTCATCCACTCGTAGAACTTTTGCCACCTCAGAGACGGTTAATAACTCGCTCATACTCTATGCTCCATTTGTGCTAATACCTCTATTGACGTTTTATCGTTTCTCTAATGCATCATAAAATCGCCTTAATGCGTCAGTCTCGTTGTTCGCCATTAAACTAATTGATACCTCATAAGGCGCGACTCCGGCGGTCTGTATGGCTGCGTGAACCTGCTTAAAGGAGTATTTACCAGGGAGAACAGACATTACTGTCATTACCCCTTTCTGATAGGCTAATCTCCTCGCAATAATTAGTCGTATGGTAGTAAGTAGACCCACTGTATCTCCCTTTCTTTTCACGATATCGCTTCATTTCTATAGATCCCCGATGCTCGACAATCCACCAGGCTCGCCAGATCGCCGTCGCCGTGCTCATAGATCACGAAGTGGATGAGACAGTTGTAGCAGCGCCATTCACCCGGCTTCTCCTGGTCAGGCTGATACCAGCGCCAGATAGGCGTCGCACACGCGCTACATTTGTCCGAATGCGTCAGGCCGTTCAGGCAGCGCGTACCCGATTAGCTTACAGGCAGTCGCCAGCGAGAGGTGAACACCTGGATAGCCCTTACTGCGAAAGTAGAGCAACGCCGTCTGCTGGAGACATTCACCAATGAGGGCGAATCGCGCGAGATGGTAATGCTCCGCATTCTCGCTCAACACGCGACGCACGAAAGCAAAATTATAGGAGAGTACGTACTTGCCCGAGAGTATTTCCTGTAGCGTGTCCCAAACGCTCGCCAGATCAGGACTAGCCGCGCTCATCATGCTTTCAGTGAGCCCAGTATAGTCGGTGTTGTACACGCCAGGAGTGCGCCCTGGATGGATATATGCAGCACTATCGATAATCCCCTCGCGATTGAGGGTAAGCAGTGCGATCATATCTGCGTCTTTCTCAACGCTGCATGTGTCGATCACGCAAAAGGTCAGATTGTTCATTTTGAGTACGGCTTGTGCCCAGAGTGAGAGATTATTCACTTATTGCTCCTTCTCGCTTCGTGGGGATTGCGCTATTGCTTGCAATGCATCAGCGATACGTGCAAGTTGTAGTGTGGCTTGACAGGCTGCATAGGCAAGTGCCGCCAGCGATTCGGGGCTGGAATCAGATGGGCCACAGGTGATATCACGCCAGCGTTTGTATGCCATATCAGCAAATTGAATAAGGTTCGTTGTCTCTTCGTTTTCCATCATTCCCTCTGGCCAGGATAAGGCCCCTGGCTCGCCACTAGCGCTACGATATCGCTCCAACGCTCAACTTCTCGCTTTGCGCCGCCAGGTCGCGCGCGATCGTGGCAGCGTGAAACTTCTTGAGCGCGGCTTCATCTAACTTGAGGAGATACTGCAAGTACTTTTTCCAGCGTGCCTCTATCTGCTCATCAGCGATGGTATACGCCGCCACCCATTTCGCTTTGAGCGCTGCAATATCTGATGCAGGTAAGGCGTGCTGCATCTCATCCTGTGGTGATGTTGGGGTATGTCCGTTGCCGCTAGTATTCTGCTCAGGTTTTTGTGCCGCTATTCGCGCTTTGGTATACATTTGTCTCACAATGTTTTGCTTTCCCTGCGCGTCAAGGGCGATCTGCTTACGCTGTTTGTCATAAGGCACCCACGCTTTCTCTAGATCATAGAGATAGCGGCCTAACCCGAACTGTGAGCAGGCCCGCTTAAATGCCTGCGCCCAACTTTCCGTACCTGCATTCTCGCCAGAAGCTGATGCCTCTCCTACATCCGTATGTGCAATGCCACAGATGATCACCGTCACATAGACAATGATCTTCTGCCCGATCGCCAGCGCGGTCGGTGGTGGTGTGCTCCATTCGCCCGGCGCAACCGCATTCAAGCGATCTTCATAGACGCGCACATCAGCGTAGGGCAAGGCCATACACAGCGTTTTCCCGTCTCGCTCAACGGCTCCCTTTGGCAGAAGATCGATATCTTGTACCAGGAACGGCATTTCTAACTGCTTGGTGATATCCATAAGTGCCTGCATTACAATTCCCTCCCGTCAAAGTCTGCATAATAGTCGTATCCAGCTTCAGCTATCCTCTTTTGTCGTTTCGCCTCCAGGCACGCGGCGCACCCACCCATCTCAGCAGGCGCTACGCCGCAAAAGATACAAAGCTGGTGCTTGATACGATCGATAAAATGAAAGACAAACAGGTTCTCGCGCACATCCCTATCATGCTTGCTACGATCATTCCCCTCTGGGTACTCATTCGTTGTCTGCATACCCTCTCCTTCTTCAGAACATCGGATCGTCTCTATGTCGCGCAGCCGCTTCCAGATGCTCTTGTGCCTGGCGCTCAATGCGCTCTTCTTCGTCTGGCTCTTCGCGCTCCTGGAAATATAAGTGAAAGATCGTTTCACCCTTGAGCTGATAGCCTAATTGATGCATAAATTGTATACACTTGACGAAGCGGACTAGCCAGCATTGTGCGGCCAAATCGTTCAAGTGATACATAGCTGATCGCATGTTCGTGACACAGAGTTGTGCGTATTCTGTATACAATTGGACATTAGTTAATCGCTTCATCTCGCAATTCCCCTCTTTTGCGCATCAGAAAGATTGATGAGGTAGCATCGTTCCGCATGAATTTGCTTGAGTATTTCATCCGCCTGATCCGCTCCTGCCGAGCGTAGCTGCGCATGAAATATCAGTATTGTCGATCGCATCGCATCAGCATCAGCAGGCGCAATACTGCCATGTGCCAAACACTGAAACGCTTGATCCAGCGTCGCTTGCATTTCCTGATAGCACTGCATCAGCAGCGTTACTTGGTAGCGCATGGCAATGATCCCGTTTTTCGCTGTACGTTGTTGCTCGCTTTGTGGCATCTCGAAATTCCCCTCCCTCAAATCATCTTCGATATGGGCGAGCGTATCACCCATATCGTTGAACATACGTTCTCTCATACTGCCAGTCCACTCATCCCTAGCTCATAGTTGCGCCAAGCCTGCCATTGCTGCTCATCGTCTAATCCCTCCCACGGATCATCTCCTGCTGTTGAGTCGTCAACCTGCTTACTCTCTATAACGGGCGAGACATTCATTTGTCGCTCTTGCTTTTCGATTGAGGCTTGATGCATCTCTGCTTGATGGAGTACCAGCGAAGCTTCAATGCGCTCTTGCGCGTCCTGGGAGGCTTCTGCCTGCTCGCTGTGGGCCATGTGTTTGCAGGGCTTCCTGCTGGGGCAGTCACATGAGGTGGCGCGCCCATCGAAAAGGTAGGTGTAGTACTGCGTCTCTCCGTCGCTTGAACGGTTCAAATACACCACTTTGCGCGGGTCTGCGTGAAACTGCACACGGGCAATGGTGGTAACGCTCTCAACTGCTGCTCTGCTCTTGGCTCTCTTCGTTGCTGTAGTCATGGATGTTTCCCCTTCTGATGGTTTGTTACTGTCCGTAACTCTTCATACTCTGATTATAAATGTTACGGTGCGAAATGTCAAGGGGCAATTTTCACGCATCTTAACTTGATAAGTTTTATAAGTCCTTGATAAGTAGGTATAGACGTTGCTCGAAATTATCTGCTACACTGCATGTCATGTTCTATTCTATTCAGAATTGCAGGAGAGAAAATGTATGTATCAACAACCACCAAATCAACCGCCGTATCAACCAGGACAGCAATCATACCAACAGCCGTCATTTCAGCCTCAACCGCCGTATCAACCGCAACGGCCTATGATGCCACCCGGCCCACCAATGCCCCCACCGCCACCACGCAAGCAAGGATGGAGCGCAAAGACCTGGGGGATTATCATTGCCATCATTTTCTTCATGGGTGGTATCGGCTGGATTATGGATGCCACAGGTGTCAATAAGCCGCCAACCCCAACGCAGACGGCACAGCAGGCGGCCCCAACTACCGCGCCGACGCCTACTCAGAAACCACCAACGCGTACTCAAAAACCTGTCGAGAAAATGAACATCACAGTAACGAGCATCATTGTTAAGAAAGTCGATGGTCAATATCGTTACTTTTTTGATGTTCGTAACCACGACAAAAAGCCCTGGAGCGGCTCAGCAACTATTGAGTTATACAATGATAAGCAGGAAACATCTGTAGGCAGCAATACCTTCGAGACAACTAGCCCAATGCAGCCAGGTTTAGGCACATCTGTCTATTTTGACATCCATACAGGTCCGCCCCTGGTACATGGAGAATATGGCATCACCCACTTCAAGTACAGCATCAAGATCCAGGGGCAAGAATCCAACAAAGGTACAGGCAAAATCAGCGATAAATACAGCGACTCAAGTATCTAGCAAAGGCTTGTAAAAACAGCTCTGACATGATACACTCTTTCTATGTTACGCAAAGAAACATTTGATAAGGAGCCATCTATGTCAGAGCCAGAGGAATTGCTAGACGCTGGAGAGGCTGTGAAATATCTCGCTGAGAAGTGGGGGTTATCTTCCTATCGCGTTGAAGCATTCAAAATGCTTCGGCGTAGATTAGGAATCGAGCCTGATTATGCAGCAGGAAATAATACGCTCTGGAAAAGGAGTACGTTGGATAAGTTCTCAAAGCCACAACGAGGGAGAAGGAGAGAAAATGCTGAGGGAGAAGACGCCAGCTCTTCATCGGTGATTCTCATGGGAAGCTGCGTAGATCACCGCCTCCTTGTAGGGGTGAGCTGATGGGTAGCCGCTCCTCCTGCATGCTCCACCTGGAGACCGAGCACCAAGTGCTTCCCCGGATCGTAGAGTTGCGGTTCCGGCAACTTCTCTCCTGCTTTGTGCTGTTTGACGAGGCGAGCATCTTGTTTAAGCAAGAGGTACATGACCTTGATGAGTTGCCCGGCGACATGACCAATGACTTTGCCTCTCCCTTTCCATGTCTTCGTGCGGGCGTCAAAGGCGCAAAGACGTTGCTCCAGCCTCTTATACAGTGTCCGCCAGGTGGGGTCATATCTGACTGCACTGGCGACAATCAGGGATATCGTCCGTTTCAAAAGCCTGTTCCCACCCTTGCCCAGTTTTTCTACATCGAAGGTGGTACCGGTCTGGCTGCGTCTGGGTGCCCAGCCCATATATTTGCGCAGCGTGCCAACGTTCGGAAAACTTTCGATGGAGCCGATGCCAGCGAGGAGCGTAGCCGCTTCTACCGGGCTACAGCCGATGAAGGAAGCAAGAATACGTCCTTCGCGGCTCTCCATGACGATAGACGTAATCTCCGTTTTCAGCTCTTTCAGGTTGACACTGATCACCTTCAATTCATCGATGAGCTGGCGTTGTTCGATGATCAAAGACCTGAGCCGATCGTCGTCCTTTGTCCCGATGGTGAAGCGGGCCAGTTCTTTCAGCCTAAGAAGCGCATCGTTACTTGGGAAGGTGTACAGGCGTGCCTTGCACAGTTCAGCACTATCGGCGCATGCAACATCCTGCGTAGTGGGGAATGCCGAGCGCAGCGCCAAAGCGCTGGGACAGTTAGGGTCTCGAATCACTTCCATAAATTCTGGGAACTGTTCATCCATCAGAGCACGCAATTTATTTTTGTTCCGGGTGGCGTTCCTGGTCAGTTCGTAGTGGTGGCGGACCAGGCCGCGCAACATGATTGCTGTCGGCGTGGGTGGAATGAGCCTGGAAACGCGATCCCGTTCATTCACCACAGGTGCATGCAGATGCGCCTGGGTATAGAGACGGACGGCCAGCGCTCTGGCGTCCAGCTCATCGGTTTTGTTGTCTCCATATCGGCCTTGAGCACGGATACGATAGAGCGAGATGCCATGCTCTCTCAAGAATTGTTCGAGTGCAGCTCCATAATGCCCGGTCTTTTCCAGCAGGACATGGCACTGCTTTGGCTCGGTATACGTACGAATAAGCGCGAGCAGGCGCTCAAATTCGGCCCGGCTGTTCCCAATTTTTTTGAGTGGGCACTTCTCATAGTGCTGCTTGGACGCTCCAAGCAATGCCTCAGAGAGAAAAGCAACGGCGTGACTGGTCTTACCAATATCCACGCCAAGATAGAGAGGAGTCGATAGCATAAATAAGAGATCTCCTTTAAAAGTAGGGTGAGAGATGCACAAGAGGAGTTGTATACAATGTCCATTCACCGATCAGACCTATTGGTCAGATTCTCATAAGGACTCATCGTATGCATGCCAATCACGTTTGAGGCTTGAGCTATATATAGCTTCGCCAGATACACTGGAGGCTTCACCGCTTTTTTACTGCTCGGCCAAGCAGTAACACATCTCTCAGATGTATAGACGTGTGAAGCATACAAAATTGGAAAAGATGTTTGGCGAGTGTTTATCAATTTCTAATGAATAGTGTGTTTGTGGGGATGGAGTGGTATGAGAAGTACGTTGTTTCTTGTTCGCTGTTGGGGAGAACTCCCGCAAGAAAGGGGTCAAGAATGTATGAGGAACAGAAAAAGAGGAGGCCACCATCAGAAGGGGTCTCTTCTTGTCGCGACAATGGTCTCCTGGGACCAGTATATCACATGTTGTATATATTTGCACATTTTAGCGGTAAAAGGGGGAAATAGGGGATGAGCGTAGAGATGTTTGCGGGATTCGTGTCCCCCACCAAGAATTTTTTCCACTTGCCCAATAACTGGACGGACATCACAGCAGAGATTGATAATCTGGCAGAGCTGAAGATTGTGACGTATGTTGCACGCCATACTTGGGGCTATCAGGAGTATGGTATTTCCAAGAGGATTAGCACCGATGAATTTATGGAGGGGCGCAAACGTCACGATGGGAGCCGTATAGATCGTGGCACTGGCCTCTCAAAGCAATCTGTCATTGATGGTATTTCCAGAGCCATGCTGCATGGTTATCTCGATTGCGAAAGAGATGACAGCGACAAAGCACGCATCAAGAAGTTCTACAAACTGAGAATGTCTTCCTCTCCTAACAACGATCTAGACCCCAGATGTCTAGAATCTAGACATCTGGGGTCTAGATCGTTGACCCCAGATGTCAATGATTTAGACAGCGACGGCTGTCAAGAATCTAGACAGCCGATGTCTAGTTCGTTGACATCGGCTGTCAAGAATCTAGACAGCCGGGGTGTAGATTCTAGACATCGATCAGAGAAAGAAACTCTAGAAAGAAACCAAAGAAAGACACTGAAGAAAGAAAGAGAGATACCCGATGCGAGCGTCTCACCGAAACCAGCTTCTCTCTCTCTCTCCTCTCAAAAAACATTTGACCAAGAGAAGCCAGCCCACGTCGTTCATCCCGTTCACCAGTTCTTGCTGCTGGATGATGCGATCGATCCCTCGACGCTCACGATCCTGCTCACCTCGAAAGAGTTCGAGAGTGAGATGGAGGATAAACGACGAGGTTTCCTTGCGCAGGAGGTCAAGTATGACCTAGAGCAACGTGGGCATCACCTTGAGTATCGCTGGGAACGTGAGCAAGAGCGCAAGGTGATCGAGGTGGAGGCTGTAGAGGCTCCTCAAAAAACATCTCTTCTGGAGAGCCTGACTGACGAACAGATAGATTTTTGGCGTAGGTGGTGCGCTCTTTCCAAATGTGGTGATGCCTCGCTCACTTCGAAGATCATGCCGGATATCGCCTGGCTCGCGCAACGTATCACGACGACGATGGACCTGGAGAGCTTGTATCAATCGACGTGTGCGATGCTGCTGGAGTATAGCAAAGCGCAAGG
>WNGL01000613.1_pt1 | contig 42216 bp, 36 predicted proteins | sample 5400591 | NCBI WGS metagenome assembly WNGL01 (sample SAMN13153377, study PRJNA577476) | soil metagenome | isolation source: 80 cm soil or saprolite under Garry oak tree replicate 1 | place: USA:California | collected 2016-06-15
TACGAAAACCAGCTCGCCTTCGCCAATCCGGATGGGAGTCTCGTGGTCGTCATGCAGAATGACCTCAGCGAAGAGCTGCCGGTTCGCCTGATGATCGGCGGCAGGATCATCGCGCCTACGCTCCCAGCCGACTCGTTCAATACCTTCGTCGTGCCGCCAGCGGAGCCAGCGCCAGGTCAAGGATAGCGCGCGCTACCTGGGCGCGGTCGCGCGGCGCAACGGCCTGCCTGACGAGATGTTGCCCGCCAACGCGGGAGCAGACCGGAGGAGTTACGCCGTGGTGCCGTTGCGACCGGTTCTGTCAAGATTGGGCGCATGCTGGTGATAGAAAGCGCTCAGTTCTTGTATCCTCAGGATCATAGCCGTAGCGGCCAAACCTGATCTAGAAGGAAGCTGCCACGAACTGCCCGCGCTGCACCTCTGCGCAGAAGGAAGCAAATACGCCACGTCACGGCATTGTTAAGTACAGCCCACCATTGAAAAAAGGCGTAAGTGAAACCCTACTGATGCCTGTTCTCACCTTGCTTGAGACCGCATGGAAGTGATCTGAATTTCGACCCTTTTCAATGACGTGTTGTGCTGAGAAGTGAAGGAGCTTGCTCGAAGTCACATGCGGGTCTTCTGACGCTGGAGCCACCGATTGTCCTTCATCTGCTGTTACTACTGGCTTGAACTGATTTTCCCGCCCCCGGCCAAAAACTCCCCAGAGTATAGAGGAGGCAACCAGATAGCATAGTGCGCCGCCAATAAAGACCGCCGGATAGCCAAAATGAATAATGATCAATCCGCCCAGAGGGGCCGTCAAAGCCCAGGGAACCTGAAACGCTACCTGGTAAGCGCTATTTGCCACACCACGATGTTGCTCCGAGACGGCCTCCATCGAGAAGACCTGTAATACCCCGTTGGACATATCCATCAGTCCTTGACGGAAAAGGTAGAGTATGGCGGCTACAGGTAGGATTGGGGTCAACCCGATCGTAACCAGGAGCGGGATACTGGATACCTGTGTTGAGACAATTGAATTCACTTTGCCAATACGCCTGGCCAACCAGGGTGCAATGAGGGTGAGCAGCGCAGTGATGGCGGTAGCGCCTGCGCTAAGCAGACCAAAAAGAGCTGGAGAGGCATTCAACTGCTGCACAAAGTAAATATTGAAGTAGGGGAAGAACAGGCCCGCTCCAGCCCCTATAAACGCCTGCACCAGAATAAGGAAAAAGATTGCGCTACATACTATTGAACGAATCGATACGAGGAGGTTGTTGCTCAACCACGTAGGGGTCGGGAAAGGGAGAGAGCCTGGAGTCCTCCTGGTGGCACCACGAAATTGACGTGGTGGCCTACGATCTTCTAACATAAAGAGGGGAACGAGGCTAGGAATAGCGATCGCACCGGCAAAGAGCAGGGATAGCTGGTAGGAACGAGGGCTGGGCTGCATTGCTAGAACCAGACCAAGCCATGGAGGTAACGGCCCCATCAGCCAGGAAAGGCTGCGGAAATATACGGGTAATATGCCACCAATACTATTGCCCACGACTGTTGTCACCAATCCAAGCGCAATATTCAGACTAAAGAGATGTGAACGCTCACCGGGCGCACTGTTGATAGTGAGGAATGGAGCGTTCACCACGAGGGTGCCAGCCCCGCCGATACCAGCAATGAAGGCGCTGACCAGCAGAGGAACAGGTTGACGGAAGAGTATCTGCCCTATGCCAGCGAAGCCAATGAGCAAATTCGAACAGATCACGACAGCCTTTCCGCCAAAGCGATCTATACATATTCCTGCCGGAAAGATGGCTATTCCGGCCCCGATTGTTCCCACAAAGAGCACCAGGCCAATAAAATCGGCGCCATATCCGAGTGAGAACAGATAGAGGTTATAGAGGACCAGGAGAATGCCTGTTGTCACGCCGCTCAGGACATTGCTTATGAGGTACAGACGGGCATTTCGTTGAAAATGCCCGAACTGCTGTATGTAGTTAAGGGGTTGCCGCATTTTCAGGGCCTGGCGTAGTAGACCGATCTTCAGGAGCCTGCTCTTCCATTAAAATGCGATAGTCGGGGCTTCTAAAACCAGTGCCTTCTGCCTCAAGCTGATTTTGGGGACGATTGGTCAAACCGGGTAAGAAGAACGCTTTAAGCATTGTTTTCGTCATTAACGTGCGAGCGCGTAATTCGATGACGGTACCGGCTACAAGGCTACTGCCCTGATCCACTTGTTTCTCAAGAGTATGTATATATGGAGGTATTTCTATCGCGGTACGTATGATCTGATTCTCATCCTCCCTGGGCGGCGCGAGGGTACCGTCGATAACAGACTGTGTGGTCGTATTGACGTTATTCACCACTGGCCGTATTAACTTGATCAACTCGATCTTTTCCCGCACCCAGCTCATCCCAAGGAGCAAAACCAGGGCAAGTGCCAGGGCGATCACGATAAAAACCAGCAGATATAGCAGCAGGATGATGGCTGCAATTTGGCCCCATACGGCCAATGGGTCACTACTAGCCAGGTAGATAGGCATCTTAATCTCCTCCTTCCTTGCTGGCTTTTAGCGCCTCTGACTGCTCTTGACGCCGCCTTTCAGCCCTACTCCGGACGCGGCCTCTCCCAAAAAACACGCGGATCATTTGCTGGCCAGCGACGACAGCCGAGGTTGCGCGTATGCTCGGATCAAGCGCAAACTCGCTCGTCAATTCGGCAGTGCTGCTGATGGCCGTAGCGGTCTGGCCGACAGATTTCGCAGTACCTTTGACAATATCGGCAGTTTGAGTGACCGATACAATAAGAGGTCTCATCTCGTCGCGCAATGTTATGATTGTTTGATTAAGTAGCATAATCGAGTAGATAAGGTAGGCGGTCGATGTAATGGCGATGGCGGCCAGTACGATCAGGAAGACGTAGAGGACATCGAGCACCACATCGTATACCGCAGCGAGGATGAATCCAATAAAGAGTAGTATCAAAACAATGACGGCGATAATGATCGCATTCCGCAATGTACTTTTCATTGTACACCTCTCTCAACAAATGTATTTCCTTGCTATGACTTGATTATAACCCATAAGCAAAGCTAGAAGCCAGATATCAGCTATAATACGTATAAAGTTGCTACATTCTCCTGCCATAAACGTAATAATGAGTATAGGGGCCGGGAATAGGTGGGAAATACCACCTGCCAGGTTCCCTTGAGGGTACTGAGTGGACAATATCCATAGCAAAAATGTTACAGCATCTCGCAAGCTAAGCACCCAAATCAGCTATCAGGCTGCACTGAGTAAATATAGAAATGCACATGGGCTTTCACGCTACTCGTGGGTGACGTGGAGCATTACTCTTGGCACAATCATCGTCTGGTGTATTACTGCTTATCAATTTGCCCTGGCAACTGGCGCACATACCTTCCACGATAGTATGATAGTCACTATGAACAATGCAATCAGCATCCAGGACAAGGATAATGATGCACTGAGCAATGTCTTGATTGCGTTTGGAGCAAAAGAGAATGACCTGATCAATCAAGGGCAATACTGGCGTTTTGTCACACCAATATTTCTGCACGCGAACCTGCTGCATGTCGGGCTGAATATGCTCAACCTTGTAGTACTGGGCGTCTTTTTGGAACGCCTGGTAGGACATACGCGCTTCTTACTCATTTATCTCGTGACAGGCACCATCAGTATCATCGCTAGCTATTATTTTATGCCACAAGAAGTCAGCGTTGGAGCTTCCGGCGCTATCTATGGCCTGGTAGGAGCCTATAGCGTATTCGTGTTCATACACCGCAGGGCTTTTCGTAATGGCGGTATCTCGGCGCTGCTCTGGCTCGTCTTTGTGATTGTAGTGAATCTAAGCATAGGGCTGTTTGTTCCAAACGTTGATAATTATGCGCATGTAGGTGGCTTATTAAGTGGATGCCTGCTCGGCTTGTGGTTTACTCCACGGTATACGTTGTCAGATAACAAGACGTTAGTAGATACACATAGCCTATCGCGCCAGTGGCCCTTGGCTCTATTGACGATAACAGGTACACTAATACTTGTAATCATTGCCCGACTTTTCATTGGAGGATAATTTTTTGGAAGCACAAACAGATATTCAGGCATACCTGGAGCGTGGGAAACAAGCTCTGGCAGAGGGACAGGGACGCGAAGCCGCTATTGCTTATGCACACGCTGCACAACTTGAACCAGATAACCCGATGGTGCACCTGGGACTGGCAGAGGCAAACCTCGCGCTTGGTTCTTATGGCGTTGTCTATATGGCCTGCCGTAAAGTACAAGAGTTGCAGCCGGCGGGAGGGGTCGAAAGCACCCTGGCAAATGCGTTACTCAATTTGCTTGACCGCCGCTATGATCGCGCGCTACAGGACGTTGACGCGGTTATTAGCCAGGACCCAGGCTCAGGGTATGTGCATGCCTTACGAGCTTACTTGCTGCGCGCAACCGGGCAGGATTATGATGCGGGGTTAGCACGTTCGCGCGCTGCTCGCCTCTCCCATAGCATGCATTTCGACAATTGCTTCCCACCCCTGGAACCGGCCACTGCGCCCGGCTATGGTCCGGTACCCACCGCGCCCGGCTATAGCCCGGTACCTACGCCTGAAAGTAGTTCTACAGGTTCAACTGGGGAAAACGGTATGGCACAACGAGAGACGATCCCTACCTGGTCGCGGCCGAACACCATGCAGCGACAGGTTATTCGCACTCGCTTCGCGATCAGCCAGAATCCACGTTTCGTGACCACCATCCTCATTGGAATCAATGTGATCGTGTACGCTATTCTCAGCCTGATAAATCAGACCATTAGTTTCGACTCGAGCGATCAGGGTTTGCAGGCGATTGTCAATGCAGGAGGGCAGGTCAACATCTTCGTGCAACAAGGGCAGGTCTGGCGTGTCTTCACAGCCATGTTTCTGCACTTTAACTTAGTGCACCTCGGGGTGAACATGCTTTCACTGTTCTTCATCGGAACAGTAGTCGAGATCTTTTTTGGGAAATGGCGTTACCTGGTCATTTACCTGGGATCCGGTATACTTGGAGGTATATTCACCTACTTTTTGAACCCATCAGGCCTTGTCGTAAATGCCGGCGCTTCCGGAGCCATCTTTGGCGTCTTTGGTGCGCTGGGCGTTTTTTACTTTGTGAACCGCCGCAACATGGGCGCGTATGGACGAGGCGCTATCATGCAGTGGCTTTTCTGGCTGGGACTCAACCTTTTCATTGGCTTCTCCGCCACAAACATTGGCATCTGGGATCACATTGGTGGTCTCGTTGCCGGTATGCTACTCGCGCTGCTGCTTATTCCCAGGTCAAATCGCAGACAAATTTAGGACAAGATACCTCCTTGCAACTTGCCTGACCGTAGGTAGACGCGCTATTACATTGAGGCGGAGATGCATCCCTAAGAGGAATTGATGATTCAGCCTCCACTAGACGTACACCGGTCTTACACCATCACGGATAGATCTGCGCCCGAGTGTACGAGTGCGATGCGATAACGCGGCAGCACGGTCATACTTGAACTGTCCTGCTGAGCGCCGTCCTGTCATGCTGAGCACATGCGTGTATGGATTACCCACATCGTCAGTGGGGAAGTGCCAGCACATCGTATGGCAAGCGAGCGGTGAAAGGACGAGTACATCACTGCTTGGTTGCTACACGATGTCCTGACCGTCACCACCCGACGATGTGGGTAATCCATACACATGCGCTACGCTCAGTGTAAACTCCGCGAAGCATCTCCTGCACCACGCGAGAGAGACCCTTCGCTGCGCTCAGGGTGACACCCGGGGAAGCAGCAAGGGTGACACCCTCTCAACAGCAGGTATTTGGGGCAGATCGTCACGTTCGTAGGGGCGGGAGAGATGAGGAGTGGAGTGGGAGCGCTTGCGTCGCCCATGGGGGCAGGTGGGAAGCGGCAGGGGAACAGGACGCAGGGCGACCCAAGGGTCCCCACCCTTCTTCCCTGCCACCCCCGCCCCTACGGGACGAACCCGCTTCCCTGCTCGTTTCACAAACTACCTACCCTTGAGAGAGGGTGACACCCGGGGAAGCAGCAAGGGTGACAACCAGCGGAACGCTCTGCCCAGCGCGAGAGACCCTTCGCTGCGCTCAGGGTGACATCAAAGGCAACGCCTATAACCGCGATGAGATAGGCGATGCAGAACAGACAAAACAGCAGAAAAACCAGGCGACTCAGGCGAGTTCTTAATCTATATTTTACCTACACCCACTACTGCGATGATACGAGCATACGCCCCTGTTTGAACAATAGTTGCCACAGCGCCGCTCTGTATATCCATGGCATAGAGCGATCCATCTCCATATAATGTCAAGATATGATTATCGAACCATGCCCCCAATTCAAGTAACCTGACATTCGATGTTGCCAACAACTGCGCTTTGCTGACACGCAACTGTTTGCCAGAACCGCTCATGTTAGCCATGAACAGTGCATTGGCACGGTCGTAAGGAGGCTGCGATTGCGTAGAAAATTCGACGTAGATGATCGTGTGACCATCCACGGTAAAGACAGGGGTCGAGACCCAGTGATAATTTGCGCTATTCCTCAGTTCGTGTTGTTCTGACAGCAGCGTCTGTGAGATATCCATCGTAAGGGGATGCCCATCAAGTGTTGTCACTTTCAGGCTATTCGCATATTTGAGTATGGCCAGATCATCGGGCACACTGCCATCAGTTGGTGTAGGTACCTGGCCTTCATAAGAAGAATAGAGCAACACATTACCGTAAGGAGAAAGGGCCAGCGGACCTTGCGGTGAGTTCCCATCTAATAGAGGTCGCGGAGTTGCAGAGAGCGGAGCGGTAAGATCAAGGGTCCACAGCCCAAACTGTATGGCCTCATGGCTTTGCTGACCATCTGTTAGGAGCAGTGTCGAGTTGCTATGTTTTGCGGGATCATTCATAAAAGCAAAGACACGAAAGCACGGGCAGGTTGTCGACGATTGTTCAAAAACCCTGGCAGGAGCCGTTAACGGACCCGCGTATATATCAATAATACCGTCGCCACTGGCAGGTTCAGTGCTCCAGGCAACCATCGAACCGTCGCTACTCAGGGCCATCGAGGTAATCACGAGATCAGGAGCAAGTGAGGCAATTTTTTCTGGCGTGTCTCCAAAGATGTCAGTCAAATAAATACCGTCGCCGCTGTAAAGCAGTTGACCAGACGGTGTCAGCACAGGATGTACAGCTTGATTGTAGATGTAGCCAGGAGTAGTTATTACTTGAGGTGATCCACCACCTGTGCTTGAAACCATGTAGATATTGTTTTGCTGTTCGTAAATTATTTCGCGCCCCGCGGGAAGTTGTAAAGGAGGAATAGCTATATTATTTGGTGAAAAGATTGGAGGAGCAGCTGTGGGAGTCGCGTTCTGATCTGTTGGTGTAGGTGATGTAGGAAGCGTGTGTGCAAATTGTGTCGTTGGAGTACTTTTCGCTCCCTGCTGGCCTGGATGAGTAATGACCTGGACCAAATTTGGTATTAACAGGCTGGTAGAAAAGAGTAGCAAGATGCTGATCAACACGAGCAAGATGATAATACCCGTGAAGGAGTTGCGAGTATATTGAAGCGATAATGGTTGTGAAATATGTGGCTTCACTTCATCTTCATCATTGCGCTCTGCTGTATTAGTGACTTGCTGTGTCAAAGCTTTTCTATTCCTTCAATGTCATTAATTTCAGGATAGTAGTATACACGAAAGAGACCCTTGAATCAAAAGATAGCGCAGGTATGGGAGGTATGCAGTAGCGCAACGCGGTGAAACTGTATGTCTCCCATACCTGCGCTATCTTTTACGCCGTTTGATTGGCTTTTTTTTGATGTGGTTTTGCCTTGCTGGAATGGCGCAGAATAAAGGCAATGGTTTTCGCGAATACTTCCTCGCGGTCATAATCTTTCATGATTACATGATATGAACGATGGAAGGTGACGAGGTGTTTTTCTTTGGAACCTATGCGCAGATAAATTTCTCGCCCATCGCGAGCAGGAACAACATGATCATGAATGGATGTCATAATCAGCGCCGGTGCGGTTACATTGGGTAGTTCTGCCCGCAGCGTTGGCAAAAATTGCAACATACTCTCGACGGGTCGCATCGGCGTCCATCGATACGCTTCGCGCGCATAGCGATGGCGCGCCTCAGGGTCGCGCACATCTTCACGCACTGTCGGTACAAGAGGCGTCAGGTATTTCCCTATACGCACAGCGTAGTGGGTCAGAGGGTGCATATGGATGGGAGCACACATTGCGACAATACCCGCCACTTCTTCATGAGCAGCGGTATGCAGCGCAAGAGCCCCACCGAGTGAATGCCCAACGATAAACACAACATCACAACGCTGTTTCAAAGCATACAATTCGTCCCGCACTGCATCCGCCCAATGATACCAACCCGTCGACAACATCTCGCGTACACGTACGCCATGTCCCGGTAAAAGCATATTACGGGTGACCATACCACGGTCCTGGAGCGCGCGCTCCAACTCTTCCATATCCCTGAGATTGCCATTCAGCCCATGCACCAGTAGGACGCCTATAACAGGTTCGTTTGATGAATGTGCTGTGCTTATGGTAGGGGACACATGGGACGGCTCCATTGACATTGCTCCTCGTAATGTAGTGATTCAATGTTCGTGGCAAGGAGTCCCCTGCCTTCTAGGCATGGGGAGGAATTGCCACCCGCCCGTAAACGGGACTCCTTGTACATTTCGTACATTTGTGCTATCCTGTGCTTGCGCTAAGGCACCCTGTTGGCTGACCGACCATTGTCGGCGGTCGGGAGCAATCCCACAGGGAGAGACGGTTCGCGGAATGCCCGCCCAAGCTGCTAATTGGGTTCCTGATAACAAGGTGCGAGAGTATCTGGCTGCCAGGGTAAAACAACGCATCTATGAGAGAACGCTGCTCATCCGGCATGCCTGGGTGAGTACGGGTACCTTGTCATGGTGCCCTCATGTGTCGGTCGTTGAAGCCAAAGCGGAAAGGTCTCCTTTCTGAGTTGCGGTGGAGGCTAGACACAAGCCCCTGTGTTCACGCATGGGGTTCATGACATGAATAAACCTGTTAGTTATATGTTGTTATATCTATAGAATACCCGTAATAGTTACGTTTCAGCAAGGTTCAATGTTGTATAGGATGTTGGGTTTTAGCTGCGCTACCCCATACACATTGCCCTTTCTCGTCAGAAGTCATATAGTCGCATCCTGATAATATAGTATCTGGCAAACACAATGGTACAAATTGTAATGATTAAGAAAATCTATGCAAGGAGCGTAAAAGCATGAAGTTTTCAACAAAGGCTATCCATGCTGGCCAGGAGCCTGATCCATCGACAGGCGCAATCATGACGCCCATTTTCCAAACATCGACCTATGCCCAGGCTGGATTGGGTGATCACAAAGGATATGAATATTCACGTTCGCATAACCCTACGCGCACCGCGCTTGAGGATTGTATTGCAGCCCTCGAAGATGGGCGATATGGACTGGCCTTTGCCTCTGGGATGGCCGCGGAACAGGCAATACTCAGCCTCTTAAGCGCAGGTGACCACATGATTGCCTGCGATGATCTCTACGGCGGCAGCTTTCGCATCTTTGAACGCGTTATGCGCCGCTACAAGGTCGAAACCAGCTATGTGACAGCGGGAAATATTGCAGGGTATGCAAAGGCAATCCGCCCTAACACCAGGATTATCTGGTTAGAAACTCCGACGAACCCACTTCTGCGCTTGATTGACATCCAGGCCGTCGCCGAGATAGCTCATCGACATAATGTACTGGTTGTCGTTGATAACACATTTGCCAGTCCCTATTTTCAGCAGCCGCTGAAGTTGGGAGCCGACATTGTTGTTCATAGCACGACCAAATACATCAATGGGCACAGCGACGTCATTGGAGGCGCCCTGGTGCTGAATAATGAAGAGGCATACGAAGCAATCAAGTTTTACGAGAATGCCGCCGGTAGTGTTCCCTCACCATTTGACGCATGGCTCATACTGCGCGGCATTAAGACACTGGCCGTGCGCATGCGCCAACACGAAGAGAATGCGCGCATAGTGGCGAAGTTCCTGGAAGAGCATCCCCGAGTGGAAAAGGTTTATTATCCTGGATTGCCTTCACACCCCGATTATGAACTGGCCAAACGCCAGATGAGTGGGTTTGGAGGTATGGTTTCATTCCAGTTTAAGGGGGGTTATGAGGATGTTGATAAGCTGGTACGACGCTTCAACGTAATCACCCTGGCCGAAAGCCTTGGTGGCATCGAGTCGCTTGTCTGTCATCCCGCTTCCATGACTCACGGCTCTATTCCGAAGGAGATTCGCGAGTCTCGTGGCCTGACCGATACACTGCTGCGGCTTTCGGTTGGCATAGAAGATGCAGAGGATATTCTGGCAGATTTACAGCAAGCACTGGCATAACGTAATGCTTGACGAGGAACCCACACAGTCCCTGAACCTGGTGGGTACCTCGTCATACCGTGTTCGTTCCCTGTTACTTTCATAGGTTTTATGCGATGTACATATTATGGATAGACTTATGTATTCTATATTTCCATTTTATCATCTGACTAATCATTAAGGGATGTATAAGCTCCCAGGAGGGAAGGCTGCCGATGACATTTGTAACCGTTGCCCGGAGGAGTTTGAAGAATGGCATTCTCACAGGAAGCGCAGTCTTGTTGGTTATGCTCCTATTGAGTGCTTGTGGTGGAGACCCACAAACGCAACAGAGAGCAAATACCGGCAAGGCTGACCTTGATAGACTCATCTCACAAGCACAGAGCATTGGCGTACCCAGCACCATGCTGGCACCCATCGTTCGGCAAGAAACGCAGATCAGTAATACGAGTGCTCCACTCACTATTTTTAGCGGTCAACCTGCTACCGATTACTATACCAATGTAGCGCAGCGCTATCAGTTGCTAGCTATCCAGGTACAAGGCATGGAGACCCAGGTAACCCAGCAATTCGATTACCAGGCCGCGCTTGATATTCAATATCTTGAGAATGCACTGGCTCAGAGACAGGCACAAAATTTTGTTGAGGCAAAGACCTTTGCAAAACAACTGACGCAGTATCAAAACCAACTCTCCAAGGCTCAGTATCCCAGAGATTATACGCAAATCAGCAACAATGCTAAGCAATCAACACTCGCATTACAATTGCTAGGACCTGCATATAATAACCTTGTGTTATTGCAAGCGGACATCAAACAGTTGCAAGCATCCCACGTGGACACAGCCGCGCTCAATCAAGAATACCAGCAGGACATGCAACTCTTCCGCAGTGCCAGTAAGCCAGATGATCTTACACAACTCATCAACCAGTCAACTACGCAGTTACAAGCAATGGCTGATTTCTCTATTCAGGCCGTTCCCTATATTGGCGCCGCCAAACTGCGGGAGCTCAGTGCGGATATTATCAAGCTGAAACAATACGGGCAAAACACCACCAGTTATCAGCAGCGACTCAATGCCGATCAGACAGCGCTTGCCCAGGCAAGGTCAATCGATGATTACCTCAAAGTCTCGTCACAAATTGACCATGATGTCTCATCAGTGCATTTTGCCTTGACCGCGGGGTATGCGAGCTACCTGCTCAAGCAGTACAACCAGGAGGTGAGCAGTTGGGGCAATGCTCACCAGTACCATGATCCCGTCGACGGCGGGGTATATAACCTGGATTATGAGTATGGCCCTTATGGCACAGGCCCTGACGGAAACGCAGCTTTACAGTATGCCCAATCCACCCAGCAATTATCTGATTACCAGGCCGCAATAGACACCATCAATGGAAACTTTTTACACTTACGCGCCATGGAGGCCGACTACCACGACCAAACACCCTATAATCAGCGTCACGCTTCCGATATACAGTTAATGAAGCACTACAACGTCTATGGCCCCAATGGGGGTCAGGTACTCGTTGTGTCGCTCCTTGAGCAGACACTGCGCTACTACAATAACGGGAAGCTCATAAGAGCATTTTATGTTGTCACTGGTCAATACTTGAAACCATCACCGCCAGGGCTCTGGAGTATCATTCTACGCCAGAGTCCCACCAAGTTTAAATCAACCGAGCCGCCGGGATCGGCTTTCTGGTATCCGCCAACGCCAATTAAATATGCGATGGAGTACCATGCTGGGGGCTACTTCTTCCACGACGCCTGGTGGAGAGCCAATTTTGGGCCAGGGGACAATTTCCCACATTATGACGCTCTCGGTACTACTATTTATAACGGCAACGGGAGCCATGGCTGCGTCAATATGAACACCAGTGACATTACCTGGCTTTATCCACAGATCTCCTGGGGAGCTCCGGTGATAGTGTACTAGCCACTTGTAATTTTTTATTTGACATCTTTAGCACCTTTCTGCTATAATCCATGGGCAATCACGCCCGACCTATAGTCGGCATTTTTTGTAGATTACGCCCGTGAAGGGGGCAGAAACAGACAGAGAGATAGAGACGTTTCGGGGAGGAATTGTACTCAGATGCCCAATAATGCCGCTGCAGAAAAGCGCATGCGCCAGGAACAAAGCCGCCGCTTGCACAACCGCAGCATCAAATCACTTGTTAAAACGCAAATAACGAAGGCTCGCCAGATTATTGCCTCAGGCTCAAATGACGAAGCCGCTCAGGAAGCTGTACGCGCCGCCGTGAGTGAACTGGATCGCGCTGCCAAAAAAGGGGTTATTCACCCAAATAATGCTGCTCGCCGCAAATCACGCTTGATGAAGCAGCTTAACGCAAAGTAGATTCTCGCGCTCGATGCTCTGCTACGCTTACTTGCGGGTATTTTTCCGAGGCTGAGTATCAGGCGCACTAGGAGGTGTAGAAGGATGGCCGACAAACAAGTCATAACCAAACCTGCCGGGCGGGCGTTGCTGGTCGCGGTCGAAAATGCTCAGCTACGTAAAGAAATACCAGAAATTAAATCAGGTGACACGGTACGCCTGCAAGTAAAAGTCGTTGAGGGAAACCGCGAACGCCTACAGCCTTTCGAAGGTATCGTCATGCGCCTGCGTGGCGGTGGCGTCAACCAAAACTTTACTGTACGCCGCATCACTAATGGTGTGGGCGTTGAGCGCACATTTCTTCTCCATTCTCCCCGTATAGAGAAGATCGAGGTAATACGACACGCTCGAGTACGCCGCAAGCAGCTCTACTACCTGCGCGGGTTGACCGGTAAGGCTGCTCGCCTAAAGGAACTTCGTCCAATGACAAGCAAGGAAGCCGCGGCCAAAGAGGCTGCTAAGGCTGCCAAGCTTTCCAGTACTACTAATACGATCAGTACTGCCAATGAAAGTACAGACGCATAAACTAGCTGCACCAACGCTAGAAGAAGAAATGGCCCTGTTTGAGCAGGGCTATTCTTTTATTGCAGGAGTCGATGAGGTAGGACGGGGTTGCCTGGCGGGACCCGTTATGGCAGCCGCTGTCATACTGCCACTGGATGACCCCGATTTGACGATGCATTTAGCAGGTGCGCGTGACTCCAAGCAGTTGACAGCACAAGCGAGAGATCGCCTGTATGATGCTATCATGCAATTTGCGGTGGCGACGGGTATTGGTGTCGGCTCTGTTGAATTAATCGACAAGATCAATATTTTACAGGCTACCAGGCACGCCATGTATGCAGCCCTTAGTCAGCTTGCTGTTCCAGCAGAAGCGCTACTGCTCGATGCCCTGCACTTACCGCGCCTGTCCCTACCACAACGTTCGATCATCAAAGGCGACGCATACTGCCTCTCCATCGCAGCGGCCTCAATCGTCGCAAAGGTCACACGCGACCGCCATATGCTGCAGCTGCATGAGCAGTATCCCCTCTATGGTTTTGATCACAACAAGGGCTATGGCACTGTCACCCACCTGGCAGCGCTTCGTGAGCATGGCGTGACTCCCTTACACCGTCACAGCTTCGCCCCTGTGCGCGAACTTGTTTGTGGTTTATTCACAACACCTTGACATAAGGTATCTGAATAGAAAGGAATGAGTACAAGGTTACATGCCTGAATACATCTGGGGACGCAACCCTATCCTGGAGACGCTGCATTCGAAGCGACAGGTCAAACGCATTTTGTTCGCCGAAGGCCAACGTGAAGCATCTAACCTGGCCGCAATCCTGCAAGAGGCTGAACACAAGCATATCCCAACGGAGAAAGTCTCTCGCTCTCGTCTTGACCAGCTCAGCCATGGAGCCGTTCACCAGGGCTGTATAGCTGTTGTGGAAGCGCGAGCATATGCCACATTAGACGAGATTCTCGCCCATGCTGCTCTCAAACATGAGGATCCTTTTTTACTCATCCTTGATGCCATCCAGGACGTCAATAACCTTGGTTCTCTGCTTCGTACAGCCGAATCGGCCGGGGTTCACGGCGTTATCCTGCCAGAACATCGCGCGGCCGAGGTGAACGCAACGGTGATCAAAACCTCAGCCGGTGCAACTGAACATTTGCTTATTGCGCAAGAAACAAATCTCACACGCACTATTGATTTCCTGAAAAAACAACAGATCTGGGTGATTGGACTGGCGGGTGAGGCCAAAACCGAGTATGATCACGCTGACCTGACAGGGCCACTTGCCGTCGTAGTGGGTAACGAAGGGAAAGGCATCAGTCGCCTGGTGCGTGAACACTGTGATCTCCTGATTAAGCTGCCCATGAGGGGGCACGTCAACTCGCTGAACGCGGCAGTTGCGGGCAGTATTGCTCTTTATGAGGCGCTGAGACAGAGAGAGAAGAAGAAATAGCGCATGAGTGCATGGTCCAATGAACAGGGCGAGGTTGTCGGCGTTCCGTACATCTGACCGGGCGACCACATAACACCGGGCGACCACAAGGGATCGCCCCTACTATGGACGAACAGGTGTCGGCGTTCCGTACATCTGACCGGGCGACCACATAACACCGGGCGACCACAAGGGATCGCCCCTACTATGGACGAACTGGCTTCGGCGTTCCGTAAATCTGACCGGGCGACCACAAGGGATCGCCCCTACTATGGACGAACAGGTTTAAGGGTTTCGAAGCATGATTGGGGCGATCCCTTATGGCTTTTGGGAGCTTCACCGTCTTTGCTTCTTTTTGGCTGCTAACTTCTCACATAGATAACTTCTTGAAGACAGGCTCGGGAATACTTCTTATTACCAGCATGATGGGACGCCAGAACCACGGTAGATAGACGACATCTTTTCGACTCTTCATCGCGTGGTAGATACCCTCACCGATATTCTTCGCGCTGGCAGCCAGCAGCCCCTTCTTGATTGTAGCCGTCATAGGGGTATCGATAAGACCGGGTTTCACAGTGACAACCGCGACACCCGACTTGCTCAGTCGATTGCGCAGTCCCTGCAAGAAAACGCTTACCCCGCCTTTGGCTGCCCCATAGACGTAGTTGCTTTGTCGTCCGCGGTCGCCGGCTACAGAAGAGACAACCGCGATACAACCGCGCTTCTGCTGCTCAAAATAACTCGCCAGGATAGTCAAGAGCGAAATGACGCTGGTACAATTGGTCGTAAATTCTTTCATCGTCTCTACGACGCTGCGCTGGCATTTCTGCTGGTCCCCTAATGTTCCGTAGGCAATCAGCACCATATCCAGTCCATCAAGCCTCGTAATAGCGGCCTGGATCATTTCCTGGTGACGGTCAAGACAAGTGACATCGAGCACATACGTCTCGATACGCTTTGCGCCGCGCACCTTTAGGTCGTTCCCAACATCCTCAAGTTTTTCAGGAGAGCGACCGACGAGAAAGAACTCGGCGCCATCCTTTGCGAAACACTTGGCCGTTTCATGGGCAATCGCCGAGGTTGCCCCTACAATCAACATTCTCATTTTCTTTACACCATTGCCAGCTTGTTAGCATGACTCACACGCCGCCAGAAACTGGAAGAAAAGCGTGGATCAACATAGTGGGCAAACTCTTGCCACCGGGGGAAAAATGCCTGGAAGTTCTCTGCGCTCATGCGCGCATCTTTTGCAGGATAGACCGCGCCACCACTCTGGTGCACAATCTCATCAAGTTCATCGAGCAATCGTAATGTCTTCTGTCCATCGAAGGCGAAATCCAGGGCAAGGGTCAGACCGGGTCGCGGGAAGGAGAGCATTCCAGGCGACTGTATCGTACCAAAGGTTTTGAGTACCGTTAAAAATGAGCCTTCGTCAGAATGCCGTATGCGGCCGATAATCTCTCTCATCGCCTCAAAGCCATCCTGGAAGGGCACCACAAACTGATACTGTAAGAAGCCACGTTTGCCATACATACGATTCCACTCGTGAATGGAGTCGAGCGGATAAAAGAATGGTTCATACGGCACAACCTTATGCACTCTCTTGCTGAACTGCGAGTGGTAATACAGCTCGTTAAATGACTTGACCGTCAAGGTATTCAACATAAAGGAGGGAAAATCAAAGGGTACGGTCAGGGGCAGCTTTTTGCCAATTTTCTGCGACGCCCGCACCCTTGATTGGTCGTTATTCCCGCACATGAAAATACCCCTGCACAGGTCCCGCCCTCCAATCAAGACGTCCACCCAGGACATAGTATATTCATATTTCTGGTCTGTTTCGGCGGAAATCTGCATAAATTCATCAAGCGAAGAGAACTGGATGCGCTCCATGTCAATGAAGGGATTGATGATTGGCTTCAAGCGAAATTCAGCCCACAGGATGACGCCAGTGAGGCCGAGGCCGCCTATTGTCGCCTCAAACAACTTCGTATTCTCGTGGGGGGAACAGATGAGTCGTTCGCCATTTGAACGCAGGAGTTCAAAACGAGTGATATGGCAGCCAAAGGTGCCCGCCTTATGATGGTTTTTGCCGTGCACATCGTTGGCAATAGCTCCCCCAACGGAGACAAATTTGGTGCCTGGAGTGACCGGAATAAACCAGCCGCGCGGGACAACGAGTTCGAGCACCTCAGCCAGAGATACACCTGCCTCACAGCACAGCAGGCCTTCAGCTTCGTCAAAAGAGATGAAACGCCGCAGGTGGCTCACATCCAGAGAAACGCCGCCCTCGTTAAGGCAGCTATCGCCATAACTTCTCCCATAGGCATAAGGGAGAAGAGGCTGTTCAAAATGAGCAAGATCGGGTAATTCACTGCGCCAGTAGACTGGACGTACCTCAGCTGGTAACACTGTTGGATAGCGTCCCCACGAACGGGGTTGATTTGTTTTGCCAGTAAAAGACATAAGCTTATGGATACCTTTATTGAGTTATTCTTGATACTAAATGATATAACGTTGAAGGAGAAGGCATAGCTACGAATCTAGCAGAAAGGTATACATGCAATGCACGCCGTGATATTTGCCGGGGGAACACTACAACCTGGGGAAGCTGTTACTACTGCTATTGCCGCGGCAGATCTCATTATTGCCGCCGATAGTGGAGCAGCGATAGCATTCCGCTATGACTGCATGCCAGCAATCATGGTAGGTGACTTCGACTCGCTTGATGCTCTTCGATTGCAACAACTGAAGGAACAGGGGAGCCGTATCGTACAGGTTGCAGCGGAGAAAGATGAGACCGATACTGAGCTTGCCATTCAGGTGGCCATCGAGGAAGGCGCCAGTACGATTACGCTGCTCGGGGGACTGGGTGGCGCGCGCTTTGACCACAGTATAGCGAATATACTGCTGCTGGCCGGTTTCCCGACGGTTCCAATACGTATTGTTGATGGGCCAGCAGACTGCTGGCTGCTGAGCGGACCAGGAAGCGCCGCTATCAATGGGCAGCCTGGCGACCTGCTCTCGCTATTTCCACTGACCGGCGAGGCCGAGAACGTACGCACCAAAGGGTTATACTATCCCCTGCATGGAGAGGCACTCCGCTTTGGCAAGTCACGAGGGGTGAGCAATGTCCTGACAGACGAGCAGGCTGAGGTCTCCCTGGATAGTGGTTTATTGTTGATTATACACACGAATTCGCGAGAGCTAGAGACATAGAGACATGATGCCCTCTCTATCGCCCATTAACGTTGACACTCTCACGGTAAAAACTGATTCGTGTACAAGCTTCCAAAATCCATGGAATGGACGGGGTGACCTCCTGCATCGACTATGCCGCCTGTGTTGATAATAAATTGCGGATAGCCGTGCCAGACGGCGGCATCCTGCCAGCCCCATTTCCGCCCGGTGTCTGCATAGCGTGGGCTGAGAAACTCCTGACTGGCTACCACCAGGCCTGGATCTGGGAATGTACCTTGCGGATTAGCGTTCAGCAGGATCTGTGCTGCATCCTGGGCATGAGTACGAGCGTATTCATATCCCTTCGCGGTCGCTGCCATAAATCTGTGCAATAGCTCGGACTTCTGCTTGATTTCGTTTGGGCTGGCGATAATATTGGGCGTGTAATAATCAGCCACGCCGTAGTTTGTAATGGGAAAGATGTTTAATTTCACTCCCGCGCGCTGCGCCTGGATAACCTCCCATCCTTCAAAAACCCAGGCAAAATCGATACGATGCGACTCCAGCGCTTGCATGGCATCGACGTCCAGGGTCACGTTCTTAAATTGTCCCGTTCCCCCATCTCGCTTGATGATCTCACCCACCACTGCTGACTCGTAGGATGCGCCAAATCCTCCGTAGATTTTACCGCTCAGGTCACGCGGACGCGATAAACCTGAACTTGCCAGGGTTACCAGGGCCGAAGTGTTATGTTGAATGATGGCGGCAATCGAGACCACCGGCTGACTCACTGCCGCATCGGCGACAATTCCTTCGGTGGCACCGATGCCTACGTCAGCTTTGCCGCTACTCACCAGCACATCAGATGAGACGCTGGCCGAATACGGTAATAATTGGAGATCTATTCCCGCATCGCGATACCAACCCTTTTTCAGGGCAACATAGATTCCTGTGTGATTCGTGTTGGGCGTCCAGTCCAACGCCAATCTCATGGGGATCAACTTTTGTGTACCTGCCGGGGCTGGCGTTGTCCCCGCACTACTGGTTCGCTGCTGCCATAGGAAGGCGCCTACTACAAGTAGAATGAGCAAGACAGGGATGCCTATACTGGCAATTAATCGTGTACGAGCATTCATGATAGCTTCCTTTCAATAACTGGTATGAGCTGAACTCAGCGCCTGTGAATTACTGTCCCGTGATACCAGGGCAAAGCAATACGTTCGATCAGTGATACAAGTCCAAAAAGAAGAAGGCTGAGCACAGCGGTAACAAGGATCGCCGCGAAAACCAGCACGATAGCATGTGAGTTTACTGAGAGTTGCATGTAGATACCCAGTCCCTGGTATGCACCCACATACTCCCCAAAGATAGCACCTGTTACGCCATATGTCGCGGCAATGCGCAAACCAGAGAAGAATGACGGCATTGCTCCTGGCAAACGCACAAGCCAGAGAATCTGCCAGCGCGAAGCATGCATACTTTTTAACAGGTTGATCAGTTCCGGCTCCGCATCCGCCAGGCCGTCAGCACTTGCCACGGCTATAGGAAAGAAGCAGTAGAGCGCGACGACGAAGACCTTTGGACCCAGGTCAATACCAAACCAGATGAGCAGCAAAGGGGCAAGAGCGATGATCGGTATTGTTTGCGAGATCACCAGCAGTGGATAGACCGCGCGCCGCGACCACCGTGAGATTTCAAGTGTAATAGCCAGAATCAGGCCAAAGACTATTGCCACGGCCATACCCAGTACCGTTTCCAGGAGGGTTTGCATGGTGTGTATGGAGATCACGTCCCAGTGCTCGATCAATGCCTGGATAATAGCAGTTGGCGAGGGTAGCACCTGCGAGCTGATCTGCCCGGCGCGGACATATAATTCCCAGAACGCTAATAGAGTTACACCCAGCACGAAAGCAGGGCCATAACCGGCTAACCAGCGTAGTTTCATGACTGTTGCTCCTTCAGCAATAGGGTGGTCAGCTCTTGTTCCAGGCGCACTGCCTGCTCCAACGCCAACTGTTCCGAGCGGCGGGGGCGTGGCAAATCAACCTCGACGACGCGCAACACTCTAGCAGGACGCGCACTGAGCACATAGATCCGGTCAGAGAGTAAGATCGCCTCGCGCACATCGTGCGTGATAAAGAGAACGCTTGAATGAAAGGTCTGCCAGAGATCGAGTAACCACATCTGGAGTGATAGTCGGGTGAGTGCATCCAATGCACCAAATGGTTCATCCAGCAAAAGAAATGAGGAATTGAACAGGACTGTGCGCAGCAGCGCTACGCGTTGGCGCATTCCTCCTGAGAGTGTGGCCGGATAATGGTGAGCAAAGTCAGCCAATCCAAAGCGTTTGAGCAGCTCGTAAGCCTCGCGCTCGGCCTTTCTCCGTGGTAGACGGCGCACATCTAACCCCAACATGATATTTTCTTCCACGGTACGCCAGGGTAATAGCAAGGGTTGCTGGGGCATGTAACCAGATTTGCCAGCACGCTCCCCTTGTGCATCGCCATCGATGGCAACTATGCCGGAAGTGGGCTGATCTACACCCGCGACGATATTAAAGAGGGTACTCTTGCCGCAACCACTCGGCCCGATGACGGTCACAAATTCACCGGCGTTGACGAACAGGTCGATTGCAGCAAGGGTATCCAGGGGTTTCCGCCCATCGCGAAAGACTTTAGAAACTCCCTGCACCAATAGTTTTGCTGGTTCCACGCCACTACCCTCCCTGAAATCCCATTCACATGCGAGCATACGAAAAGCCGCAATCCTGAAGTGGAGGATTGCGGCTTTGTACGTTCTACGTCCCGGAAAACTACCGGCTCAGCCGTTTGCCGCTTCCCTCCGCTGGTATTATCCAGATCAGGTTCATAGGGTCAGCAGCACGCCCAATGCGGCTACCTCTCAGCCAATTGGCTCCCCTAGCAGCGATATTATGCCTTTATGCAAATAGGTAAATGTACATTTTTATCTGCTACGCCTATTATAGCGGATAAGAGAATACTTTGTGAAGAGATACGTGAAGATCCAAACATATTCTCACACTTTCCCTGGTATGCTATACTACGTTCCGTACTCATCGCTCTATTTTAGAGCAATTTTTTCTTCAGGCTCTGTAGCGGAGGCCCTGTAGCTTAAAAGCGAGGTAGGAATATGCCACTGGAAATGCTGCAAAACGGTCGATATCGTATTCTGAAACAACTGGGAAGTGGAAGTATGGGGGAAGTCTATCTTGTAGAAGATACACGCATCAATCGACAGGTAGCTATCAAAGTCATTCGTACGGAAGCCACACCTTATCCCGACTCCAACACCACGTCAAACGCGGCGCGTCTCTTTGAGCGAGAAGCCAGGGCCATCGCCAAGCTCAATCACCCAAATATCCTACCGCTCTTTGACTTTGGTGAGGAGGTTGTCAATGGCACTCCTCTCACCTATATGGTTATGCCTTATTGCGCGGAGGGTTCACTTGCCACCTGGCTACAACAACGTGGGGAGGGTCACCTGCTCTCTCCCACTGCTGTCGCGCACTTTCTCCACCAGGCTGCAGATGCTCTCCAACATGCGCACGACAACGATATTATTCACCAGGATGTCAAACCACAGAATTTCCTTATTCGCAGCAATCGCAATGCACCTCTCCCTGATTTGCTGCTCGCCGATTTTGGCATCGCGAAATTGACAGCCGGGACCTCAGGAGCAAGCCAGGCTATTCGCGGCACGCCTATTTATATGGCCCCCGAACAATGGGAAGGTTATCCTGCTCCCGCCTCCGATCAGTATGCTCTTGCCATCATGATCTACCAGCTTCTGACCGGACGCTATCCTTTTGAGGGTGGGCCAGGACAGATGATGTACCAGCACTTGAGCGTTGCACCTCAGCCACCAAGTGCCTTAAACCCTTCGCTCAATCATGATGTGGATACTATTCTTCTGCGCGCTCTCGCAAAAAGACCTGAAAATCGCTTTGTGTCCGTTTCAGCTTTCGGCAAAGCGCTGCAAGAAGCCCTGCTCATCGATGGCCCTACCATACTGAATACCCAGAGCAAACCAATTACTGACACCATCCGCGCCACGCTCGCAATCAGCTATGCTGAAGCCATCAATGGAACCATCCGAACTTTAACGCTGGCGGGAGGCCGTCACGTCAGGGTCGAAGTGCCAGCAGGTGTACAGGGCGGCCAGGTGATTCGCGTTATCGGACAGGATAACACCTTTGGCAGTGGAGGTGTCGCCATCCCGTTGCTGCTCACTATCGCTATCGCCCCCACAGGAGTCAATTATCCACCAGTTTTCGCCGCGGGTGAGCAGCTGGCTACATATAGTGGGACCGATAGAACATCCGTCCCCAATTACCAGACGGCCTGGCCTGGTAACAACACAACGAACATCAGCAATAATCCCACGATAATGCCTGGCGCTAGCAGGCCAACTCCTATGCCACCACCTTACAATAACCGCGGCTCAGCATTCCCCCCGCCGAACAAGCAGGCTCGCCGCAAGCGCAATACCGGACTAACACTCTTGATAATCGGGTTGGTTTTACTCCTTCTCATAAGCAGTGCGGGATTCGCGTTCTATTACTTCTTCACGAGCTCCAAAGCAGACGAATCCGCCAATGCTACTGTCACAGCCCAAAACAATGCCTCGAGCACTGCGCAAGCCAACACTACTGCCAATGCTCTGGCAACCAGCACGGTCGTCGATGCGACAGCTACCGCCCAGGCCAACGGAAACACAAACGCCACGGCAACGGCTAACGCCAACCAGGCGAACGCGACTGAAACTGCTGTGACCCAGGGATATGCCAATACAACGGCTACTGCTTTAGCCAACACACCCACTCCAACACCGACACCCTTCAATGTTGTGAGCGTGACCATGACAGTTAATCCATCCTCTATTGCGGGAGTGGCCTGCGGCACCTCAGTGACCGTTACCTACACGGCCACTTTCGTTGTCACTTCCAATAGCCCGGGTGGAACGGTGCAGTTCGATTACACGGTCAACAACGGGCACAGCAGCACAACGGCTAAGTTGGCTTTCGCTGCGGGGCAGACGACGAAAGCATACCAATTCTCGTGGTCCGGGAGCCTACCGGCTGACCATACCTACCCAGGGGTTGGAGAAGTAATTACCAGTAGCCCCAATCAGATAACGTCCAACGGAATTCAGCCAGACGGCCAGTGCGTTTAAATCATGAATAATACCTAAAGTGCCCTTGCCTTTTAGTTGAATGATATTATTTGCTAAAGTCTTGCCATGCAGCTTCACTGCTGGCAAGCATGGCACCGAAAGCAGCGATAATAACACACACCAGCGTGAGACCACCGATGATGTACCACCAATGGCTGTTGTCGATCTGCTGCGGCACCCAGGAGAAATAGAGCGTGTCGATGATACTGAGCGCGCAAGCAACGATGCCGAACACAATGCTTATCCACAATACCGGCATGGGGAAGATACGTTGCTTGCGAAAAGCGTGTCGATCCATCAAGTAAAATTTCACCAGGTTGATGAAGAGGAAGGCCGTCGAAATTGCCCATACCAGGGTGGAGGCGGCGAGCATGATGTTGTACACCTCATTGGTCAGATCAGCCGGGTTCCCTAGTTGAGTAAAAAGTGGGACAACCAGGTAGACACCTGCAGCCAATACAATGGCAACAACTGTCTGAAAAACAATGGCATGCGCGGGGATGCGATGTTTGTTGAGCCGGCCAACATTCACCGGGAGACGTTTGTCTATCCCGCCAACCAGGAGGAGGCGTGCATAGGAATAATTGTAAACGACGGGGGCCATGAGGAAGAAACCGATGACACAGATTGCGGTGATGTCACCGAAAAACTTGTTCAGCCCCATATCTACGACAGTTACCACCGAGAAGAGAGTGCCGGTTGCAGCCTTTCCTTGAATTGCCAGCAGGGTAAACGTTGTGACCAGGTAGGCAGCAATAACGATCATGGTTCCCCAGAGCAAGTGGCGTGTAATCACTTTTCGCCCCAGTATCTCGCCACCCATATTCATTGGTACTGCTACGCCCAGGTACGCATGCGTGGTGGCGCCAAACACCACGAAGTTGGTGGGTGTCAGCCACCAGTCAGATGGCTGGCTGAAGCTCGTGACGGACGGATGCTTCCCGACGAACCATGCCACGCCCGCAACGCCGACAATAATCACGGCCAGTAAGATAATGCCAAACATCACATTGGCCATATTTTGCACGGTGCGAAACGGCTGGAGGGTTATAATACAGCAGATAGTCAGCAGTACGATCACCGCAACTCCTTGCTGCCAGATTTGGGGAAACCAATTTGGGTTGAGGCCCATGAGGTAGGTTACGACGGTATCGGCTCCGGCCACCATCAACAATACACCGGGAAACCAGGCGCAGAAGGCAACGAAGAAACTCCAATACCCACCAAGCGCCTTATGCGTCCAGTTATAGAGCGAACCTTCGTGCTGGAACATTACACCAAGCTGAGCCGTAGCGATAGCACATGGTATAAAAAAAGTGATTGCGCCGAGAATCCAGTAGGTAAAAGTAGCGGCCCCCCCTGCGATGGCGGTCGTGGCATTTGTAATGAAAAAGATGATCATTACATAGACAACCGTCATATCGAATGAACCAAGTATTGACGGCATCGCTTTCTCGACATATTCTTCTGATGGCAATGGGTCTGCCGTATCAAAGTTTTTCTCTGGCGCTGGCATATTTATGGTTGCCATTTTCTCCTCTGCGACTCATCGATAGATGAGAGCACACACCACATGTGAGCCTAGATACGTATGTTTCTTTGTTTGAACGCTCTAAGAAATCTTCCCAACTGTTGCCTTGTGAAGAGCTACAGGAATATCCCACAAACTCAGGGATTAGTATACGCTACAAAGGGAGATTTGCGGCAGAAGGAGAGGAGAATAGGAGAATTTACCTATATTACTACAGGGGAGAATTTAAATTGGGATGGTTAAGACATTGTGCCCTTCACGACCGGACTGCACCAGCTGTGAAACGAATAATTCAACGATGAAAGGCTTCTCGTAAAGTGGGCGGCGCATCTCGTCCATAAAGAAAATGTGCAAGCGCTCACGTCTTCCGCCTGGTCCATTTAGGAGCGGCTGCATAGGGATAGTTACTTCAGCGGCAAAGCCGCCTGGTGGTATGTGAACTATAGCCTGCTGCACGATATAGGCAAAGTTCTGATACAGCGCCGAACGTATTTCAATAAAGACGGGTTCTTCTTCAATGAGGGCACTTAGCCCTGCAGGGAGACGTATCCCGTCAGCAGAGCGCGAGAATCCCCCCAGTGGATTTACCATTTCTGGCACATTTCTTCCCATTATTTGAATACGGATGGTATAGGGCCGGTCAGGTTGTATGCGCATGGGCGTTTCAATAATTGCTGCCGCCGTTGTGCTATGCTTTTGCTCTCCAAGGACGAGACGTTTCAATCGATGCAGAAATCTGGCAGTACTTCTTGTTGAAAGACTCAGCAAGGATTCATTTTCACCATGCCGAGCCTCTCCAGGACTGAACGTTTCTACATTCTCATTCTGCAGCCGTGTTTCCACGGCAAAAGCTTGCTTTGCCGCTCCCTCTACGACGAGCGGAGCTTGCTCCTCCGTTGAGTCTGATGTGCCTGTGCTTTTTCTGGCTGCTTCCCAGGCAGCGAGATTGCTTTCTGGAAGAGGCGTGATGAGCACAGTATCAGTATTGGCTATCTCTTCAATCGTTTGTCTTGTGGCAGAAACCTTATTCGCCTGAGCATCCTCCACACGCGGTTCATCAATGGGAGGTAAAGCAGAAGATACTTTAGAAACAGCTCGCTTACCATTTGATCGAATGCGAGAAAGGGCCTCCGCCATCTCACATGCATTTTGGAAGCGTTCAGAACTATCAATTGATAGGGCTTTCATCACAAATTCGTCAAGACGAACATTGATGCGTGCGTTGAATTCACCCGGTGAACGCAAGCTGCGGTGCATGCGCGCGGTAGGCTCTTCGGGTGGCACACCTGTTAGCAAGAGGTAGAGTACTGCGCCCAAACTATAGATGTCGGTGTATGGCTCTAGTTTTCCTAGCAATATTTCAGGCGCGCTGAAATTCGACGTATTGTTCACAATAGGGGTGCGTGGGAGCAGGCTGCGTATCAGGGAAGGCATCCAGGAAACCAGCAGGAGAAGTTCACTATTATAGTTGCTGCTGCCGAGAATCAGAGCATGTGGATCGAGATCGCCAAGGACGATTTGCTGGCGGTGCAATTTGTCCAACGTGTAGCAGAGCTGCTCAACCCAGTAAAGTGACACCTGTATATTGGGCAGACCAATACCGCTTTGAAGAACGTCTTGAAGTGTGTGGAGGTGATTGTTTGCCCCATTTTGGCCAGTAGCTGAGGAGGACGGCCAACTGGAAACGACATACAGGTGCCCCTGAAAGTGTCGCAGATCGATAAGAGGCATCATTGAAGGTATGCTTTCGCGACGCAGCAGGTCATATTCCTCCTGGAATATCTCACTGGCACTTATTCGTGCTTCATTGCTCAAGCTACTGATATCGATATCGCGAATACCGACTGGACGTAGATGCTGATTATCAAGAGCAAAAAATACGCTGACAAATTGACGACGACGCACAAGAGAAGTGATACGATAAAGAGTAGCGATGTCAGTGTTATCCTGCAAGAGAGAGGCAACATTTTTCTTCTCATTACGATCACCGCAAGTAGCACAAAATGCAGCCTGTGAAGGCATAACAGATTGGCAATTTGGGCAAAGTGAATTACCAGAGGGACTGGTACCTGTGGTCATTTGCATCATGCTCATTCGTTATAAAACCTTTTAATTTGGTTAGGAGATAATGATAGACAAATTATAGCATAGACAACATGATGTTTCATTCGAGGGTGACCTTGTCACGTGGTACAGGTTTTGCTAAAATGAGAGCGGTGCAACCACTCCTACTCATCCTGCACTTAGCACTGCACATGATACAATACAATAGGAAAAAAGAACTATACGGAAGTGGCATTCACATGTGGAATCGCGGTAATATCATAGAGGGGCGTGGTTGAAGCAGTTGTAGTGATTGGACATCCTCTTCTCACATGAGACTGAAACTACTATCCGAATGACGTCCGGAGGCATATTTTATGGATTTAGTTACTGTCATTTTTTGGATTATTGCCGTTATCCTGGTGGGGTCCGCGCTGCTTGTTGTGACACAACGGAATATCGTACACAGCGCGTTAGCTCTGGTGATAGTTTTTGCAATGGCTGCCGGTATTTATCTCCTGCTCAACGCTGAATTTATCGCCATTGTCCAAATTCTTATCTATGCCGGTGCGGTGACAATCCTCATACTGTTCGCATTGATGCTGACGCGTACAAGCAATATCCAGTTGAACAGCAATCCCATCAATAGGCAGTGGTGGCTGGCAGTGATTGTCAGTACATTCGTAGGCGCTATCATCGTTTATGCGGCAGCGGTCAGTCCACATGCCGTTGCTGATGTAAGCAACGGCTCAGGCCAGTTGCCGGCGGGTATCAGCAACGTGGCGCGCATTGGTCAATTGCTCTATAGTCCCACTACTTACAGCTACGTGTTACCGTTTGAAATTGCGTCTGTGGTGTTGTTAGTAGCGATTGTAGGCGCAATTGTCATCGGTAGGGAGGACTAATTCTATGGGGCTCAGTTTAAATCATTACCTGGTGCTGGGTGCGGTCCTGTTCTGCATTGGACTCTACGGAGCGCTGGCAAAACGCAATGGCGTCGCGGTATTGATGGGCATTGAGATTATGCTGAACGCTGTGAATATTACGATGGTGGCCTTTTCGTTTTATAACAAGGTTCCCCCGTATGCTACTTATTTGACCGGTCAAATTTTCGCCATCTTCATCATCACCGTGGCTGCGGCTGAGGCAGCGGTGGCATTAGCAATGATCATTGCCATCTATCGCAAACGCAGCTCAGTGGATGTTGGCGAAATTGATTTCATGAAGTGGTGATCAACATGGTATTTTATCAATTGTCCTGGCTGATTCTGCTCGCACCGCTTTTCTCCTTTGTAGTTATTATTTTTGGGACGCGCGTCTGGGATTTGCTCAGTCGTCCTCGTGTTGCCGCAGCAGAAGCACATGGCAGTGACGCTCACGACGAGTATGATCTCGACGACGACGAGGACCCCCAGGTAGCGTATCTCACGATGGGGGCGCTGGCAAGTGGCTACGTCGGGATTGCAATTATGGCTCTCGCGTGTCTCTATTCGTGGCTGCTGCTGTTAAATACGGCGGGCGCCATCACTATTGCGCCGCCATTGCCGGGTAGCGGTATAACCGTACTCTCCTACGTATGGTATATGCAGGAGGGTGTCAATTATGTGATCTCATTCCACCTGGATAATCTGGCTATCGTAATGATGGTGGTAGTGACGACGATCTCATTACTTGTCCAGTTTTATTCCCAGGGATACATGGAGAATTCAGCAGGGTATGCACGATTCTTCTCCTACCTCTCGCTCTTTTCTTTCTCGATGCTCGACATCGTTTTCGCGCAGAATTTCCTGGTTATCTTCGTCGGGTGGGAACTGGTTGGTCTCAGCTCATATCTGCTGATTGGTTTCTGGATTAACAAGCAGGCCAAACCTCTCGAAGATCGACCTCAACCCGCCAGCGCGGCCATTCAGGCCTTCATCGTGAACCGTATCGGTGACGTGGGCTTTCTCATCGGCATCATGATCCTGTTCGTCAACACGGGCACATTCGAGTTCAGCCAGTTAGCGACAAAGGTCCAGAGTATGGACAAGGGGCTGCTGACCCTGGCCATGATCCTGGTCTTCTGTGGTGCCATCGGAAAGTCGGCGCAGGTGCCGCTGCAAATCTGGCTCCCTACGGCTATGGAGGGTCCTACACCTGTCAGCGCCCTGATCCACGCCGCGACCATGGTCGCGGCGGGCGTCTATATGGTAGCTCGCACATTTCCACTCTTCGCGGCGGCAGACCCGGCAGCGTTTCAGGTGGTCGCCTGGATTGGCGGTTTTACCGCCATCTTCGCTGCGACGATTGCTCTCGTACAGACCGACTTCAAACGGGTGCTGGCCTTTTCCACGATCAGCCAGCTTGGCTACATGTTTGTCGGCCTGGGGGTAGCCGGTTCTGTATATAACAATGGGCCTGGCATGTTCCACCTCTTCACTCACGCGTTCTTCAAAGCGCTGCTCTTCCTTGGTGCGGGGAGTGTCATTCATATGCTACACCACGCGACACATAAAGAGGTACAGGATATGCGCCTGATGGGCGGGTTGTCAAAATATATGCCCATCACCGCCATTACCTGGCTGATTGCAACGCTCTCGATTTCTGGCTTCCCCTTTTTCGCGGGCTTCTACAGTAAGGACACGATCATCGCACTTGCCTACACGAACGGCTATTATGGCTTGTGGGCGGTAACATGGGTGACCGCAGGTTTGACCGCCTTCTATATGCTGCGAGCCTATATCCTGGCCTTTGGAGGGAAAGGCGGTAGTTGGGGCGGTTTATGGGGCGGCGAGGGAGTCTATCGCGGCGAAGGTGTACCGCAGGAGTCTCCTTTGACAATCACCATACCATTGATACTGCTGGCTATCCCTTCGGTGATTGCTGGCTACTGGTTCAGTTTCTTCACGTACCTCAATCCTACGGCACCATCCCTGAATTTCGGGGAGATTATTGCAGACTGGAGGACCTATCCGGGTATCGTAGTGGCGCTGCTCGGCTTCGCCTGGGCATACACGCTCTATACTCGTGTTGACCTGGCAAAGATCAATGTTTTTGTGCAAGGCAATACAGTACTGCGCGTTTTGCACCGTATCCTCCTGCACAAGTACTATATCGACGATCTTTATGACTTATTTGTTCGCTATGTGGTGTTTGGCATCTCACATGTTGTGCAAGCCTTCGACACCTACATCATTGATGGCCTGGTCAATGGGACGGCACGTCTCGTGACGACCTTTGGCCGTGACCTGCGTCACGTTGAGACTGGCAAAGTGCAAACGTATATGTTTGGTTTCTTTGGTGGTCTCGCGGTATTGGCGCTGGTCGTTATTGTGCTTGTCACTGTTATTAAGTAATGAAGGATTAAACTGTGATATTTACGAATGTTCTCACCTGGATTATCCTGCTGCCGGTGATCGGCGCACTGGCAGTACTGACTACTCCAAAGTCAGTCGCACGTTGGCTGGCCCTGATATTTAGCGCCGCGACATTCGTGCTCTCGATGGCACTATTCTTCCAAATCGCCGTCAACGGCTATAATTTTGGTAATCTGCAAGATTTGCAATACCCGATTCAAATTCCGTGGATTGATTTTACGGCAGGGTCGATACAAATCAAGATCGATTATTTCCTGGGTATTGACGGCCTCAGCCTGCCAATGGTCATCCTCAATGCCCTGCTAACGATGCTCGCGGTCATTGGCAGCTGGGAGAAGACGCGTGTCAAGGAATACCTGGCTCTGCTGCTTATCCTGGAAGCCGGCGTGATGGGTGTCTTTATGGCCATCGACCTGTTTCTCTTCTTTCTCTTCTGGGAAGTCGAACTGGCCCCAATGTTCCTGCTCATCGGCATCTGGGGAAGCGAGACCATCAAACATGGCATGCCCGGGCGTATTTACTCGGCATGGAAATTCCTGCTCTACACCTTCTTTGGCAGCGTCTTCATGCTGATCGGTATCCTGGTGCTCTACTTCACCAATATCAACAACGGTGGTCAAGCGACAGCCAGCATGGTGTATTTCTCAGAACATATGTTCAACGGGCCTGTCAATATCCCGTTCACAAGCTTGACGATGAGCTTGCAGCTGCTGACCTTCCTGCTGATCTTCCTGGCCTTTGCTATCAAAATACCTATGTTCCCCTTCCATACCTGGTTGCCGGATGCGCATACCGACGCTCCAACCGAGGTGAGCGTGATCCTGGCGGGTATCCTGCTGAAGATGGGTGCTTACGGATTGATTCGTGTCTGCTTGACCCTCCTTCCGCAAGGCGTCCATGACTTCGCGGGCTGGTTAGCGGTGATTGCCGCTATTAATATCCTTTATGGCGCCAGTATCTGCCTGGTGCAAAAGGACATGAAGAAGCTGATTGCGTATTCCAGCGTAAGCCACATGGGTATCATTCTGCTCGGCGTAGCGGCGGCGGCTGGTACTGGCGATATAGCATTCCGCATGGCTGCATTGACAGGCGCGACCATTCAGATGTTTAGCCATGGAATCATCACGGGGATGTTGTTCTTCTGCGTCGGTGTGATCTACGACCATGCTCATACGCGCGAAATCGCTGCATTTGGCGGCGTCGCGAAGAGAATGCCAATGCTTGCAACGCTTTTCACCTTCGCGGGATTGGCCTCGCTTGGCCTGCCTGGCCTGGCTGGTTTTGTCGCGGAATATATGGTCTTCACCAGCAGCTTTCAGGTCTGGGCAACCGTCACAGCTGCCAGCGTTTTCACCATGATCCTGACAGCTTCCTACCTGCTGTGGATGCTCAAGCGCACCTTTTTCGGACCGTTCAATGAAAAGTGGAACTGGCTGCCCGATGCCAACCTGCGTGAAACGATACCACTTTTCGCGCTGGCAGCGGTCATCGTGTTCGTCGGTATTTTTCCACAGTTCCTTATTAATGTCATTACCCCTAGCCTGGCCATGATTATGAACGGTGCCAGCGCGGCCTTGCACCCGTAAAGGTGGTCGCCAAGGGGTAAGGAGTTTTTTCCATGAATCAGGCAATTAGTGCAAATGACCTCTACCTGCTAGCACCTGAGTTAAGTTTGACGGTGCTGGCACTGGTGGTAATGACGATAGACCTGCTTTTCAAACGCCGCATCGTAACAGTGTCGGTGGCTTTGATCGGTCTCATAGTTCCAGCAGCTTTTTCCATTACGCAAGCGCTGACACTGGATTTCTCGGTTTCCCACCAGGCATTCTTTAACATGCTGGTGGTTGACCAGTACGCTATCTTCTTTCAGATCCTTTTTCTGATTATCGCAGCCGTGATGATCCTGGCATCTTACGATTACGTGGGCAAGTATGTTAAGGCAGACGGTGAATTTTATACGCTCATGCTCTTCTCAGTGACAGGCATGATGCTCCTGGCAAGTACAGGGGAACTGATCACCATCTACATCTCGTTTGAGCTGACAAGTTTCCCGCTCTATGTGATGGCGGGTCTCATCCGTGCGAGTGAGCGCTCAGCAGAAGCAGCCGTCAAATTCGTGTTGCTGGGAGCCATGTCGTCGGCCATCCTGCTGTACGGTTTTGCGCTGCTTTATGGCCTGACGGGTACAACGGACCTGATGGGTATTGCCACCCAGATTAAGAACGGCGCCCATACGGGCAACTTGATGGAGTTGGTTGCCGGTATTTTGATCCTGGCGGGTTTCGGCTTCAAGATTTCGGCTGTTCCTTTTCACATGTGGGCTCCGGATATTTACGAGGGAGCGCCGACACCTGCGACAGCCTTTTTCTCGGTTGGCTCAAAAGCTGCGGGTTTCGCTGCGCTGATACGCGTCTTTATCGATGGCGGCTTAGGCCAGATCAATCTTCCCTTTCTGGTAGTCGCGTTCACGATTGTGGCGATCCTGACCATGACACTGGGGAACTTAGTGGCGGCAGTGCAGACGAACGTCAAGCGTATGATGGCCTACTCCAGTATCGCACAGGTAGGCTACATCCTTGTTGGCGTTACTACGAGCCTGGCAAGCAACCAGTCGGCTGGCAATTCAGCGGTGCTGTTCTTCATCTTTGTGTATGCGCTGACGAACCTGGGAGCCTTCTCTGGCATTATCGCACTGGCAAACGCAACTGGGGGAGAACGTATCGATGATTTCCGCGGCCTTGCCAAGCGTGCGCCCCTGTTGAGTCTGGGCACGGCGCTGTGTTTGCTCTCTCTGGGTGGAATTCCACCAATGGCAGGGTTTGTGAGTAAGGTATTTATCTTCACGGCCGCCTGGGGGCAAGGACAGGCTCTCATTGGCAGTGGTCAGGTAGTGATAGGACAGTGTCTCAATGTGCTTGTGGTGGTTGCCTTGATCAACACCATCATTTCACTGGTCTACTATGGACGTGTTGTCAAATCCATGTACTTCGATGCACCGCTTAAGGAAGATCACCTGTCGACGCCGATTGGCCTCTCTTCCTCGATTGCTCTGATGACGGCCGCTCTGATTGTGATTACTTTCGCAGCACAGTTAGTGCTGGCAGCCACAACTCCCGCTGCAAATAGTTTGTTAGCATTTCTGCTAGGGAGATGAGCAGTCGGCAAAGCCCGCATCTACCAGCGCTCTCTCTAAAAGATCCGTCACCTGTAAAGCGGCTGCCCAGCGTCGTAGATAGATCATATCAAGATTGGAACCCTGTACTTTGAGGACGCCGAGAATATCATTCCATTGGCGGTCCGATACTTCGCCCCCCATCCTGAACCATTCCAGCTTGTTCAGGATGGTGCCTTCTGGTGAGGCGACGTAGAAGGAGCGCTCACTACTTTCCAGTGTTATTAGTCGCACCCTGTGCAACTCTTCCTGGTCAAACAAGCGAGATTTGGGTATGAACACATCGACTTTGAGAATCGATACTAAGTGAATTACGTTGAAAGAGCTACGGCGTTGAATTGCATCCCTCACCGCATCTTCATCAATGTAGTAATCTGCTTCAAGGAGTCTTATTAATGGTCGAACATGCTCTAATTTCAGGTTGGCGACTATATCCACATCAATTGTCAATCTTGGGATGCCATTGAGGGAACTTGCTACAGATCCTCCAATATGATAAGGAACCTCAAGCTGCTCCAACGCTTCCACAACAGGTGTCGTTGCAGCCAAAATATCTGGTATATTCATTGACATTTTCGTTTCTCCAAATATCTCCGTACCCGTTGGGCCAATTCTTTGCCATAGTAAAGCTCAATAAAAATCAGACCGAATTCTTCTTCGCTAGTATCTGGATGTAACTGTCGAATGCTTTCCCTGGAAGCTACTATTACGCTTTGGCTCAGTGATCTAACGAGACCAAATAGTTTTGCAGGAGATGCCTTGCGTATCAATTCAATCTGTACGTGCTCTGCCTCCGGGCTGGTGTCCATTGATTGGGTTTTCATTTTTGGGTTGCCTCACTTGTTCGTCCTGTTAAGAGTGTACAGGATGGGAAAAAACATGTCAATCTCATTGAAACTTTTGTTCACAATTTCTGTATTTTTACGTTGCTAAACACGACCTCTGTCAGGGTATTAGCGTTGTCTGTAGCAGCACTGACCAGGTTGTTCTCTTACAACCTTCTGAAAATCAGATTATAATATGGTACGTTAATGCAAATGAGATATAAAGGCAACCGCGATGAAACGAAGTGTCTTATCTAGACTACATACCAATGGTATCTACTATATTACTGGAACCTTGCTCCTGGTCATTGGTGTGCCCCTGTATCAGGGCCTGGTACTTCTGCCGCAGGGGTATAGTGTCGCTCTCGCGTCGGCGGAAGGTGGCGCTTTCGCTCCGTATCTCTTCTGGATTGGGAACCATCTGGGAGCGTTTTTAGGGTATAGAGCATTATCGATTGCCGCTTTTGCAGCCCTGTTCAGTCTGCCTTTTACCCTTTTTCGCATCATTGTGGCACAGGAAATCCTGGGTGGCGGAGACATAGAACCTGTGGCAGAGGAACGGGACGAAGACGATCACCCACAGCAAGAAGACTCCCTGGAATCTTCTGAGGTCACGGGAGAACCTCAAGAAACGGATACCGAGGAAGCAAGTAGTACGCTATCCTGGCGGGGAAAAGGATTCGCCGTACTGGCGGCCTGGACAGGAATGCTGGCTATCATGCTCTATTTTCTTGGCACACTGGCGAGCACGCTCTATCTTTGGATAGTGAGCAGCGGCTTTACTGAACATACTGCACCGCCTGGCGGCTTCTCTACAATTTCGGGGACGGCGACTATTGTCACTTATACGATTGGCGGGGGATTGCTCGCTATGGCCTGTCTCTTCTTTGGCGCAATGATCGTCAGGAGTGGGTTGAAACTCTGGCCGGGGATTTGGGTAGCATTTGGGTATACAGCGCTCGCCGTGGCCGCGTTTCTCAGCATTAGTGCTGTGGCTGTGGCAAGCGCACCAATAGAAGGAAAGGCAGCGCTCACCACACCGGCTATTCTTCTCTTTGCCCTCTGGGCGCTCTGGTTTGGAGTAATGCTGGTACGTTTAAGGCCAGAGCCATAGGAGGGATTGGCACAATGCTATGATAGCATAGCATTGCGAACATACTCAATTCAACACAGGACCATTTGCCGCTGATAACGCCTCATAGCCGGACTTCCAACAGGTGATCGCTTCTTCGTAGCGCCCCAATTGTTCCAGTACTTCTGCCCACCGGCCATACAAATCCGACACTTGAGTATAGGCTTGTGTCGGAGAAAGGCCATCCTGAGCCTTCTCAAACCAGGCCAGGGCTTCTTCTAAATGATGTTGTCGTCGCTCCCCTTCAAATCGTTGAGCCTCCGCCTGCGCAACTTTCCCACACTCCAGGTAGGTTAAGCTCTCAAGGAATCTGTCCTTATTCTGGATAAGGTCGATATTATCAAGAGCGCGCTGACAATAGCGGTGGGCTTCCTCCAACCGACCTTCAGTGAGGCGTACATCAGCTAAAGACGCACAATTGATCATGACCATTTTGGCGTTACTCTGACTTGCTGCAATGGAGAGGGCTTCGGTATAGTGATCAGATGCTTCTCTATAATCTCCTAATTGTAAATAGATGTAGCCAAGCATATTATGGGCCAGGCCTTCCATATGGCGGTCCGCGCACCGTTCATACAATTCTAAAGCTTTTACTGCGGCAAGTTGGGCATTGATCAAATTTCCTGAACGCAGGTAGGTTTGACACAACCCATAATAGATATTGCCAATCTCTTCGTCATCGTCGATGTAGAGACAGAGGCCCAGCGCAAGCTCATAATGTTGGATGGCGGCAGCATACAGCCCACGCATAAGATAGGTCATGGCGAGGCCATAGCGGGCCTTGAGTTTCGCCTCGGGTAGTTGAATTTTTTTGCTTTGCAGAATTTTGAGGCACTTTGTGTAGTGGCGTGAAGCATCTTCATATTGACCGAGATTGACGGCAGCCATACCAAGGCGCAGGAGGGAATGCGAAAGACGTACACGATCAATGCGGCTCTCTTCACCTCCATCACCTTCCACAAATTTAGGCAGAGGTGATAGAACGTTAGCAGCATCATCCCAACGTTTACTTGAAACGTAGCACCAACCGAGTAAATAGGTGATCTCCTGCTGCTCTTCTTCGTTGTCAGCTTGTATTGCTTCAAGTACGGGCAAAGCTTTATCCGCCTGCCCTTCTTCAAGCAACAACCGAGCACGAAACAGTAACATCCGAACATCATTATTCTGAGCCATAAGCGCAGCACCTCCCTTGAAAATATACACAAGTATAGCATATTTAATCAAAGAGAGATAGTCTATTTAGGAGGCTTCTAAATTCAATTGAATAAAGGAAAACACTCAAATAATCTGAAAATAGAACGGGATATCTTACTTCCCCCCCACCGCGCCCACTGAGTGGTGAGGAGATTCCCGTTGCAGAAAGTATACCGCAGGCGCCTTTTTTACACAAGACAAAGCAGTACTTTACGGGTGTATACAGTACTCCCGGTAAAAACAAGAGATACCACCACATTTGATGCCGTACGTGAGTTTGGCAATATGTGATGGTACCTTTGGTCCATTAGAGATTGACTACACTTCTTCAACTGAGGGGCTACTGGCTTGATTTGTAGAGCCAGTGGCAGATGCTTGTTCCTCTTGAGACCCTGCTGCAAAGATCATATCCGCCAGTTCTTTGCGGGTGCGTTCGATGATACTACGAAGCCTGGCTAACTGCTCTGGGTTCTGGAAAGACATCCTACCCGCAATGGTCAGCAAACGCACAACTTCTAAAGCCTCGCTTCTCAAAGCTTGCAATTCTGGTGAGAATTCACGTCTGCCAAAACCTTTCCGGTGACGCATCCAGGGCGGTCCAGCAAACTCTTCGTTAATTTTCTGTCGCTCAGTCAGAATGGCACGTCCCTCATCGGTGATGGTATAGACTTTCTTCCCTTCGACTTCTTTAGCCGTGACAAAAGCGCGGTCTTCGAGCATTTGCAAAGTAGGATAGATTGAGCCAGCACTGGGGCTATAGAAACCACCAGATTTCTCTTCCAACGCCTTCATCATTTCATACCCATGCATAGGTCGCTCTTGTAGCAGTTCTAGCAGGGCAAATTTTACGTCCCCACGTCCAAAGAAACGAGGTCCCTCACTACCAGGACCGAATGGGCCTCCTGGACCAAAAGGGCCGCGCCCACGGCGCATTCCAAAGAAGTGAGGACCATGGCGAAATGGGCCATGAGCATGTTGCGGCCCGAAGAAACGAGGATCAAACCTCTCTCTTTCTCCACGAAGCCAGGGAGGTGTCCAACCTTCCTCACCAGCGCCTTGATATTCATAAGCAAACCGTTTACCAAACATATTTTTTCGTTCCCTTTCTTTTTCTTCATTACGATATATCGTAATCTTACTCTTAATTATAACGATATATCGTTAATTGTCAAGTGTTTTGCTGTGCAATTTGAAAAGTGAGGAATATTTGCCCATATTCCTACGGAGGTGCTATGCGTTCTTGCGAAGGGAAAAGGCCAGTGATAGACTGTAACTATAAAAAAGACTTGTACCCAACAATTTGACATGGTATTTTGCCAGAATGGAACACGCCTATTCGTTTCTGTATCGAAACTACATTACTGGCAGCAAAAATCAGGAATTTGTAGGTCTTGCATCTTAGGAGGAGACGTCTTGTGAATGGCGAATCTGAAATCAGCCACAGGAGAAGCACCGTGCCAGCACCCAATCGCGCTGGAGACCGGCTGGTAGGACGACGCATCGTTACTATTGGCGGGGGCTCTGGTACATTTTCTGTACTTTCACACATGAAGAAATATTCGTTCAATATCAGTGCTATCGTCACCATGTCAGACAGTGGTGGAAGTTCACGTATGCTCATGGATGAATTTCGACGCCAGTTACCCCTTGGAGATCTGCGCCAGTCGCTAGTAGCGTTAGCGCGCAATGGCGCACTGTGGCGCGAAGTGTTTATGCACCGTTTTGAACAGTCAGATGAAACGGATGGAGCAGCGCAGCGCAGGGGTGTCAGTGGCCACAGCCTGGGTAATCTCATCTTGAAGGGGCTACAGGATATCAACAACGGAGATCTCCTGCTTGCCATTGAGGATGCCCAGGAGCTTCTTAACACTGCCGGGCGAGTGCTGCCAGTGACGCTTGCACAAACATCTCTTTGTGCTGACCTTGAAGATGGAACCACTATCTGCGGTGAAACCGACATTGATACCAGGGGGAAAAACAACCTGAGCGATTTATCACCCATCAAGCAATTACGCCTGGTTCCTCCAGACGCTCCTGGTTGTCCTCAAGCTTTACGTGCTATTCGACGTGCAGATACCATTATCATTGGGCCAGGTGATCTCTATACCAGCCTCATACCGAACTTGCTTGTGTCCGATATTGCCAGGGCGGTACGCGAATCCGACGCAGAAAAGGTGTATATATGTAACCTGATGACCAAGCATGGAGAGACAGATAGCTTCAAGGCTTCAGATTTCGTAAGCGAAATCCACCGCTATCTAGGTGTGCGTGTAGACAGGGTCATTGTCAACAACGGATCATTTCTGCCAGATCTATTAAAGACATATGCAGAGGAAAGGAGCGAACCTGTTGTGCCAGACCGTGTACAGCTGACTCGTCTCGTTCCTAATGTGACCATTGAACAACTCAATCTTGAAGATGACCGTTTAGCCCGTCATGATCCTGAAAGGCTGGTGCGGGCCATCTTCTCCAACGATGACCTGTGACGAAAGGTCGCTGACAAGGACTTGCGGAGATCGTATACTGCGTAACCTAGTGTATACCGCGCGCAATTTGCTCGAATTCTTCTCGAGGGAATGCTCTCATTGTTTGCGTACGCACGCTGCCCTGAGCTATAGTGCCAAGAACGAGACGAGCGGCGGTCTGATCATCGGGGGCTTCAGTAATGACGACATAATCATACTGTCCCATAACCAGGTAGAACCCAACCAGTCTGCCTCCAGCCTCTCTTGCGGCGGTGTCAAACGCTTGCAAACGTTCAGGGGCATTTTTGACTTCTTTGATACCTTGTTCAGTGAGATTGACCAGGCTAATATAGGTTGGCATGAATCTGTGTACCTCCCACTCAATGGCTATTACCTGAACCTTGAATAAAATATGGAGTATTTAGAGGGTATCTACCAGCATTGTACACGCTACAACTGTTCGCTACAAGCTGAACAATTACCAGGAAGAGATCAACCGCTTGACTTCGCCTGGGCGTATTATACCTTGATCGGTTATGAGATTTGTTATAAGGTGGGACGGAGTGCGATCAAAGTAAAAATTACGAACTTCGACTCCCTCTATGGGCTGATCCATCACCTCCTCAGCTTCCTTCTCCTCAAGCTGCCCAAGGTCACCGTTCCAGTCTCGCGGGGAGAATTTCAACGTTTCACATAGTACATAGAATGGCACGTTATGCCCGAGGGCAGCCCAGGCCAGGAGAGCGGTTCCGGCTTTATTAATCACGTCGCCGTTTGCCAGGACTGTATCTGCACCCACGACAAGAGCGTGGCACTGCGGCACAAAAATATCAGCCTCAGCATCGGTAATCAATGTGACCGCGATCCCACGCTGCCTGGCTATTAGTTGAGCCATATTCCTTCCCTCGTAACGAGGGCGTCCTTCTAAGACAATGACGTGCTCAATCTGCGCTTTGCAGGCTACAATGACGTCCAGGACCGTTCCAGACATACTATGCGTCATCAGTGTTCCCTTGAGCATAGGACGGGCATAGGCTGCAATATGCTCTGTAGCCTGATCAATCTCCTGGAGTAAGCGGGAAGTTTCAGTTGTTATCTCAGCAGGGCCGCCAGGCGTCTTGAGAATACGCCTGACTGCTCTCGCAAGCGCTGCCATCGCAGGATGTGCCTGTTCCAATTTCTGCGCCGTAATGTGCAGACGCTGCATCGATTCCTCAGCAGGAGACGTTGTATCGCTGGTGAGATCGTGCATAATTGAGACCGCTTCACGTACAATCCAACGTGAGCCATGATCTCGATCATGACATACCGCCAATACGCGCTGTTCTATATCTTCCATATCATCTCCTCCCTGTATACATTGGCTTCTTGCTTTAGCCGCCAATTGGCGCTTGCATGCATCCTTCCTGATTGGATACACTATATTGGTATGAGCCAATCAGGAGGGAGACATGCGACACAGTACCGTTCACCACCAGCCACTACCACTATTCACAGCTTCCATTTGTTCGCTTATTCAACTTGAACGCAATAGCAACACTCCATTATACCAACAGATTTGCGAAAAAATACGAGAAGCCATCCTTTCTGGGCAACTCGCGGAAGGAACGCGTTTGCCGACAGAACGAGCGCTGGCTAATGCCCTGGGAGTAAATCGCACAACCGTGATGAACGCCTACAACCAGCTGGCCAGTGATGGCCTGGTCGAAGGACATGTTGGCCGGGGCACGCTTGTGAAACGCAACCAGTTCAACTATCTGGATGACAACTTCGATGCCGACGGCCCTTCATGGCTGTTCGGTCTACCTACTACTGAGCGCGAAGTAGTTGGACCCGATGCGCGCTTGTTAAGCGAGCTGGCGTCTATTGGAGAGGACGTTATTTCACTAGCGGCGGGTACACCTTCAACGGACCTGCTCCCTGCTGAAATGCTGAATACCATCTTTGCAGATGGCCTCCTGCGCTCGCGGCAGAGCGCGCTCGGTTATTGTCCTGTTGAGGGATTGCTCAGTCTACGAAGAAGTATTGCGGCACGGATGCGTACACGTGGCGTGGCGGTGGATACTCAACAAATCCTTATTCTCTCAGGCTCAACACAAGGAATAGGTTTAGCGGGTCGCTTTCTTCTCAATCCAGGAGACGAAGTTGTCGTTGAAGTGCCTACCTACCTGGGAGCGATCCAAACATTTCGTGCGCTGGGTGCACGTGTGATAGGGGTTCCAATAGATAGTGAAGGAATGCGCGTCGACTTGCTGGAGACTATCCTGGCGCGCCATCGACCTCGCTTGATCTATACTATGCCTACATTCCAAAACCCTACCGGTGTTGTAATGTCACCCGAAAGGCGGCGTCGTTTGCTGCTGCTGGCCAGGCGATACCAGACGCCGATTTTGGAAGATGATCCCTACTCGGAGATTTACTTTGAAGGGAAACAACCTCAACCTTTGAAGGCGTTTGATACGCATTCACAGGTCATCTACCTGAGCACGTTCTCTAAAATACTGGCTCCCGGTTTGAGAGTCGCGTGGCTGGCTGCACCTGAACCAATGATTGAGCGACTCTCGCTCCACAAGCAAATCTTTGACCTGAATACCAACGCTCTTGGGCAGTGGGCTGTTTCTGAGATACTGCAACGCGACGAATTGATGGACAAGCATCTCATGTTGTTACGACAACACTACCAACACAAACGAGATGTAATGTTGCAAGCGATGAGAGCGCACTTGCGTGATAGCGTACGGGTCAATATTCCAGGGGGAGGCTTCCACCTGTGGTGCAGGCTCCAGGGAGATATACGAGCGCGCTCGCTGCTACGCGAAGCAACAAGAGAACTCGTGGCGTTCGTCATCGGTGAACCATTCCATGTCGATGGAGGGGGCCATCAACAATTTCGTCTCAGTTATGCGTATCCTGAGGAGGAGAAAATCGAGGAGGGCGTGCGGAGGATTGGCAATGCGTTAAGGCTCTTGCAGGCGCGCCGCCTTCAACGCGAAGAACCCCCGTCGATGCACGTGGAGCATATTCCTATGGTGTGACAACTCCCCATGCGTAAACGCAGGGGCTTCTCAGGAAACGCGGCACCCATCGGTGTACGTTGGCTCCTGAAGGCCATGCCCTGGCCTTGCAAGCTTGAGAATATTCTGAGCGGCATTGACATCACGGTCTGCCACATAGCCACAGCAAGGACAGATATGGGTTCGGACCGACAGACTCTTTGGTACGATCTCCCCACATTGGTAGCATTTCTGCGAGGTGAAACGTGGGTTCACTCGGATGACTTGATGTCCAGCACTCTCAGCCTTGACTTCAAGTATGTCGAGGAACGCGCCCCACGAGACGTCCATGATGCTCTTGGCCAGCGCATGATTGTGGACCATGTTGAGA
>WNGL01001863.1_pt1 | contig 42148 bp, 35 predicted proteins | sample 5400591 | NCBI WGS metagenome assembly WNGL01 (sample SAMN13153377, study PRJNA577476) | soil metagenome | isolation source: 80 cm soil or saprolite under Garry oak tree replicate 1 | place: USA:California | collected 2016-06-15
AACCGCAGCCCGGCCAGCACGATCTCGCCCTCGCCGACATACAGTTCGCCCGGCGGGTCGCCCCAGTGCCCGCGCACCGCCTCCCGCAGCGAGGCCGGCAGCGCCGCGAACCATTCCGCGTACCGCGCCGCGGGCACCCGCATCGGCGCCGCGGCCAGTTGCTCCTCGGTGAGCCACTCGGCGTCGTGCCCGCCGGTCGCGATCAGCGCGTGGATCAGCTCGTCGCCGTCCTCGGGGAACCCGTCACCCAGATCCCAGCCCGCCTCGCGCAGCGCCCGGAGCAGCACCACGGCCGAGGCCGGGGTGTCCAGCCCGACCGCGTTTCCCACCCGGGCGTGCCTGGTCGGGTACGACGACAGCATGATCGCCAGCCGCCGCTGCCCGGGCGGGACGTGCCGCAGCCGGGCGTGCGCCAGCGCGATCCCGGCCACCCGGGCCGCCCGCTCCGGGTCCGCCACGTACTCGGGCACCCCGTCCGGGCCGGCCTCCTTGAACGAGAACGGCACCGTTATCAGCCGGCCGTCGAACTCGGGCACCGCCACCTGCATGGCGGCGTCCATCGGGGTCAGCGCCGCGGACGAGGCGGCCCACGCGGCCCGCGAGGAGGTCAGGCACAGCGCCTGCAGCACCGGCACGTCCAGGGCGGCCAGCGCGGCCACGTCCCAGGCATCGGAGTCCCCGCCCGCGCTGGCCTCCCCGGCCACCGTCCCGCCGGCCGCGAGCACGGTCACCAGCAGCGCGTCCGCCCCGGCCAGCAGCCCGTACACCTCAGGCCCGGCGGCGCGCAGCGACGAGCAGTACACGCACCGGGCGTTCCCGCCGGCCGCCTCCACCGCGCCGGCCAGCGCGTCCACGAAGGCGGTGTTCCCGGACACCGCGTGCGCCCGGTAGAACACGATCCCTACGGTTGGCCGGGCCGGGTCGGCGGCCCGCTCGCCGTGCAGCCCCTGCGCGGGCAGCGGCGCCGGCGGCGCGAACCCGTGCCCGGTGAGCAGCAGCGTGTCGGACAGGAACGCGGCCAGCTCGGCCAGGTTGCCAGGCCCGCCCTCGCGCAGGTAGCCGAGCGCCGCCGCGGCCACCCCGGCCGGCACCGTGGACGCCGCCATCAGGTCCGCGTCCGGTGCCGCCTCGCCGCTGAGCACCACCGTGGGCAGGCCCTGCGCGAGGACGGCGGCCAGGCCCTCGGGCCAGCTTCTGCGCCCGCCCAGCAACCGTACGACGATGCAATACGATCCGGCCACCAGCCCGGGCACCTGGTCCGGCGTGGTCCGCGCGGGGCCGGCCAGGCGCCACGGCGCCCCGCTGGCCCGGGCGGCCAGCAGGTCGGTGTCCGACGCGGAAATCAGCACGATTTCCGGGTTCTCGCTCATGAGGCTCCTGGCGGGATGAAAGGCAGGTCGGCGGGGGCGCCGCGGGAGATCAGGCGCAGCAGCGCATCGGTGTCCAGGCCGGCCGCGATCAGGTCGGCCAGCGTGTCCAGCTTCCGCTCCCTGATCCGGGCGAACGCGACGTCGCCCGGCTCGAATGACCGCCCGGCCGCGGCGGCGGCCCGGCGGAGCAGCGCCCGCCGGAACCCGTCGCTCTCGAGGATCCCGTGCCACGTGGTGCCCAGCACCGCCCCGGCGGAGCAGCCGCCGGGGAACGCGTCCCCGCCGGACGCGGTGACCACGCCGTGGTGGATCTCGTACCCGGTGACCGGCTCACCGTCCCAGGTGTCCTGGCGGAGCCTCAGTACCTTGGCCGTGCCGAAGCTGACCGTGGCCGGCAGCAGGCCAAGACCGGGGACCAGGCCCGCGCCGCTCTCCTCCTCGTCGCGGATCTGGAGGGCGAGCATCTGGTAGCCGCCGCAGATGCCGAGCACCGGCCCGCCCCGCGCGGCCCTCGCGGCCACGGCCTCGGCCAGGCGGTGCTCCCGCAGCCAGGCCAGGTCGGCCACGGTGGCCCGGCTGCCGGGCAGGATCACCAGGTCGGCGTCGGCGATCTCGGCGGGGGAGGCGACGAACCTGACGGCCACGCCCGGCTCGGCCAGCAGCGGGTCGGTGTCGGTGAAGTTGCTGATCCGGGGCAGCCGGATCACCGCGACCCGGAGCACCTCCCCGCCCGGCCCGGCCGGCGGGATGCCGTCGGGCCCGGCGCCCAGGCTGAGCGAGTCCTCCGCGTCCGGCCACAGTCCGGCGGTCCACGGCAGCACGCCGAGCACCGGGCGCCCGGTCAGCTCGCGCAGCCGGTCCAGGCCCGGTTCCAGCAGCCGGGCGTCGCCGCGGAACTTGTTCACCACGAACCCGGCGACCAGCGCCTGGTCTTCCCTGCTGAGCAGGGCCAGCGTGCCGTACAGGGCGGCCAGCGCGCCGCCCCGGTCGATGTCGGCGACCACGATCACCGGCAGGCCCGCCGCCCGGGCCAGGCCCATGTTGGCGATGTCGTGCTCGCGCAAGTTGATCTCGGCCGGGCTGCCCGCGCCCTCGCAGATGACCGCGTCGAACCGGCCCGCCAGCCCGGTGAGGCAGTCAAGCACGGTCCGCGCCAGCCGCGGTTTCAGCGCGGGGTAGGACATCGCGTCCGCCTCGGCGACCGGCTTGCCGAGCACCATGACCTGGCTGGTGCCGTTGCCGCCGGGCTTGAGCAGCACCGGGTTCAGCGCCGCCTCGGGCTCGATGCCTGCCGCGGCGGCCTGTGCGGCCTGGGCCCGGCCGATCTCCGCGCCGTCCCTGGTGACCACCGAGTTCAGCGACATGTTCTGCGCCTTGAACGGGGCCACCTTGACGCCGCGCCGGGCCAGCCAGCGGCAGATCCCCGCGGTGACCGCGCTCTTGCCCGCCTCCGACGCCGTTCCCGCGACGAGCAGCCCTTTCATGGCGTCCCCGCCGGGACCCTGGAATGTCGTCGTTGTGACAACGACGACAAAAGAATGTCGTGGTTGTCACAACCACGACAAACGCTGCCTCTGGGGGTAGGGCGGGCTAGTTCCGGATGGTGGGTTCCCCGCGCCCTGCCTGACGCGCTGAGAAGGTAGGCCGCCAGCGCGGCGAGGACCGTCGCCACGGCGGTGATCAGGCGGGACAGCCGGATGGCGCGGTCCAGGTCGGCGGGACCTGGCGGCGGCCCGTCGCCCAGGGTGCCCCGGCGCTCGGCCCGGCCCTGGTAGACGTTGGTGCCGCCGAGGCTGACCCCGAGCGCACCGGCGAACGCGGCCTCGCAGCGGCCCGCGTTCGGGCTGGGATGCGCGGCCCCGTCGCGGCGCACGGTGCGCAGGGCAATGCGCCCGCTCCCGCCGACCGCGGGGGCCAGGGCCGCGGCCAGGACCGCGGTCAGCCGGGCGGGTACCAGGTTTGCCAGGTCATCGAGGCGGGCGGCGGCCCACCCGAACCTTTCGTATCGCATGCTGTGATGACCGACCATCGCGTCGAGCGTGTTCACCGCCCGGTAGCCGAGCAGGCCGCCGGCGCCGGCCACCGCGCCCCACAGCAGCGGCGCCACCACCGCGTCGCAGGTGTTCTCCGCCACCGACTCCACCGCCGCGCGGGCCAGCTCGGCCGCGGGCAGCCCGGCGGGGTCGCGGCCGCACAGCGCGGGGAGCCGGCGGCGCGCGCCGTCGAGGTCGCCGGCCGCCAGCGCGCGGGACACGCCCCCGGCCTCCGCGGCCAGGCTGGCACCGCCGAGCGCCGCCCAGGTCGCCGCGGCGGCCAGCGCCGCACCGGGCATCGGGCGGCGCCCGGCCAGCCGCTGCCCGGCCCAGCCGGCGGCGGCCGCCGAACCGGCGCACAGCGCGGCGAACACCGCGCCGCGGGCCCGGCTGGCGGCCCAGAGCCGCCGCTCGGCGCGGGCCGCGGCGGTGCCGAACGCGGCGACGGGGTGGCCGCGGCGCGGGTCGGCGAGCAGGGCGTCGAGGGCGGAGCCGAGCAGCAGGCCGGAGGCGAGCCCGGACCGGCGGGGCATCAGCGGCGGCGCGGCAGTCGGCGGGCGGCGGCCGGGGCGCGCCGGGCGGCGGGCGATGCCGCGGGCGGGGCAGGCGAGGACATCATGGCGGGCCTTCCTCGGGGTAACCACGCCCCGGGTGAGAAGGATCGACGGCCGGAGTGTCCTGGCTCCCGGATCGAAGCTCCCCTCAGCCTTCCCACCGCATCGCGGTCGTGGCTAACGTGAGGGCCGCTCCCCGGTCACAGTGGCGGGACCGCGTCGGACTCGCACCGACTTCCTCCACTGCCGACGATGGACGGGGTCCACATCACCACAGTGCGCCTGGCTCGTCAAGCCGCGGGCATGGGCGTGGCCAGGCACGCCGCGACGCGCGCCTGGCCACGCGGCGGGCGGGGACGGCCCGCGCCAGGCTTGTCCCTCGGCCCGCCCAATTGGGTCGGCGGGTATTTCAGCACCCTGGCGGTAAACCTGCCGCCCCGCCGGGACCAACCGCAACGAACTGGGCAGAACGTCATCCATTCGTAATGGGGCGCCCGCCGCGGCACCATGCCGGCCGGCGCGCACCGGCCCGGCGGCGGGCCGGCGGCCGGGAACCTGGCTGCCCGCGCGCACCGGGATCCGGGGCCGGCGGGGGCGCCGGCCGCGGTCCCGGCGGCCCTTGGCGGGCGGCGGCGGGACCGCGGCCGGGCGTCAGGCGGCGGTGCCCGGGCGGGCGGGCACCGCGGCGCCGCTCAGGCGCAGCGCCAGCGCGGCGGCCTGGGTCCTGATCTCCGGGATGGCCGTGGTCTCGTACCACAGCCCGCGCAGCGGCGGGCCGAGCGTGAACAGGGTGTCGCTCGGCCGCCCGGCCGCGTCGAGCACCGCGCCGCCGGGGCTGGCGTCGATGCCGAGCCGCAGCGGGTCCGGCCGGGCCAGCCCGCTGCCGAACAGGCCGCGCAGCAGCGGGCCGGCGGCACGGGTGATGTCGGCGGCCGGGCCGGTCGCGTTGACCAGCCACCCGGCCTCGCGCTCGGTGCTCGCCCCGGCCGCGTCCTCGATGCGCACCCCGATCCCGCCGGGTACCGTCGTGACCGCGGTGAGGCGGCCCGCGTGCACCGACAGCCGCCCGGCGCAGTGCAGCCCGCTGACCCGGCGCGCGGTGTCCGGCGGCATCCGGTGCCGGTGCACTTCCCAGTAGCGCGCGACGTGCCGGAGGAACACACGCCGGTCGGCTGCCGACAGCCGCTGCCACAGCCGGGGCACATGCGGCCGGAGCCCGTCCATGATCTCCTCCCAGGCCTCCGGGCGGTCCGTCATCGCGGCGCGGACCTGCCACATCAGCTCGCCGAGCCGGACCGGGCCGCCCGGGCCGGCCAGCGCCGGCAGCCAGGTCGCCCGGCCCGGCGCGGGGCTCACGTGGTGCACCCGGGGGAGCAGCGCGTGCCGGGAGACCGCATGGACCACCGTGCGCGGGTGCGCGCCCGTTACCGCGATGGCCACGTCCATCGCGGTCAGGCCGGTGCCCAGCACGATGACCGGCCGGCCGTCGCCGGCCTGTCCCAGCGCGCCGGGCGCCCAGGGGTCGGCAATGTAGCGGTGGCTGTCCGGCACCGGGCACGGCGCGGCGGGCGCGGGGCTGCCGATGGCCAGGACCGCCAGGTCGGCGTCGATGTGGCCGTCGGCCGCCAGGTGCAGCCGCAGCGGGTGCCGCGGTGCGCTGTCGCTGATCCGCACGACCTCGGAGGTGACCGGCGTGACGGTGCTGGCCGGCCCGGCCCGGCGCTGTGCCTCGGCGAGCGTGTCGCACAGGTAGCGCCCGTAGTCGGACCTGCGCAGGAAGCCGTCGTGCGCGACGCGGTTCGCGGTGGCCCAGCGGAGCAGCTGGCCCGGGTCGCCGGCCACCGCGCTCATCGTGCCGGCCGGGGAGTTGAGCAGGTGGCCGGGGTGCGTGGTGGCGTACGCCTGGCCCAGCCCGTGCCGGCCATCCCGGTCGATCAGCGCGATGCGCACCGGCGGCCGCCCGGCGGCGGCCAGGCGGAGCAGGTGGATAGCGGTCAGCGTGCCGCTGGCACCCCCGCCGATGACCGCGATGACGGGCCGGTGGCTGTCATGAGGATCGGGGGAGTACACGTCTTCACTATAGCCTAGTATGTCGATAGGATAAATAGCTAAAACGGCAAAGGGGCGCAGGGAGGCTGCCGTGCTCGAGGTTGTGGTGATCGATACACCGTCGCTGGGCGCCCGCAGCTACCTGGTGACCGACGGTACGGCGGCACTCGTGGTCGATCCGCAGCGGGACATCGACCGGATCCTGGTGGTGGCCGCCGATCGCGGCGTGGCGGTGACCCGCGTGTTCGAGACGCACATCCACAACGACTACATCTCCGGCGGCCTGGCCCTGGCCGAGGAGACCGGGGCCGCCTATCACGTGAACGGCGCCGACGACGTGGCGCTGTGCCGAACAGCGGTCGGCGACGGAGACGTGATCGAGGCCGGCGCGATGCGGGTGCGGGTCCTCGCCACCCCGGGCCACACCTGGACCCACCTGTCGTACCTGGTGACGGACGCCATGACCGGGCAGGCGGCAGGCGCCTTCACCGGCGGCTCGCTACTGCATGGCTCGACCGGGCGCCCCGATCTGCTCGGCTCCCGGCACACCCTGGAGCTGGCCGCGGCCCAGCACGCGTCGGCGGGCCGGCTGGCCGAGCTGCTGCCCGGGCACACGCCGGTGTACCCGACGCACGGCTCTGGCAGCTTCTGTGCTGCCAGGCCCGCGGCCGGAGGACCGGCGCGGCCCTCGACTATCGCCGAGGAGGCACGGGTGAATCCGGTGCTGACCCTGGATGGGGACCGCTACGCCGCGTCCGTGCTGGCGGGCCTGGATTCCGTGCCCGGCTACTACGCCCGGATGGGCCCGGCGAACACGTTCGGCGCGGACGCTCCGGCCCTGCTCCCGCCGCCGCGCGTGCTGGCCGGGCAGGTGCCGGGCCGGGTTGCTGCCGGTGACTGGGTGGTGGACCTGCGGGACCGCCGGGCCTTCGCGGCCGGCCACGTGCCCGGTTCGCTCAGCTTCGCGCTCGGCGGCGCCTTCGCCACCAACCTGGGCTGGCTGCTGCCGGACGGAGCCCAGCTGACCCTGCTCGCCGAGACTCCATGCCAGGTCGCGGCCGCGCAGCGGGAGCTGACCCGGATCGGCGTGGACCGGATCGCCGGGGCGGCCATCGGCACACCCGTGGACTGGCTGGGCGGGGAGGATCCCGCGTCGTTCCCGGTGTCCGGGTTCCACGGCCTGGCCGCCGCCCGGCGCCGCGGCGGCATCACCACCCTGGATGTCCGCCGCCCGCTCGAATGGGCGGCCAGCCACATCGATGGCGCCGTGCACATCCCGCTGCACGAACTGCCCGGCCGGCTGGGCGAACTGCCCGGCCAGGGCGCCAGCCGGGCTCCGGTCTGGGTGCACTGCCAGGGCGGGTACCGGGCCAGCGTCGCCGCTTCGCTGCTGGCCGCCGCCGGGCATCGGGTGACCCTGGTCGACGACGACTACGGCCGCGCGGCCACAGCCGGGCTGCGGCTCACCGGCGGTGCCGTCCCGGCCGCGCCCGCCGCCTAGCTCACCTGGGCGTCACCTGGCGCACCCGGTTGTTGTTCCGGCCGGCGATCAGCAGATCACCGGCCCCGTCCGCGGTGATGCCGGCCGGGTTGGCCAGGCCGGCCGTGGTGGCCGGGCCGCCGTTTCGCGGTCAGCCGTCGGCGACGGAGGCCAGCAGGGCCGCGCGGGCCTGGTCCACGGCGGCCAGCAGGGCGCCGCGCAGCACCGGGGCGTCCGGCACGGCGGTCGGCACCACGTCCGGTGTCACCGGGCAGATCCGGCCGACCTCGGTGCTCACCCGGTCCGCCAGCGCCGTGCCGCCGGCCTGGCCCACCTCACCGCCGAGCACGACGAGCCCGGGATCCAGGGTGACCGAGATCGCCGCCACGCCGACCGCCACCCGGCGGGCCAGGTCGGCGAGGAACGCCTCGCCTGCGGAGTCGCCCGCCGCCGCGGCGCGCACCGCCGCGGCGACCGCGGCACCGTTGGCCGGGGCGGTGAAGCCGTAGCGGTCCGCGAGCGCGCGGACCTCGCGGCCATCGGCCAGCGAGCGGAACCCGCCCGCCGCGGGGTGGGTCAGGTCCTCCGGCAGCGGCACACCCGGCACCGGCAGGTACCCGATCTCGCCGGCGGCACCCCGGGCGCCGCGGTGCAGCCGGCCGCCCAGGATCGCCGCCAGGCCTAGGCCCACGCCCATCCAGACCAGCACGAAGTCGTCCACCCCGCGCGCCGCGCCCTGGGCGTGCTCGGCCATCGCGGCCAGGTTGACGTCGTTCTCGATGATCACCGGGCGGCGCAGGTCCCCGCGCAGCGCGCCGAGCACGCCCTCGTGCCACTCGGGCAGGTTCACCGACAGCCGGACATCCCCGGTGCGCGGGTCCACCATGCCGCCGGTCCCGATCACGACCGCGCGCAACTGGGCCGCCTCGATCTGGGCGGCGCGGCAGGCGGCGGCGACCGCGTTGCGGACCAGCTGGACCGGGTTGCCCGCGCCGTTGGGGTCCACGGTCACCTCGGCCAGGACCTGGCCGGTCACATCGGCCACGCCGGTGGTCACCGACTCGGGGGCGACGTCGAGGCCGGCCACGATCGCGGTGGACGGCACGATCGCGTACACCGCCGCGCTGGGCCCCCGGACGCCGGCCTGCTGCCCGGTGACCTCGACCAGCCCGCGCTCCTCGAGGCGGGTGAGCGTCTGCGAGGCGGTGACCTTCGACAGGCCGGTGCCCTCGCCAACCTGTGACCGGGTGAGCGGTCCCTCGGCGAGCAGCAGTTCCAGCGCCGCGCGGTCGTTGATCTCCCGGAGCAGGCTTGGCGTGCCTGGCCGTCCCATCATCGTGCCCCCTGTCTGCCAGGCCATCCTCTGCCTGCCCGGCCCCGCGGTCCAGGGTGCGGGCCGTGGTTGTTACCAGGCATTTTCCGTGGTGCCCGGCCAGCCGGTGCGCCGTGCACCCTAGGTCTCGATCCGGCAACGGAAACGAACCTGTTGCCCACAGGCCCTATTTTATAGGAAACTTTCTTGTTAGTTTACGCATACCCCCGGGGCCCAGGGGTGCTGAGCTGGCGTCATGCGGCGCCAGCAGCCGGGCGCGCGCATGCCGCGCGCCGGTTCTAGCCCGGCCCGCCGGCCGCGCGCCGACGGCGACGCGAAGGGAGCAAGCAGTGAGACTCAGACGAGCCGCCGTCGCCATCTCGGCAGCCACGGCGCTTACCGGGCTGGCCGCGGCCTGCGGATCCAGCAGCGGCACGACCGCCTCATCCTCGGGCGCCCCGGCTCAGCTCACCGTGTGGCGGATGGGAGCCTCCACGCCGCAGCAGGTGAGCTGGATGAGCGGGGTCACCGCCCAGTTCCACAAGAGCTACCCGGCCTACGCCAAGACCAAGATCAAGGTGGTCTTCATCCCGTGGGGAAACCGGGCCACCGACTGGACCACCGCGTTCAGCAGCGGCAAGAACGGCCCGGACGTCACCGAGCTGGGGAACACCGACACCCCTGCCCAGGCCTCGCTGGGCATGCTCGCCAACATCGCCCCTCAGGTCCACTCCTGGACACCAAGCTCGGACATGGTGAAGGGCATGCTCGCCAACGACACCGTCGGCTCCAGCATCTACGCGGTGCCGTGGTTCGGCGGGGTGCGCGGCATCTGGTACCGGAAGGACCAGTTCGCCGCGGCGGGCATCAGCGCGCCCCCGGCGAGCTGGGCGCAGCTCGTGGCCGACGCCAAGCTGCTCATGAAGAAGTTCCCCGGCACCTGGGGCCTGGGCGCGCCCAGTAACTACACCAACGGGATCGTCAGCTTCATCTGGGGCGCCGGTGGCCAGGTCGCGGTCAACCAGGGCGGCAAGTGGGCCGCCGAACTCAACAGCCCGCAGTCGGAGGCCGGCATCAAGTTCTACGCCGACCTGTACCTGGCCGACCACGTGTCGCCGAAGACCTACATCGGGCAGACCGAGCTGGGCGCCCCCGGCGCCACCTCCGGCGGCTCGAACGAGGACTTCGCGCTCGGCAAGCTGGACATGTACGTCGACGGCCCCTGGGCCAAGGCGGAGTTCCCGAAGAACGCGGTGGACACGGCCAACTTCGCCTCGTTCCCCATCCCCGGCAGCAGCAGCGGCCAGTCGCCGGCCTTCGCGGGCGGCTCCGACCTCGCGGTCTGGAAGCTCACCAAGTACCCCGCGGCCTCCTGGGACCTCATCAAGGTGATGAACAGCGTCCCCAACTCCACGTCGTTCGCCAACGCCCAGGGGTTCTTCCCGCCGTACACCTCCCAGCTCACCGGCGGCGCCTACGCCAGCAACCCGCTGCTCTCCGGGTTCGCCAAGGCGGCCACCGTCACCCAGATCTCGCCGCTGAACTCCAAGAACTGGGGGATCGCCGACACCACCGACGCGATCATCCCGACCATGATGAAGGCCCTGATGCAGGGCGCGGACTTCACCCAGACCGTTGACAAGGCCAACACCGAGCTCCAGAACGTGCTCAACACGGGAAAGATGTGACGAAGGTGTCCGCCCCTGGCCGGCTCCGCCGGCCGGGGGCCAGGCCCGGCGGGCCGCGGGCCGGCGACGCGGCTGCGCCGCCGCCCGGCGGTGCGCAGACTGGGCAGGTGCACGGTCCGGGGGCGCCGCGACCGGCCCGGGCTGACCTGCCGCGCGGGGTCCGGGCCGGGATGTTCGTCCGCCGGTACCATCTGGCCCCGTATCTGCTGCTGGTCCCGGCGCTGGCCGGTGTCGGGTGGCTCATCGTGTGGCCGACCATCCAGGTGGGCCTGCTCTCCTTCCAGGACTACGGGATCCTCCAGGTCGCCGGGGTGGCACCGGCCCGGTGGGTGGGGCTGGCCAACTTCACCACCACGTTCTCCGACCCGCAGTTCTGGCTCTCGCTGCGCAACAGCGTCGCGTTCGCCGCGATCGTGGTCCCGCTGACGCTGGTGACCGGCACCTGCGTGGGCCTGCTGCTGGACCGGCTGGGCCGGCGGATGTCGGTGGTGGTGAGCACCACGACGCTGCTCGCCTGGGCCACCCCCACGGTCGCGGCCACGGTGATCTTCTACTGGCTGTTCAACCCGGACGGCGGCGTGGTCGACTGGGCACTGGCGCGCATGCCGGCCTGGCTCGGCGGCGGCGCGGCGACCTGGGCCGGGTTCAACTGGATGACGTCGGCACTGCCCGTCTACACCGTGGCCACCCTGCTGCTCGTCTGGCAGGGCTTCCCGTTCATCGCGGTCAGCGTGCTGGCCGGGCTCAAGACCGTGCCGGCCGACCTGTATGAGGCCGCGCGGGTCGACGGCGCCTCGCCGTGGCGGATCTTCTGGAAGATCACCTATCCGCTGCTCAAGCCGATCTTCCTGGTGTTGCTGCTCCTGTCGGTGATCTGGGACTTCGGGGTGTTCACGCAGCTCTACATCCTGACCGGCTCCGGCGCCAACCTGGACGAGTACAACCTCGGCATCTACGTCTACCAGCGGGCCTTCTCGACGCCGCCGAGCTACGGCCTGGGCGGCGCGCTGGCGCTGGTCCTGACCGCCATCCTGCTGCTCATCACGGTCGGCTACGTGCGGGCGTCCGTCAAGCAGGGAGCACTGCAGTGACCGCCGCGCCCGGCTCGCTGCCGCCGGTCGCGCTGGCCTCCCGCGCCGCCCCGCGCCGGGCCCCCGCCAGGCGGCTGCGCGCGGTGGCGCTCAACGCCGCCGGGGTGCTCGTGGCGGTGGTCACCCTGGCCCCGATCGTGTGGATGATCTCGACCGCGTTCAAGCCGCCGCGGGAGATCTTCTCGCTGACGCCGCACCCGCTGCCTGCCCACCCGACCATGGCCAACTTCCACAACGTGCTGAGCGGCAGCGCCATCGGCATCTCGTTCTGGACGTTCTTCGTCAACAGCCTGCTGGTGACGCTGACCGCGGTGGCCGCTTCCTCGCTGGTCTCGCTGCTGGCGGCGGTCGCGGTGGCCCGGTTCCGGTTCCGGTTCCGCACCTCGTTCCTGATCATGCTGCTCGTGGTGCAGATGCTGCCGTGCCAGGCGCTGGTCATCGCGCTGTTCATCGACTTCAGGGCGCTCAACCTGCTCGACAGCCTGCCGGGGCTGATGCTGCTCTACACGGCGTTCGCGCTGCCGATCTCCATCTGGATGCTGCGCAACTTCGTGGCCGCCGTGCCACGGGAGATGGAGGAGGCCGCGGCGATCGACGGGGCCGGCCCGGCCCGGATCTTCTGGCGGATCCTCTTCCCCCTGGTGGCGCCCGGCCTGGTGGCGACCAGCGTGTTCTCGTTCATCTTCGCCTGGAACGAGTACATCTTCGCGCTCACCTTCCTGAGCCCCAACTTCCCGGCGAAGTTCACCCTGCCCGTCTACGTGACCTACTTCATGGGCCAGCACAGCGCCGACTGGGGGGCGATCATGGCCGCGTCCACCCTCTACACCATCCCGCCGATCCTGTTCTTCCTGCTGGTGCAGCGGCGGATGGCCCGGGGCCTGGTCGCGGGGGCGGTGAAGGGATGACCGGGACCGTGTCCGGCGCCGGCACGCTCATCCGCCTCGCCGATGCCGTGCTCATTCCGCCGTTCCCCGGCCGTTCCGCGCCGCGATGGTTGCTGCTGGCGCTGGAAAACGGTCTTGCGGGCGTTACGCTGTTCGGCCCTAACGTGGCCGGGCCCGAGCAGTTGTCCGCGCTGACCGCGGCGCTGCGCGCCGCGGCGCCCGAGCCGGTGATCGCGATCGACGAGGAAGGCGGCGACGTCACCAGGCTGGCGCACCTGACCGGCAGCCCCTACCCGGGCAACGCCGCCCTCGGCGCGGTCGACGACGCGTCGCTGACCAGGGCGGTGTACCGGGCACTCGGGGCCGACCTGGCCGCCGTCGGCATCAACGTGGACCTGGCGCCGTCGGTGGACGTGAACACCGCCGCGGGGAACCCGGTCATCGGGACCCGCGCGTTCGGCGACCGCACCGCCCTGGTCAGCCGGCACGCGGCCGCGGCGGTGCACGGCCTCCAGTCGGCGGGGGTGGCGGCGTGCGCCAAGCACTTCCCGGGCCACGGCAGCACCCGCGACGACAGCCACCACGTGCTCGCCAGCGTGGAGGGCGGCCTCGCCCGGGTGCGCGAGCGCGACCTGCCCCCGTTCGCGGCGGCGATCGCCGCCGGGGCAGCCGCGGTGATGCCGGGGCACCTGCGGGTGGCCGGGCTGACCGGGGACCTGCCCGCGACCCAGTCGGCCGCCGCGCTGGGCGGCCTGCTGCGCGGCGAGCTCGGCTTCACCGGGGTGATCATCTCCGATGGCCTGGAGATGCGCGCGGTGAGCGGCCGGGGCGGCGTGCCCAGCGCCGCGGTGCGGGCCTTGGCCGCCGGCGTGGACCTGCTGTGCCTGGGCCGGGACCAGGACGAGGAGGACTACCTGGCGGTCCGGGCCGCGCTCGCCGCCGCGGTCACCGGCGGCGAACTGCCCGCCGCCCGGCTGGAGGAGGCGGCGGCGCGGGTCGCCACGTTCCGGGCCGCCCTGGCCGCGAGGGCCCTGCCCGGTGCGGGACCGGCGGCGCCTGGCCTCCCCGGAGCCCCGGCCGTGGCGCCGGGCCCGGGGCCGGGCGATGGCGACGGTGACGGCATCGGCCTGGCCGCGGCGCGGCGCGCGCTGCGGGTCAGCGGTTCCCCGGGCCCGATGACCGACCCGCTGGTGATCGAGGTCGCGCCGCCGGGCAACATGGCCGTGGGCACCGTGCCCTGGGGGCTGGCCCCGTGGCTGCCCGCGGGCAGCGTGGTCCAGGTGCCCGCCGGGGGGGACCGGGCCGACCGGCGGGTGTCGCGGGCCCTCGGCCGGGCGGCCGGCCGTTCGGTGATCGCCGTGGTGCGGGACGCGCACCGGGATCCCGGCGCCCAGGCGGTCGTCACCCGGCTGCTCGCGGCCCGCCCCGACGCGATCGTGGTGGAGATGGGCCTGCCGGTGTGGCGCCCGCCCGCCCGCGCCTACCTGGCCACCTACGGCGCGTCCCGGACCAGCGGGCAGGCCGCGGCGGAACTGCTCGGCCTCACCGCGGCGGACGGGGCCTGAGCCCGGAGTTAGGGCCGCGCCGTGCCGCGAGCTGGTGAACTGCCGCCATGGGGCGGTGCTGCCGCTGGCCGCGGGCGCGTTCCAGGGTTTCGCGCTCCTGTATGCCGCGACCGCCCGGCCGGAGAGGCCGCCGGGCCGGCGGTCAGCCCAGCGCCTGGATGAGTTCGCGTTCCCGCTGCGCGCTCAGCCCGGCCTTCCGGGGCCGGTCCAGGCCCTGAGCACGTTCCCAGGCCAGTGTGTCGGCCACCAGTTCGGCCCGGGGCCGGTGCCGCAGCAGGCCGGTGGCCAGGGCCGCCGCGCCGCTGCGCGCGGAGAAGCCCTCCCAGCCGGGCTCGGCGACCCACATCGGCAGCGACTCCTCGCCCATGTATTCCTCGACGCCCTGCCCGCGCAGCCAGGCCGGCCCCGCGGCGACCACCGGCCCGGTGTGCCCGCCCGCCGCACGGGACAGTTCGATCCACTCGCCGAACGAGATGACCGGGCCGACGGCGTCGTAGGTGCCGGTGACCCCGGTCTCCGCGCAGCCGAGCAGCCAGGCCGCGAGGTCGCGCACGTCGATGACCTGCGTCGCCATCTGCGGGCAGTCCGGGACCAGCATCGGCCCCTCCGGGTCCCGGGCGGCGCGGGCGGCCCAGTAGCCGGACCTGTCGCTGTGGTCGCCGGGGCCGCCGATGAGCCCGGCCCTGGCTATCAGCAGCCGGTCACCGAGCACCGCGGCGGACGCACGTTCGCAGGCGACCTTCGCCCCGCCGTACTGCTCCACGGTGGCCACGTCGGCCTCGGCGGCGGGCAGCACCTCCGCCGATTCGTCGTCGCCAAGGACATCGTGCGTGGCATAGACGCTGCCGGAGGACACGTACGTCCAGTGCCGGGCCCGGCCGCCCAGTGCCGCCACGGCGCCGCGGGTGAACCCCGGCTGCCAGGACACCTCCAGGACCGCGTCCCAGTCACGGCCGGCCACCTTCGCGTACGCGCCCGGGTCGCTCCGGTCGGCGGCGGCCAGCACCGCCCCGTCCGCCACCGGCCCGGCCTTGCCGCGGGCCAGGCAGGTCACCCCATGGCCACGGTCCAGCGCCTGGCGCGCGTACTCACGGCCCAGCCAGGCGGTTCCGCCCAGAATCAGGATCTCCACCACTGCATTGAACTGCCGCGGCCGCCGTGGCGCACCCCGCTTACGCCGCCAGCGCAACGCCCGCCATAGCCTGGCGCTTGTGTATGACCATGATCCCGAGGACGTGCTGGCCCTCGGCTGGGAGGAATTCATCGCCCGGCAGTGGGAGTCGATCTTCGCCGGGTACCGGGCCCGGGCCGGGCTGCGGCGGATCTGCCGCCGCTGGAGCGACCTGCTCGAGGCCGGCCTCGGCTGCTCCCAGGACGTGGCCGACCTGCTGGTCCGCAGCGAGATCATCGACCGTGCCGACCGCGACCTGGAGGGCACCATCGACGCGGCCGATCTGGTCGCCGGGATGGCCGCGGTCCTCGCCGACGTGCGAACGGACCTGCTGGACCTGGCCGGGGCACCGGACGGCCCGCCGGCCGGCCTGCTCGAGGCGCACGCCAGGCTGCTGAGCTTCATCCGCGGCTACGCGTTCGGCACCGACGACACCGAACCATCCCTCCCCTGACCACGCCGCGGCGGGGCGGTCGCGAAGCCGTGCCCCACCGCGGCCCCGCACCGGGCACCCGGGGCGGTTCCGGTCGTCGCGGCAGCACCCAGCATCATTGGTAGGTGTCGCCACAACGGCGACGTTCCGCCGCGGAGAGGGGGAGGGGGGCACCGCGCCCCGACTGCCGATGGAGCCGATGCCCGGAGCGGCCGAGCTAGCCGCGGCGTTCGCCCGTGACGGCGTGGTCTGCGTGCGCTCCGCCCTGGACCACGGTGAGGTGGCGGCCGCCGCCCGGGCCATCGAGGCGGTCCTCGCCAGTCCCGGGCCCCTCACCCTGGTGGCCAGCGACGCGGCGGACCCCGGCAGGTTCACCGAGGACTTCTGCCGGTGGCAGGACATCCCGGAGATCGGGGAACTGGCGCGGCAGTCAAGGATCCCGCGGCTGGCCGCGACGCTGATGCTCACGCCGCGGGTCCGCTTCTACCACGATCACGTCCTGGTGAAGGAGGGCGGGACGAGCCAGCGCACGCCGTGGCACCAGGACCAGCCGTACTACAACGTGGACGGCCGCGGCGTGAGCGCCTGGATACCGGTGGACCCGGTGCCGCTGGAGGGCTGCCTGGAGCTGGTGGCCGGTTCCCACGACGGGCCGTGGCTCCTGCCGCGCACCTTCCTGAGCGGGGAGGCACGCTGGTTTCCCGAGGGAGCCCTCGCCGAGCTGCCGGACATCGACGCCGACCGGGACGGCTACGACATCCGCCGGTTCGAGCTGGCTCCCGGCGACGCCATCTTCTTCGACTTCCTGACCGTGCACGGCGCACCGGGGTTTCCGTACCAGGGACGGCGGCGGGTCCTGTCGCTGCGCTACCTGTCGGCCGCCGCCACGTTCGCGCCGCGCGGCTGGCGCACCTCGCCGCCGTTCGACGGCCTCGACCGCGAGCTCGCCCCCGGGGCGGAACTGGACCACCCGCTGTTCCCCGTGGTCTGGCCGCCCGGCGGGTGACCACCGCCACCGCTTATGTACCTGGACAGTTACGTAACACCTTTGGTACATTCACGGCATGGAAGCCGCGCTCCGGGCCCTGGCCGACCCAAGCCGCCGGGCGATGCTGGAAACCCTCACCGGCGGCCCGGCCACCGCGGGTGAGCTGGCGGCGCTGCTGCCGATCGCCCGCCCCGGCGTATCACGCCACCTGCGCGTGCTGCGCGAAGCGGGCCTGGTCGAGGTCCGCCAGCAGGCCCAGCGCCGCGTCTACACCCTGCGCCCGCAGCCCCTCGCCGAGATCGACGCCTGGCTGGGCCGGTACCGGGCCCTGTGGGAACACCGGCTCGATGCCCTGCACACCGAGATAGCCCGGGGGAAACGCGAGCGAAGGAGCACCAGATGACCGGCAACGCACGCCCGGGCAGCCGCATCCTGGGCAGCCTGCGATCAGCCGACGGCAAGGGCGTCGTCCGCATCGAGGACCGCTACGACACCGACATCGGCGACCTGTGGTCAGCACTGACGGATCCCGGGCGCCTGGCCCGCTGGTACGGCGAGGTAGAAGGCGACCTCCGCCCTGGCGGAGAGTTCCGCCTATACCTCGAATCCGCTGACATGGACGCGACCGGGCGGGTGGAAGCGTGCGAGCCCCCACGGCGGCTGCTGGTGACGACCAGGGAGACGGACGAGTCCTGGCGGAGGGGCCGCGGCGCGCAGCCGTTCGACGAGGCCATCGAGGCCACGCTGACCGCCGACGGCGACCAGACCATCCTGGTCATCGAGGTCCGGGGCATGCCCCTGGACAAGATCGCCTTCTACGGGGCCGGGTGGCAGATCCACGCCGAAAATCTCGCCGGCTACCTCGCCGGGCGTGAGCGCGGCGAGAGCGAGGCGCGGTGGGACGAGCTCGTCCCTCCCTATCAGGACCTGGCGGCCAACATCGGTTAGTGGCCCCGGCCCGAAAATGGCTGCCAGAATCCCGGCTTTTGCTCGTATTTATCCTGATATGCACCGGCGGCCCGAAGCTGCTATGCGGTGATGCAGGGCCGCGGCCAGGCAGTATGCAGATTTCGTAAGAATGGCTGTCTGTGCGTCTCAGATTGTGATACGCACGCTCAGTGAGCTGCGCATACCGGCTATTTAGCCCAGATTCACTATTAAATCACGCCCCGTCGCAACGGGATCAAGTGCGCTAGCTGCGTCTTTGATTGAAGGGATTGACGGTGCGCGGGCATGCGCTCATCCTAACGGATAACTGAATGGCTCCTGATTGGCGGCATCGCCACAGGTGAGAATGGCTTGCGCCCGTTATGAGGACACGAGGAGGAGTGATGGGTATGCATGGTCGCCGGGTGGCCACGGCCACCGGGTTGCTTCTGGCCGTCGGCACCCTCACCGCCCCGGTGCCCGCGACCGCCGTCACCCTCCCGGCGGGCGCCACGGCCGCCGCCGTGACCGCCGGGACCGGGTCCGCCGCGCCCGCACGGTCGGTGACCGTCGGCGCCGCCAACGCGCGCGCCCGCGCGCAGGCCCGGGTGGCTGTCCCGCCAGCCCCGCTCGGCCGCGACGGCCGCCCGGCCGGCAGCGCGCTCGGCACCGGCACCGGCAGTGGTGCCAGCCGCCGGGCGAGGCCGGGCCCGGCCGCGCGGCCGGGCGGCCCGAATCGCCCGGGCGCGCGGGGGGCCGCCGCCGCGGCACGGCCCGGGGCACGGTCCGCGCCCGGGCCGGCGCCGTCGGCCGCACCGGCCGCGGCCGGCTTCGCCGGCATCACCGAGGGCGGCTCGGACTGCACGAACTGCCAGACGCCGGACGCGACCGCGGCGGTGAGCGGCACCGAGATCGCCGAAACGGCCAACCTGAGGATGCAGGTGTACAGCAAGAGCGGGGGCACGCTGTGCACGATGAGCCTGAGCGGCCTGTTCGGCGCGGTCACCGGGCTGTCCCGGCCCAGGATTCAATACGACAACGCCAGCAACCGGTTCAGCGTGGTCGCCGACTCGGTGCCCGGGTCGGCCTTCGACGTGCCGATCCAGTACCTGGCCGCCAGCCAGACCGCCGACGCCTGCGGCGCGTGGTGGGTGTACAGCATCATCTTCAACGGCTCCACGCCGAACCTGTATCCGCTCGGCGCCCTGCTCGACTACCCGTACCTGGGCCAGGACGGCACCTCGCTGCTGTCCTCGACCAACAACTACAGCTCGGCCGGCGGCTACCTCGGCTCGGCCGCCTACGCGATCCCCAAGGCCGCCGGGTACGCCGGGGCCGGGTTCAGCTTCACCACCTACCAGGTGGCGTTCTCGACCGCACCGGTCACCGTGGCGGGCATCCCGACGTTCGCCACCACGAACACCTACTGGCTCGCCGCCGTGCCCGGCACCGGCTACGACCTGTACGTGATGCCCACCAGCCCGGCGGGCGCGATCACGTTGCAGGCGGTCATCAGGTCCGCGTTCAGCGCCCCGTCCCGCCGGGTGCTCCAGCCCGGCACCGCGCAGACCCTCGATCCGCTCGACGGGCGGATCGAGTCCGCCGCGGTGCAGGACGGCAGCTTCGTCTGGTTCGCCCACGGGGTGAACTTCCAGGGCTTCCCGACGGTCAGGTACGGCGCCATCAACGTGACCAACGGCCAGCCCACCACGGCCGTGGCCTACCACAGCCCGAGCAGCGACGACTTCAACCCGTCCATCGCGGTGTCGGACGCCGGGGGCAACACCAACTTCATCTGGGTGAACTGGGCCTACACCAACGCCCAGAACGGCGTGCCGGTATCGGACACGGTCGCCGGGGTGGCCCCTGGCGAGGGCGTGCCGGTCCTGGCCGGTGCCGACCTGACCCTGGTCCGCGGCTCGTCCACCTCGGCCATCGCCACCTTCGGCGGCTACTCCTCGGCCGCGATCGACCCGGCCGCAACCGGCTCCTGCCCCGCCGGGGAGACCGCGCTCACCGCCCAGGAGTACTTCACCGCCAGCGGGTCGTGGACGACACGGCTCGCGGAGACCACGTTCTGCTGAGCCCCGGGCCCGGCCCGCTCCCCGGGCCGGGCCCCCCGGCACCCCCGCTGCCGGGCCCCCCGGCACCCCCGCTTCCCGGCCCCGCTCCCGCCTCCCGCCCGCTGAAAGGAAACCCGGCCATGGACGCAGAGAAACTCACCAGCACGGCGCTGAGCCGGCGGTCCGCCCTCAAGACGGGCGCCATCACCGCCTTCCTGCTTTCCCAGGCCACGCTGTTCGAGCAACTGGTGCTGGCCCCGGCACGGCCGGCCTTCGCCGCCACCGGGTTCTCCGACATCCAGTTCGACATGGGTGCCTTCGTGCATCCGGCGCAGATCTACAACGACGGGGCCGGCAACGTGCTGGCCCAGTTCCCGGTGATCTTCACGTTGTTCCAGCCGGCCACGCTGACCCGCACCCCCGCCCGGTCCGAGCAGGTCACGCTCGCCAACACGCTGGCGATCATCGAGGCCGAGTACCCGTCAAGCCCGGCGGGGGTGCTGATCTTCTCGGTGTCCTACGGCTTGCCCTACTTCGGCCGCCTGCCGCAGGCGGTGGTCGCGGCGCACCTGCCCCACCTGGCCGGCGACCCCAGCCGGTTCGTGCTCGAAGAGGCGGTGCCGTTCCCCACAGACGTGGTGGACGGGCTGGTGGGCGGCCCGAACGCGCTGATTCCCGGGGTCACCAAGGACCGCTTCAACGTCAACGTGGCGATCGAGTCCAACGACATGCTGTTCCAGTTCCGCAGCGACACGCTGGCCAACCTCAGCGACGTGGCACTGTGGCTGCAGGGCAGCAACAGCCTGAACGGGAACAGGATCCCCTCGCCCAACTTCAACGGGCTGATCTCGTTCCAGACGCCGCGGATCCAGTTCATGCAGCCCGGCATGCCGCGCCGGGTCGCCGACAGCTACGGCTTCGAGTTCGCCCCCAGGGTCAACCCCGACTCCTCGATGGCCATGGGCTTCGTGGACCAGCAGGTCAACGCGGGCGGGCCGGCCCAGATCGTCACGTTCGCCGGCAACTCCTCGGCCCGGCTCACCGATGCCAAGCCGGGCGACTACTTCGACAACGGCTCGATCGCCCACTTCTCACACGTCATCGAGGACCTGTACCAGTTCTACGCATTGCCCGGCCAGGACTCCCGGCGGCCGGACGGGGAGCCGTTCACCGAGCGCTGCCAGTACATGTTCACCTCCAACCAGCTCGGCACGCCCAACGGGATCCCCGCCGCGGGCAACGCCGACCAGTTCGCCAACGGCGGCGGGCCCGCCTTCATCAACAACGTGTTCCAGGGCACCACCTCCGCCGCGGCGGAGGCGCAGGACAGCGCCGGCCAGTTCAGCCCGGCCAACCAGACGCTCAGCGCCACGTTCACCGGCACCGGCCGGATCGGCCACAACGCGGCGCTGCAGCGGGTGTCCCGGGCGGCCGACGGCACGCCGCTGCACATCCGGATGGACGGCCCAGGTGTGGACACCATGGACGTGCCCGCCTACCAGCCGTTCCCCGGTCAGCCCACCGTGCCGGCCGGCAGCAACCAGTTCAAGCTGCAGTTCCTGATCTTCGTGCCGACCGCGGACTTCTTCGCGCGGCTGCGCACCTCCCAGGCCGCACAGGACCTGCAGCATCAGTTCCTCGACAATGAGGACGACGACAACGGCCTGGAGCGGTTCCTGACCGCGACCCGGCGGCAGAACTTCCTGGTCCCGCCCCGGCGGCACCGGTCCTTCCCGCTGCTCGAACTCTCCTGACCCGCGCGGACCGGACCCGGCCGTGCGGGCGGGCCATGGCCGGCCGGGCGCGGCTCTCGCCGCGCCCGGCCCGCCCGGTCAGAGCGCGCCGATCACCCGGCTGGCGTAGGCGTCCAGCGTGGCCTCCTGCGCGTCGTGCATGAGGTACACGCTGAAGTTGCCGGCGCCGATCTCGCGCAGTTCCGCGAGCCGGTCCACGTGCCGTTCCGGCGGCCCGAGCAGGCAGAACCGGTCCACGATGTCGTCGGGCACGAACGCCGTGGACGGGTTGCCGGCCTTGCCGTGGTGGGAGTAGTCGTAGCCCTCGCGCGCCTTGATGTAGTCGGTGAGCGCCCTGGGCACCGCGTCCCCGGTGTCGCCATAGCGGGCCACCAGGTCGGCGACGTGGTTGCCCACCATGCCGCCGAACCAGCGGGTCTGGTCCCGCATGTGTGCGTAGTCGTCGCCGACGTACGCGGGCGCGGCGATGCAGATCGTCACGGCGGCGGGATCCCTGCCCGCCGCCGCGGCGGCCTCCCGGACCGCGCCGATGGTCCACCGGGCGATGTCCGGATCGGCGCACTGGAGGATGAAGCCGTCGGCCTCCTCACCGCATACCTTCAGCGCCTTCGGCCCGTAGGCCGCCATCCACACCTCCAGGCGGCCGTCCCGCACCCACGGGATGCGGACCTTCGTCCCGTCGTAGTCGACCTCCCGGCCCTCGGCCAGGTCCCTGATCACGTTGATGGCGTGGCCGAGGGTGGCCAGCGACGACGGGGTCCGGCCGAGGACGCGCATGGCGGAGTCGCCCCGGCCGATGCCGCACACGGTGCGGTTGCCGAACATGTCGTTCAGCGTGGCGAACAGCGACGCGGTCACCGACAGGTCCCGCGACAGCGGGTTGGTGACCATCGGGCCGACCTTCACGTTCGAGGTACGGCCGAGGATCTGCGAGTAGATGACGAACGGTTCCTGCCACAGCACGCAGGAGTCGAACGTCCAGACGTGGCTGAAACCGCCGAGGTCCGCGCGGGCGGCCAGCTCGGCCACCCGGCTCCACGGCGGATCGGTCTGGAGCACCAGGCCAATATCCATCAAGTCCCCCTTACCTGAGGTACTGGCATTCGCCCCGGGGAAGGAACTTGCCCCGCCCCGCCTGCCCGTGCCACCGTCCGTCGCTGACCAGGATCTCGCCGCGGGACATGACGACGGCCGCCCCGCCCTGCACCTCCCGGCCCTCGTAGGCGGAGTAGTCCACCGCCATGTGGTGCGTGTCCGCGGACAGCACGTGCCGCAGCGCCGGGTCGTAGACCACGATGTCGGCGTCCGAGCCGGGGGCGATCGTGCCCTTGCGCGGGTAGAGGCCGAACATCCGGGCCGGGGTGGTCGAGTTCACCTCGACCCACCGCGCCAGCGACAGCTCGCCGTCCACCACGCCCTGGTGCAGCAGGTCGACCCGGTGCTCGATCCCCGGCATCCCGTTCGGGATCTTGGAGAAGTCGCCGCGGCCCATTTCCTTCTGCTCCTTGAAGCAGAACGGGCAATGGTCGGTGGACACGATGCTCAGGTCGTTGGTGCGCAGCCCGCGCCACAGGTGCGCCCAGTGGTCCTTCGGCCGGACCGGCGGCGAGCACACGTACTTCGACCCCTCGAACTCCGGCGCGTCCAGGTCGTCCTGGGACAGGTACAGGTACTGCGGGCAGGTCTCGGCGAAGACGTTGCGGCCCTCGTCGCGGGCCTGTGTCACCGCCTCGAGCGCCTGCCGGGCGGACAGGTGCACGATGTACAGCGGGGCGCCGGTGACCTGGGCCAGCCGGATGGCCCGGGCGGTGGCCTCGGCCTCCAGCTCCGGCGGCCTGGTGCGGCCGTGCCAGCCCGGGTCGGTGTGCCCGCTGGCCAGCGCCTGCGCGACCAGCACGTCGATCGCGATGCCGTTCTCCGCATGCATCATGATCGTCGCGCCGCTGCTGGCGGCCCGCTGCATGGCCTGGAGGATCTCGCCGTCCGTCGCGTAGAACACGCCCGGGTAGGCCATGAACATCTTGAAGCTGGTCACGCCCTCGCCGACGAGGATGTCCATCTCCTTGAGCGACTGCTCGCTGACGTCGGAGACGATCATGTGGAACCCGTAGTCGATGCTGGCCTTGCCCCCGGCCTTGGCGTGCCAGGTGTCCAGCGTCTCGCGGAGCGACCCGCCCTTGGGCTGCACCGCGAAGTCCACCAGCGAGGTGGTGCCGCCCCAGGCGGCCGCGCGGGTGCCGGTCTCGAAGTCGTCGGCGGAGAACGTCCCGCCGAACGGCATGTCCAGGTGCGTGTGCACGTCGATGCCGCCCGGGATGACGTACTTGCCGGTGGCGTCGATAGACCGGTCGGCCAGCCCGGCGAACGAGCCGGTGTGCGCGGGATCGAGCAGTGCGGCGACGGTCTCGCCGTCGATGAGCACGTCGGCGGCTGACGAACCGGTCGCGGTGACCACCGTGCCGCCGCGGATCAGAGTGCGCATGGCGGCCCCTCCTTACGGCTGCGCCAGCGGGCCGTAGCTGTCCGGGCGCCGGTCGCGGTAGAACTGCCACAGGTTCCGGACCTCTTCGAGCTGGCCCATGTCCAGGTCGCGGACCACGACCTCCTCGGCGGTGTCGGAGGCGGCCCCGCCCATGATCTGCCCGCGCGGGTCGGCGAAGTAGGACTGCCCGTAGAACTCGTTGTCGCCGAGCGGCTCGACCCCGACCCGGTTGATGGTGCCGACGAAGTACTCGTTGGCGACCGCGGCGCTGGTCTGCTCCAGCCGCCACAGGTACTCCGACAGGCCCCGGCTGGTCGCCGACGGGTTGAACACGATCTTCGCGCCGGCCAGGCCGAGCGCCCGCCAGCCCTCGGGGAAGTGCCGCTCGTAGCAGATGTAGACGCCGATCCGGCCCACCGCGGTGTCGAACACCGGGTAACCGAGGTTCCCGGGACGGAAGTAGTACTTCTCCCAGAAGCCCTTCACCTGCGGGATGTGGTTCTTGCGGTGCTTGCCGAGGAACGTGCCGTCGGCGTCGATGACCGCGGCGGTGTTGTAGTAGACGCCCTCCTGCTCGGCCTCGTAGAGCGGTACGACCAGAACCATCTGGTGCTCGCGCGCGACATCGCGCATCAGCCGGACGGTGGGCCCGTCGGGCACCGCCTCGGCCCAGGTGTACCACTCCGGCTCCTGCACCTGGCAGAAGTACGGGCCATAGAAGAGTTCCTGCAGGCAGGTGACGCGCGCGCCCTGTGCCGCGGCATCCCGTATCGCCGCCACCGCGTTTTTCACCATCGAGTCCTTGTCGCCGGTCCACTTCTGCTGAACCAGGGCGGCACGTACGACATCGGCCATGCCGGCCTCCTCTCCTTGGCGCGCGTAAAAGGCCATCATCTCCCTGACGCGGGACTGGGTCATCACCGGCTGGCGATCTTCCGCGGCTGGTTCCGGGGCTGGCCTGGTTACGGGAGGCGGTAAGTAGTGCGGGCCGTGCCGGAGAAAATGGCCGCCTGCTCGGTGCTGTTCAACTCCGCGGCGAGTGACCTCGCGGCGGCGAGGACCTGGGCGTAGGTGGCTTCGAGGGTGCAGGGGGGCCAGTCGGAGCCGAACATGAGGCGGTTTGGGCCGAAAGCGTGTAGTGCGAAGTCATAGTAGGGGCGGAGATGGGACAGGCTGCCGGGGGCGGCTCCTGGGGGCGGGGGGACGCCCAGGATGCCGGAGAGTTTGGCGGTGGTGTTGGGGAGGGCGGCGAACCCGGTGACGGCGCTGGCCCACGGCTGGCTGGCTTCGGGGCGGGTGCCGGGGGTGATGCCGGGGTTGCCCAGGTGGTCGAGGATGAATGTGAGCCCGGGGAGGTGGGCGGCGGCGGTGACGGCGGCGGGCAGGTGGCGGGGCTCGCCGACCACGTCGTAGGCCAGGCCCGCGGCGGCCACCGCGGCCAGCCCGCGCAGCACGGCGGGCCGGGCCAGCCAGTCCGGATCCGGCTCGACGAGCACCGGGTGCCTGATGCCGGACAGCCGGTCACCGCCGGGGAGTTCCCGCAGTTCCGCCAGCACGTCCGCGACATCGGGCGCGGTCAGGTCCGCCCAGCCGACCACGCCCGCGACCAGCCCGGGCCCGGCGGCGAGGGCGAGCAGTTCCGGCGTCTCCCAGGATTCCTCGACGGTCTGCACCGCCACGGTGGCGGTGACGCCCCCGGCCGCCGCCAGCGGCGCCAGGTCGGCCAGGGTGAAGTTCCGCAGCAGCGGCGCGAGTACCGGGTCGCTGGCCAGCCACGGCTGGTCGTGCGCGGACAGGTCCCAGAAGTGCTGGTGGGTGTCGATGACCGGCGCCCCGGCGGCCGGCCGGGCCGGGACCGGGGCGCCCGCGGTGGTCATCGGGTCAGCTGACCTCGTTGAGCGTGGCGACGTCGAAGACGAAGCCACGGATGGCGTCGGTGTGCGGCACGAACGGGCTGGCCTTGATCCGGGCGATGGACTGGCGCACGTCCTCGTCCGGATCGGGGAATGACTCCGCGCCCCAGGCCGGCTTGATCCCGGTCTCGTCCTGTATCGACCGCTTGAACGCGTCGTCGGTGAACGTGAGCATGCCGCAGTCGGTGTGGTGGATCAGCATGATCTCCCTGGTGCCGAGCAGCCGCTGGCTGATGGCCAGCGACCGGATCTCGTCGTCGGTGATGACCCCGCCGGCGTTGCGGATCACGTGGGCCTCGCCGTCGCCGAGGCCGAGCAGCCCGTAGACGTTGAGGCGGGCGTCCATGCATGCGACGACGGCAAGGTGCGCGGACGGCGGCATCGGCAGCGGGCCGCTGAAGCTCTCCGCATAGCGTGCGTTGTTGGCCAGGTACTCGTCGATAGCAGTCATGGGGCTCCTGCTCGTAGATGGGGCCGGTGCTCCGGGACGGGGCCGGGATTACGATCCTAACCCGGTTCGCGCCGTTATGCCTATTTTGCCTATTAACTTACTAGGCTATACGCCGGGCGTTTTCCGCGGGTACCGCGAATCGTTTTCCCTGTGTACCGCGGAAGGCACTGGAACGGGCCCGCTACCGGTGGCAACGTGGCAATAAGGTGCACGCGCTGATCTCCGGGGAGGAACAGATGCGCGGAAGGCTCGGCCTGCGGTTCACCGCGGCCCTCATGTCCGGTTTAATCACCGCCGCCCTGGGGGTGACCTTCGCCGCGGCGGCGTCCGCCGCGGCCATCCCGCAGGACCCGGTCCCGATCGGCCCCAACGAGTTCTTCAGGGGCTTCGTCAACGGCCACCCGCCGGGCAAGGCGGTCATCGATGTGATCTGCCCAGGGCCCGCCAACACCGGCCACCCGGCGGGCAACCAGACGATCGAGGTGAAGACCGCGCAGCCCACCTCGACCTTTGACATCGGGTACACCGGCAGCGCCGGGACGAAGATCACCGCGACCCTGGCGCCGGCCGCGACCACCACGATCCTCGCCAGCTTCACCAGCTACTTCGTGTCGAAGAAGATCCCGACCAGCATCACCGTGCCGTGCTCGGGCACCGGGACGGTGAGATTCACCCCGTCGCCCACCAGTTCCACCGCCAAGTCCGCGAAGCTGCCCGTGACGTTCCTCAACATCGGGACCTGATCGCGGTACCGCGGCACCGCGGCAACGCGCCTGTGCGGCCGGGCCCCACCTGGGCAGGGGGCCCGGCCGTGCTCCGCGGGCCGCCGCCCGCAGCCGGCCGCGCCCGGGGGGTACCTTTTCCGGATGGACCTGCAGCGCTGGCTGGGCAGCGCCGTCGCGGCGATCGAGGAGTGGCAGGACGGGTTCGGGCCGTTCGCGGCCGACCCGTCGCTGCGCATCAGCGATGAGCGGTTCGCCGGCGCCTTCGCCGAGCTGGCCGGGCGGCTGCGGAGCAACTACCCGTTCTTCCACCCGTCCTACGCCGGCCAGATGCTCAAGCCCCCGCACCCCGCCGCGGTGGCCGGCTACCTCGCCGCGATGCTCATCAACCCGAACAACCACGCCCTGGACGGCGGTCCCGCGACCGGCCAGATGGAAAAGGAGGCCGTCGCCACCCTGGCGGCGATGTTCGGCCTCGATACCCACCTCGGCCACCTGACCACCAGCGGCACGATCGCCAACCTGGAGGCCCTCTACGTGGCCAGGGAGATCCATCCCGGCCGCGGCGTCGCCTACAGCGAGGAGGCGCACTACACGCACGCCCGGATGTGCGGCGTGCTCGGCATCGAGGGCACCGCGGTGCCCGCCGACGGCGCGGGACGGATGGACCCGGGGGCGCTCGGCGAGCTGCTCGCCGGCGGCCGGATCGGCACCGTGGTGGCGACCGCCGGCACCACCGGCCTCGGCGCGATCGACCCGGTGCACGAGGTGCTCGCGGTCGCCCGCCGCCACGGGGCCCGGGTGCACGTGGACGCCGCCTACGGCGGGTTCTTCACGCTGCTCGCCGGGCAGCCGGGCGGGGCCGGCCTGGACCCGGCACCGTGGCGCGCCATCGCGGAGTGCGACTCGGTGGTGGTCGACCCGCACAAGCACGGCCTGCAGCCCTACGGATGCGGTGCGGTCCTGTTCAAAGACCCCGAGGTGGGCCGGTTCTACCTGCATGACTCGCCCTACACCTACTTCACCTCCGACGAGCTGCACCTGGGCGAGATCAGCCTGGAGTGCTCCCGGGCCGGGGCGGCGGCGGCCGCGCTCTGGCTGACCCTCCGGCTCCTGCCTCTCGCCCCCGACGGGCTCGGTCAGGTGCTGGCCGCCTGCCGCCGTGCCGCGCTCGACTGGTCCGCGCTGATCGCCGAATCGGGCCGGCTGGAGCTGTACCAGCCGCCGGAACTCGACATCGTCTGCTATTTCCCCATCACTCCCGGCGGGACGATGTCTGGGATCGACGACGCGTCCGTTTCTATGCTCACCGCGGGCATGAAACGGGACCGGCCGGTCTTCCTCAGCACCCTGCGGGTGACCGCGGCCGGCATGTCCCGGCGGCATCCCGGGGTCGGCGCCGACCGGGACGGGGCCAGGATCCTGCGCAGCGTGCTGATGAAGCCCGAGGCGCGCGGCTACGTCCCCGAGCTGCATGCCCGGGTCGAGGAACTCGCGGCGCAGGCGGCCGGCCAGGCGCACGGAGGTGGCCATGCCTGACAGCGAGAGGGCGGGCGCCGAGCGGGGGTGGGCGCGCGGAGCGTCGGGGGCGGGCGCAGAGCGCGGGGGCGGGAACAGACCTGCGGGCTGGCTCGACGGCCGGGTGGCCGTGATCACCGGCGCGGGCACCGGGATCGGCGCCGCCGTGGCGCACCGGTTCGTGGCCGAGGGCGCTCGCGTGGTCCTGGCCGGCCGGCGGGAAAGGCCGCTCCGCTACGTCGAGGCGGCGCTGGGGGAGCGGGCGCTGGCCGTGCCCGCGGACGCGGCGGACGGCGACGCGATGGCGGAGGTGGCCGCCGCGGCGGTCGCGCGGTTCGGCGGCATCGACATCCTGGTGGCCAACGCGGGCGGGCACGGCGCCGGCACGGCCGCGGACATGCCCGACGAGGCCTGGGAGCAGAGCTGGCGCGCCAACGTGACCACCTGCCTGGTCGCGGCGCGGGCCTGCCTGCCGCAGCTCATCGCGCGGCGCGGCTGCGTGGTGGTCGTCTCGTCGATCGCCGGCCTGGCGGCCGCGCCCGAGTCGGTGGGCTACGTCACCGCCAAGCACGGCGTGATCGGCCTGGCCAGGTCCATGGCCAGGGACTTCGGCCCGCGCGGGGTGCGGGTCAATACCGTGTGCCCGGGGTGGGTGCGCACCCCGATGGCCGACGAGGAGATGGACGCGCTGGCCGCGCTGCGCGGGCTGCCGGACCGGGAGGCCGCCTACACGCTGGCCACGGCGCAGGTGCCGCTGCGCAGGCCCGCCGAGCCCGCCGAGGTCGCGGCGACGGTGGCGTTCCTGGCCAGCGAGCACGCGTCGGCGGTCAGCGGGGCGGTGCTCACCGTGGACGGCGGCGCGACCGCGGTGGACCTGCCGACCATCGCCTACGACGCCTAGCGCCCGCCGCCGGGCCGACCCAGTTCATCCTCACATTCTTCACATGCGGTTGACACCATCACTCCAGCTTCGCTAGTTATCGTCTGCGCTGCCCGAGGAGCGTGATGAGGATGCGGCGATGGCGCCGGTGGCCCGCGCGTGCGTTCGTGCTGACGGCCCTGCTCGCCCCCGCCCTGGCGGCCGCCCCGGCCCTGGCGGCCGCGCCGGGTCCCGCCGCCGCCCCGGGCCCCGGTGCCGCCCCCGCTCCCCCGGTCCCCGCCCGGGCCGCGCCGGGCATCTGCACGTCATCGGCCCAGCCCGCGCTCGCGGCCGCGCTGTCCCGGCGGATAGCCAGCGCGCTGCGCGGCACGTACGCGACGGTGGGCATCGCCGCGGACGACCCGGAGGCGGGCATCCGGTGCCGGTACCACCAGTGGCGGGAGTTTCACTCGGCCAGCGTCATCAAGGTCATCACCCTCGGCGCGCTGCTGTACGAGCTTCAGGGGCAGCAGGAACTCGGCCCCTACCAGGCCGCCCTGGCGCAGGCGATGATCACCGAGTCGGACAACGACGCACAGGACACGCTGTGGAACGAGATCGGCATGACCGCACTGCAGCGCTTCCTGACCGCGGCCGGGATGAACCACACCGTGCTCGGCCAGGACGACCTCTGGGGCCTGACCGAGGTGAACGCGCACGATGAACTGCGCTTGCTGCAACTCCTGATCACCCACAACCCGGTACTGGACGCGGCGAGCCGCCACTACGCGCTCGCCCTGATGGCCGACGTCATCCCGGCGCAGCGCTGGGGCGTGCCGGCGGGCGCGCCCGCGGACGTGACGGTCCACCTGAAGAACGGCTGGCTGCCGGACCCGGACCTGTGGGACGTGAACAGCATCGGCGACTTCACCGACCATGACCTGGACTATTCGATCGCGATCCTGACCAGCAACGACCCCGACATGGCCTACGGGGTGGCGACCGTCGAGGAGGTCGCCAGGCTGATCAACCGGGCGCTGGCGAAGGGTGATGCGGACGCCGCCCGCACCGGTGCCGGGGCGTCCCCCGAGCCGTTCGACCATCTGCTGTACATGCAGCGGCGATACTTCCGGTGAAGCGCGCACGTACCATCGTGGAATGCCACGTCGCCTCGCCGCCAGCAACGCCAGCGACCTCGTGCAGGCCGAGCGTGACATCCGTGAGCGCATCGGCGGCCAGAAGCTCGACTTCGCCGCCATGGCCGCGGTGTCGAACATCTACCGCGCCGCCAACGTGATCCGCAACCACATGGAGCGCAAGGTGCTCGCGGGCGAGGACCTGTCCTGGGCCGCGTTCACCGTGCTGTTCGTGCTGTGGATCTGGGGCGAGCAGCAGACCAGGGACCTGGCCGCCGAGGCCGGGGTCACCAAGGGCACCCTCACCGGCGTGCTGAAGACCCTGGAGAAGCGCGGCCTGGCCCGCCGCCGGGCGCACGAGTCGGACGGCCGCCTGGTGATGGTCAGCCTGGAGCCCAAGGGCCTGGGCGTGATCGAGCGGCTGTTCCCCGCGTTCAACATGGGCGAGGCGTTCGTCAGCGCCAGCCTGTCCGAGCGGGAGAAGGACCAGCTCGCGTCGCTGCTGCGCACGATCATCCGCGCGGTCGAGGAAAGCTGACCGTCGTCGCCAAGGACGAACCCGTCCCGGCGGCTGACGAAGATCACTTGGTTGGTGCCGCCGCCGGTGTCCCCGATCGGCGGCGGTATCGCCCGGCTCCCGGGCCGGCCGGGGTTTACCCGCCAGCCGGCTTCCTGGCCTGGGCGGCGACCCGCAGCGCGGCCGCGACGAGCTGGCCGGCCCGGTCGGCGGCGCCGGGCTCCTCGGCGATCGTCTGCGCGAGCAACCGGTCCGGGTCCTGGCCGTTCGCCTCGATCTCGGCCCGCCCGCCGGCGTCCAGCCACAGCCGGATCTGGTCGCCGTCCACCTCGGGATGGAACTGGACGGCGAGGTGCCGGCCGAGGCGGTACGCCTGCACGCCGAGGTCGTTACGGGCGAGCACGGTGGCCTGGCCGGGCGGCAGGCACCGGTCGTGGTGGAACTCCAGCCACGGCCCCGGCGGGATCAGCCCGGGGTCGGCGGTGTCGACCGTGACCCAGCCGATCTCCTGGCTGCCGGCGTCCTCCACCGTGCCGCCGAACGCGGTGGCCAGCATCTGTGCGCCGAAGCAGATCCCCAGCACCGGCACCCCGGCCGCGTCGGCCCGGCGCAGCCAGGCCAGCTCCTCGTCGATCCAGGCGCGGGCCTCGCCCTCGTCGTACACCGAGCAGGTGGACCCGAGCAGGACGATGTGCGCCAGGCCGTGCGGCTCCGGCAGCCCGCCCTCCTTGGGGAACAGCACGGTGGACAGCTCCGCGCCGCGCGCCGCGAAGGCGGCGCCGATGAACCCGGCCGAGTCCTCTTCGTGGTGGCGGACGACGACGACCCGCATGCGATCCCTCCGATTGCCGGTGATCTCGTTTGGTGCCAAACTACTTGCCATGACCCGAGCCGTCGACCTCACCGACCTCGACATGTGGGCACGCGAGGTGCCCTACGCCGAGTTTGCCCGGCTCCGGCGGGAGGCACCGGTCGCCTGGCATGACGAGGCGCCGCCGAACTCGGGCTTCTGGTCCGTCTGCGGCTATTCCGACATTGTCGCCGCCAGCCGGGACGTGGCAACGTTCTCCTCGGCCCGGGGCATCTCCTTCGAGGAGCCGACCGACGAGGACATGGCGGCCCGGCGGACCATCATCGACACCGACCCGCCCGAGCACACCAAGCTCCGCAAGATCGTGTCCGGCGCCTTCTCCATCCGGGCGGTCGCGGTCTACCAGCACTTCGTCGAGGGGCTCACCGAGCAGGTGCTCGACGCCGCGCTGACCGGGCCGGTGCTGGCCGGCCAGCGGTTCGACTTCGTGGACGCGGTGGCCAAGGAGGTGCCGATCCGGGTGCTGGCCCGCATCATGGGCCTGCCCGAGGCGGACCTTGACTCGTTCATCGACCTGGGCGACCGGCTCATCGCCAACACCGACCCGGACATCACCGACGTGGTCTGGGGCCGTGACGACACCGACGCCTACCGGCGGTTCCCGTTCCGCAGCCCGTACGGCAAGCAACTGTGGGACCTGGGCCGCGAGGTCGTGGCGGAGCGGCTCCGGGATCCGGGCGACGACCTGCTGTCCCGGCTGCTGCGCGCCGAGGTGGACGGCGACCGGCTGAGCGAGACCGACCTGGACAACTTCTTCTCGATCCTGGTGATCGCGGGCAACGAGACCACCCGGATCGCCATCGCCCAGGGGGTGCTGGCGTTCTGCGAGCACCCGGACCAGTGGGACCGGCTGCGGGCCGACCCCGGCCTGCTGGACCCGGCGACCGACGAGGTGCTCCGGTGGAGCTGCCCGACCCACTTCATGCGCCGGACCGCGATGCGCGATACCGAACTTGGGAGGGCGGCGGTACGGGCCGGGGACAAGGTCGTGCTCTGGTACGTGTCGGGGAACCGGGACGAGACGGAGTTCGCCGGCCCGGACGTGTTCGACGTCGGCCGCGCGCCGAACCGGCACCTGAGCTTCGGCCGCGGCGGGCCGCACCTGTGCCTGGGCGCCCACCTGGCCCGGCTGGAGGTGCGGATCGTGCTCGCCGCGCTGGCCCGGCGGGTGGCCCGGTTCGAGCTGGCCGGCGAGCCGCGCCGGATCCGGTCCAACTTCACCAACGGCCTCAAGGCCCTCCCGGTCCGCGTCACCCCGGCCTGACCCGCTGCCGCGCCCGAGTACAGGCCAGCATCGCCATGGTCACGCGGCGGGCTCGGGGCCCGGCTCCGGCGCGGCGCCGAAGTCGCGGATCTCCTGCTGGGTGAGCGCGGCCAGGATCGTCACGATCAGCACGATCCCGGCGACCGGGAAGAAGACCGCCGGGCCGAAGTGGTGGATGAGCACGCCGGCCACCGCCACGGAGGCGGGGAAGCTGCCCAGGGCCGCGAGCATGATCAGGCTCATGATCCGGCCGAGCAGCCGGGGCGGCGCCCACTGCTGCTGCAGGGTGATGATCAGGATGTTGCCGAAGCTGTTGCAGATCCCGACGACGGTCATCGCGGCGGCGGCACCGGGCAGGCCGCCGAGGTAGGGCACGAAGCAGATCGCGGTCCCCTCGCCCAGGTACACGCAGTAGGTGACGACCCCCGGCCTGCGCAGGCCCGTGGCCCGGGCGGCGGCGACGGTGCCGCCGAGGGCGCCGAGGCCCATGCAGGCGATCAGCGCCCCGTAGCCGGCCGCGCCGAACCTGGCATGGGCGAGGGCGGGCAGCGCGACCTCGAAGGTGCCGCCCGCGGTGAGGTTCGCCACGACGACGACCACCAGCGTGATCTGCAGCACGCGTGAGGTGCGCAGCAGCGGCCAGACGCGCGGTGCGCCCTCCTGGCCGGCCTGTCCCTCCGTGGCTTCACCGGCGGCCGGTGACCGGGTCCGGATCAGGGCGAGCGCGAGGGCCGAGATCGCGAACGACGCCGCGTCCACGGCGAACGCCGGGGCGGACCCGGCGGTGGCGACGAGCAGGCCGCCGAGCACCGGCCCGAGCAGCGAGCCGACCTGGTTCAGCGCGGTCGAGATGGCGTTCGCCGCCTGCAACTGTTCCGGTATAACGATCGACGGGATGATCGTGAACGAGGCCGGCAGGAACAGGCCCTCGCCGGCCCCGATCAGGGCCGCCAGCGGGCCGAGCACCGCCAGCGATGCCGTGTGCTGGGCGGCCAGCACCGCGAGGGCAGCGACGAGCACGCACCGGGCCGCGTCGGCGATCAGCATGACCAGGCGCGGGCCCAGCCGGTCCGCCAGGATGCCGCCCACCGGGATCAGCACCGTCCGCGGCACGCCGTAGCAGGCCAGCACCGCGCCGAGCAGTACCGGCCCGCCGTGGCTGGACAGGATCAGCCACGGCAGCGCCACCGCGTAGCACAGGTCGCCGATGGTCGAGGCAAGCTGGCCCGCGCCGAGCAACCGGAAGGAACGGTTGCCGAGCGGGCCGCCCGCCACGGCGGTGCGCAGCCGCGCCAAGGCACCGGGCCGCCGGGTGACGCCGTCGCCCACTCCACCTCCTGGTGATGTGCCAGATCTTGACACCGGATCGTTCGCTTCCATACGATCCCGGCAACTGCCCGCGCCAGTGCCGCCCGGGACCAACGCCGAGGGGACGGTCGTGAGGAAGATCGACGCCTTCGCTCACATTCTCCCGCCTTCGTATGCGCGGCGCCTGGAGCCGATCATGTCGGGCGACGCCGTCAGCGAACGGATCCTCGGCTACCAGCCGTGGATCCGCGAGGACCCGGCGCTCATCGACCTGGATGCCCGCTGGCGGGTCATGGACGCGTTCGGCGACTACGTCCAGGTGCTGACGCTCGCCGTGCCGCCGCCCGCGGAGCTGGGCGGCCCGGCCCTGGCCCGCGACCTGGCCCGCGCCGCCAACGACGAGCTGGCCGAACTGGTGCGCGGGCACCCGGACCGGTTCGCCGGGTTCAGCGCCGCGCTGCCGATGAACGACATCGACGCCGCCGCGCGGGAACTGGACCGGGCGATCACCCAGCTTGGCGCGCTCGGCACGCAACTGCACACCAACGTCGGCGGCGCGCCGCTGGACGAGCGGCGGTTCGCGCCCGTCTTCGAGACCGTGACCCGCCTGGACGGCGCGGTGTGGATCCACCCCACGCGCAGCCCGGCCTGGCCGGACTACCCGGCGGAGAGCCGGTCCAAGTACGGCATCTGGTGGTCCCTGGGCTGGCCGTACGAGACGTCGGCGTGCATGGCGCGGCTGGTGTACTCGGGTGTCTTCGACACCCATCCGGGGCTGCGGGTGATCACCCATCACGCGGGAGCCATGGTGCCGCACTTCGCCGGGAGGCTGGCTTCGCCGCTGGAGGATCCCGGCCGGGCGGCCATCCTGGCCGGCCTGGACCGCGACCCGATGGACTACTTCAGGGGCTTCTACGCCGACACGGCGATGTTCGGCGCCACGCACGCGGTCCGCTGCGCGGTGGAGTTCTTCGGCGCGGATCACGTGCTGTTCGGCACGGACATGCCGCTCGGGGGCCCCAGCGTGGTCGGCGACACGATCGCCGACATCGAGGCTCTCGGCCTGCCGGACGCGGACGAGGCGGCGATCTTCGGCGAGAACGCGAGGCGGGTATTGCGGATTCCGGCCTGAGGGGCGCTGCCCGGGTGCCCCGGCAAGCGTAAGTGCATGAAAATGTCAGGGGAGGAAATCATGGCGAGTTCCGAGCCGGTCTACGAGCGCCTTGGCGCCAAGGTGCTCTCCTTGCCGGATGTGATCGCCCAGTCGGTGGGGTTCATGGGCCCGGTGTTCTCCGCGGCCTTCGTGATCCCGCTGGTGGTCGGGGTGATCAGCGCGTCCGGCAAAGGCGGCGGCGTGGCGTCGCCGCTGTCGGTGCTCCTCGCCGCGGTCGGCGTGTTCGCGCTGGGCTGGATCGTGTCGGCCTACGTCAAGGAGATCCACGCGGCCGGGTCGCTGTATGACTACGTGACCCGCGGCCTCGGCGAGCGGGTCGGCACCGCGGCGGGGTGGCTGTACTACGGCGGGGTGACCGTGCTGCTCACCGGCCTGCTGCTGCTCATCGGCGGGTACCTGCAGAGCACCATCCAGGCCGAGTTCGGGGTGAACCCGCTGCCGTCGTGGCTGTGGACGCTGATCCTGATCGCGGTGATCGCCGGCATCCTGTACTTCGGGGTCCGGGTGTCCACCCGCAGCCAGCTCGCCCTGGCGCTGGTCTCGATCGTCGTGGTGACCATCTTCTTCATCACGGTCATCGCCAAGCTGGGGTCGGCGAACAGCCTGAAGCCGTTCAACCCGTCCTCGGCCGCGGACGGCTGGTCCGGCATCTTCTTCGGCGTGCTGTACGGCGTCCTGGTGTTCGTCGGCTTCGAGACCGCGGCCAACCTGGCCGAGGAGACGCCCAACCCGCGCCGGGAGATCCCGATCGCGGTCATGGCCACGGCGGGCATCGCCACCGTCTTCTACGTCCTCGCCACCTACGTCGAGGTGGCCGGGTTCCACTACAGCCTCAAGGCGATCACCGCGGCCGCCGGGGCGCCGCTTTTCGCGCTCGGCGCGCCGGCCAATGCGGGCGGGTACGGCGGCACCTGGATCGACCGGCTGCTGGAACTCGTGGTGCTGTTCGACATGCTCGCGGTCGCCATCGGCTGCGCGGTGTCCGCCTCGCGCGGCATCTTCGCCATGGGCCGCGACCGCCGGGTGCCCGCGCCGCTGGCCGTCACCCGCAAGCAGAACGGCGCGCCGCTGGGCGCGGCGGCCTTCGTGGTCGGGGCGTCGATCGTGACCCTGCTGGTCAACCAGTTCTGGACCGGGCTGTTCGCACTGCCGGCCACCCCGCACTACTTCGCGCTGTTCGCCTGGGGGTCCACGTTCGGCGGTTTCGCCCTGGTCGTGGTGTACCTGCTGATGTCGGTCGGCTCGCTGCGCAGCTTCGCCACGTCCTCGCGCCGGGTGTCGCTGGTCATCTCGGCGGTAATCGGCATCGTGATCACCGCGGCCGCCATCTACGGCTCGTTCTACAAGGTGACCAGCCCGACGATCTGGGCCCCGTGGCTGGCCCTCGCGCTGCTCGTGGTCGGCTTCGCGTCCACGTTCGTGCTGCGGGCCAGGCAGTCGGCGAGCACACAGCTATCCGACCTGAGCGCGGGGACCAGGGTGTGATCCGCGCCCGGGGCCGCTCCCCGGCGTGCCAGCGCCGCCGGGCCGCCTCCGGCGCTAGAGGAGCACGTCAAGGCGGCGCGGGGCTAGCCGTAGACTGCACCGTCCCATGCGAGCTGCGGAGGAGGTGGCGGCATGACCCTGCCCGGTCCTGCCGCCCGTAGGCCGGGGGACCCGCTCCGCGTAGGGATCCTGGGCGCCGGGATGATCGCCACGGTCGAGCCCGGCTACCTGCCCGGCCTGCGGCGGCTGTCCGGCCGGGTGGCGGTGACCGCGATCGCCAGCCGGACCCGGGCCCGCGCGGAGCGGGTGGCACGGGACTGGGACATCCCGGTGGTCTGCGACGACCTCGGCGGGCTGCTCGCCCGGGCGGACGTCGACGCCGTGGTCAACCTGACCCCGATCGCGGACCACTACGAGACGTCGCTGCGCGTCCTGGCCGCCGGGAAGCACCTGGTCACCGAGAAGCCGCTGGCGTCCACCCTGGCGCAGGCGGACGAGCTGATCGAGGCGGCCGACCGGGGCGGCCTGCTGATCGTCTGCGCGCCGATGGACATCCTGAAGCGGGAATGGGCGCAGGCGCGGCGGCTCATCGGCGCGGGCGCCATCGGCAAGGTGGCGTTCGCCCGCGTGCAGTCCTCGCACGGCGGCCCGGCCGCCATGGCCTGGCCGGCCGACCCGGCCTGGTTCTACGCCGAGGGCGCGGGCCCGCTGCTCGACATGGGCGTCTACGGGCTGGACCGGGTCACCGCCGTGCTCGGCCCGGCCCGGGCCGTGGCGGCGATGTCCGGGGTGACCGCGCCGGTGCGGCGGGCCCGCGGCGGCCCGTTCGACGGCCTGGAGATCCCGGTCACCGAGAACGACAACAACCTGCTCCTGCTGGACTTCGGCGGCGCCACGTTCGCCGTGGTGGACGCCGGTTTCTGCGCGGTGGCCACCCGCAGCCCGGAGATGGAGGTGTTCGGGCTTGCCGGGACACTGGTGGTGAACCGGCCCGGCGCCGGTTACGGGCCGGGGGAGCTGCCGATGGAACTGTTCCGGGTGGACGCCGCGCCCGGCCTGCCGGGCTGGATCACCCCGCGGTCGCTGGACGCCGAGATGGTCCCGGACCGGACCCAGGTGCTGGCCCGCGCGTCCCTGGTCGAGCACCTGGCCGACTGCCTGGACGCCGGGACACGGCCGCTGCCCAGCGCCGCCCGGGCCCGGCACGTCCTGGAGATCATGCTGGCCGCGCGGACCGCCGCCGCCACCGGCCGCACCATCCCCCTCACCACGACCTTCGGCCCCTGATCCCGGCGTCCAGGCACCGACCCTCCTCGTGATCATGACTTTGGTGGGGGTATAGCCCCACCAAAGTCATGATCACGAATCGTTGGGGTGGGGTTCAGGGGCAGGTTGGGGCGGTGCTGGGTCAGAGGTGGTAGGTGTACTCGCGGAACTCCCAGTCGGTGACGAACCGCTCGAACCGCTCGATCTCGTTCCGCTTGTAGGCCAGGAACGAGCCGACGAAGTACTCGCCGAGCACCTCGGCAAGCTCCCGGTCGGCTTCCAGTGCATCAAGCGCGTCGCCGAGCCGCTGCGGCAGCATGTCCGCGCGCTCCGGGTCGTAGCCGTAGCCCTCCAGCTTGGCGGGCGGCTCCACCTTCCCGGTGATGCCCAGGTAGACGGCCGCGCCGACGGCGGCCATGGCCAGGTAGGGGTTGGCGGTGGCGTCGCCGAGCCGGACCTCCATCCGGGCGGCGGCGCCCCGCTCGGGCGGGATCCGGACCATCGCGCTGCGGTTGTCCAGGCCCCAGTCGATCAGCCACGGGGCCAGGGTGTCCGGCCCGAACCGCTTGTAGGAGTTGATGGTCGGGTTGAGCAGCGCGCTCAGCGCCCGGGCGTGGGCCAGTACCCCGCCGATGGCGTGCCGGCCGACGGCGGCCAGCCCGTCCGGGCCGCCGGGGTCGCCGAACACGTTCTCCCCCGAGGAGTCCGTGAGCGAGACGTGCACGTGGAACCCGGACCCGCCCTCGTCGTTGAACGGCTTGGCCATGAACGTGGCCAGCAGGCCGTGGTGCCGGGCGATCTCCTGCACCGCCGACTTGAGCCGGAACGACCGGTCGGCCGCGTCGGCCAGTTCCGAGTGGCCGAGGTTGATCTCGAACTGGCCGGGCGAGAACTCGTGGTTGGCCGCGGTGACGTGCAGCCCCGCGTCCCGCAGTTGCCTGAGCATGGCCAGCAGCACGCCCTGCGGGTCACCCTTGCGGCCGACCACGTACACGTTCCCCAGGTCGTTGGCGTACCGCTGCCACCCGCCCCCTGGGGCCGGCTGGCACAGGTAGAACTCGAGCTCGGGGCCGCAGACCAGGGCGTAGCCGAGGCCCGCGACCCGGCCGGCCACCCGCTGCGCCACGGCGCGCGGCGACTCCGCCGCGGGCGCGCCGTCCGGGGTGAAGGCGTCACCGAGGCACCACGCCGCCCCCGGCTCCCACGGCAGCGGGGTCAGCGTGGCCAGGTCGGGGCGGACGGTGATGTCGGGCAGCCCGGCCTCGAGGCCGCCCTGGACCGGCACCACGTCGCCCATCGGCGAGGTGTGGTACACCGCCCGGCAGAACGCCAGCCCGTGGCCGGCCGCGGACGCCAGTTCGCCGAGCAGCACGTCCCGGCCCCGGTCCACGCCGATCAGGTCCGGGTAGGACACCCGGACGACATCGATCCCCTGGCCGGCCAGCCGCTCCGCAACGGCGGCGACGTCGGTGTCGGTCGGATCTGGCACGGTGTCCTCCCTGCAGGGCGCGGCTGGGCCGGGCATCCAGCCTGGCGGGAATGAATTCCTGCGTCTAGCATCCATGATCGTACGGATACAAACGACCTCGGAGCACCTATGAGCGATCTGGCGGGGTTCTTCTACCCGAGGACCGCGACCGGGCGGGCGTCGCTGCTGCCCGAGCCGCCCTGGCACTACTCCGGCGACCTGCTCACCGTGGAGTACCGCACCGACCCGGCCCGGGTCGCCGAACTGCTGCCCGCCCCGCTGGAGCCCGCGCCCACCGATCCCGGCGCCGTGGCGCTGATCTGGGCCGACTGGCAGTCCTGCGGGGAGTCCGGCGCGGAGCTGCTGGATCCGGTGCGGGCCCAGTACCGCGAGTGCTTCGCCGTGGTGCGCTGCGCCTACGCCGGGCAGGTCTACTCGCGCTGCGTCTACATCTGGGTGGACGCCGATTTCGCGCTGGTGCGCGGCCTGCACCAGGGGTATCCGAAGAAGCTCGGGTCGATCCACCAGACCCGGCCGCACCCGTTCGGCCGGGCCGCGCCGCGGATCGCGCCCGGCGGCCGGTTCGCCGGCACGCTGGCCGCCGCCGACCGGCGGCTCGCCCAGGCGGTGGTCACGCTGCGCGAGCCGTCCCCGGACAACGGGTTCGTCAACGCCCATCCGATGGCGCACCACCGGTGGATGCCCTCGATCGAGAAGGGCGCGCCCGACTCGCTCGACGAGCTGATCGCCTCGGGCAGCGCCAGCGCCGAGGCCGGCCCGGCCTGGCGCGGTGACGCGACGCTCGACCTGTTCGACTCGCCCACCGAGGAACTGGCCGCCCTGGAGGTCCGCGAGATCATCGCCGGCTACTACCGCCAGGTCGGGGTCACCTGGGACGGCGGAAGACTGCTACGGCCAACCGGGAACCAGCCTGGCTGACCGGGAACCGGTCCAGCCCTGACCCCGCACGGACCTCCGTGCGGGGTCAGCGGGCGGCGAAGGCTGGCCCTGGCTTAGGTACGGAGGACCAGGTAGCTGACCGTGACCGACGACGACGTGGTGCCGGTGAGGGTGATGGTGATCTTTCCGGCCGAGGCGGTGGCGTTCTTCACCGAAACCGGCTTGCTGCCCTGGACGGTCGCCAGGACGGAGTCAGTGGCCACCACCTTGGCCAGGGTGACCGTGACCTTCGACGCACCCGCTGCGACGGTCGCCTTTCCCGCGGTGGAGAACTTGGCAAAGCCCTGCACGCTCAGCGCGAGGCCGCCGCTGACCTGGCTGCTGGCCAGCACCCCGGGGACGGCGGCGGCGCTGGAGTCGCCGTACACGCCCGCACCGACCGGGCTCAGGCCGTAGACGCCGAAGAACCCCGCGCCGTACACGCCGTAGTTGGGGCGCACGCCCTCGACGCCCTTGAAGCCGCTTCCCTGCACACCTACGCCCTGTGGCCCCCCGGCGGTTCCCTTCACGCCGACCTGTGTGGACGTGGCGCCGGGCGAGTCGCCCCGCACGCCGATGTCACCGGTGCCGAACACGCCGACGCCCGCGTCGGCGCCAGCCTGGCCGAGCACTCCCGGGCTGGCCACGCCGGTGCCGGTGCCTGTCGTCCCCATGACACCGGGGCCCCCGCCGTGGTTATCGCCCTCGACCGCGGGCCCTTGCCCCTCGGTCGACACCCTGAGGGCCGGATCCGAATACGGGTTCGCGGTCATATCCAGGAACGTGAGCCCCCCCGCGGTGTTTGCCGCGCCGAGGGTCCAGGAATCGCCGGTGCTGGCGCGGGCGGGCTGGGCCGAGACGACGCTCGCCCCGAGCGCAGCCACTCCCGCCGCCCCGGCCGCCAGGCCGGTCAGGAACTTCCGCCGGCCCTGCTTGCCCTGCTCCGCCGCAGGGGCCGGCCCGCCACCGGCATCCGCCCCGTCCGTCGCCCCGCCAGGCCCGGGCTGCCCCTGGTGATCGGACTGCGCCGCGCCGCCATGGTCGGTGCGCTCATCGCTCGCGGTTGAAGCGCTCGGGCTCCTCCAGGTGCGGCGCGTGAGCGCCGGGGTACCAGGAGGCCTCGGCGGCCGGGCAGGTCGCGAGGACGTGCTCGGCCATCGCCGGGAGCACGATGGTGTCGGCGCGGCCGTGCGAGACGAGCAGTGGCACCCCGAGCGAGCGCAGCACGTCGTCGCCGTCGATCTCGCGGGCCGCGAGGCTCGCCCGGATGCCCGCGGGCACGACCATGCCCGCGCACAGCAGCGTTTCGACGTCGGAGGCCGGGAGCGGCTTCGCCGCGAACGCCCGCACCAGGCCGCGCATGGCGCGGATGTTGGCCGGCAGGTCGTCCGAGGTCGCGTCCGCGAAGTG